>Ga0114997_10000311_pt1 | contig 39386 bp, 35 predicted proteins | sample ArcticOcean_MG_C_2_FD_87045 | JGI IMG/M metagenome (GOLD analysis project Ga0114997, IMG submission 87045) | Marine microbial communities from western Arctic Ocean - ArcticOcean_MG_CB4_136 | ecosystem: Environmental > Aquatic > Marine > Oceanic | place: Arctic Ocean: Canada Basin | collected... | reverse complement strand
TCATTACTGAATCTACATATATGCATAGCGGAAAGCCTAAAAAACTTATTTTTGATATAAATAAATATAAAAAATTTAAAGATAAAATAATTTATAAAGTTGTAGATACAAACCCTCCTAATATAGAAGAAATAAAAGATGAAGACAAAAATTCAAAGGATACAAGAGGACAAAAATTAGTTAATAATAGTAGCAAACGTGAACACTATCAAAGAGAGATGGCTGCTATAGATTTAAAAGAAGCTGGGCCTGACGATGTAATTTTAATAAATGATATTGATGAGATACCAGATATGTCAAAAGTAGATTTTAATAAAATTAATAAAAAAATAATCATGTTTAAACAAAAGGTTTTTTTCTATAAATTTAATTTATTCTATGAAGGTCTTGATTGGTACGGCACCAAAGCTTGCAGGAAAAAAGATTTTGTATCACCTCAATGGTTACGAGAGGTTAAAGATAAAAAATACTCAGCATTAAGGTTGGATACTTACTTTTCGAAAAAGAAATACTCAAGTATTTTTCATATTAACAATGGTGGATGGCACTTTTCAAATATTAAGTCACCAGAAGATATTGAAAAGAAATTTTCAAATTACTTACATCATCAAGAATTTGAATATAGTGGCTTAAATTTAAAAGATATAAAACAAATGATAAAAGACAAGAAAGTGTTATACGATCATAGTGTTGATAGAACAGAAAGCAAAATAACAAGCGATAAAGTTTTAACAAAAGTTGATCTCTCGGATCTTCCTGTTTTTATAAAAGATAATTATAAAAAATATTTAGATTGGCTTGAAGTTTAGTTTATGATTCCAGGTGATGCTTTTTCACTACCTTTTGATTTAGGCAAATTTTCAACATCTATCCATTCAGTTGGTTTAAGTTCTTTGGTTAATGCTATTTTTAATACTTCGTCTGCATTTTTAACTGTAATAATTTCCAACTTATCCAAAATATTTTTTGGAATATCAGCTAAATCTTTTTTATTATCCTCCGGTATTAAAATTTTAGAAATTCTTGCTCTATGAGCTGCTAAAAGTTTTTCTTTTAATCCTCCAATAGGTAAAACATTACCTCTCAATGTAACTTCGCCTGTCATAGCAATTTTTTTATCAACTGGGATACCTGTTATTGCTGAAACAATAGCAGTAACCATAGCTATACCAGCTGAAGGCCCATCTTTAGGTGTCGCTCCTTCAGGCACATGAACATGAAAATCTTTCTTTTCAAAAATAGGGGGTATAATACCAAATTCTAAAGATTTAGATCTTATGTAAGAATTTGCTGCTTTTACAGATTCTTGCATTACATCACCTAGTTTTCCTGTGATTTGCATTTTTCCTTTTCCAGGCATAATTGCAGCTTCTATTTTTAATATTTCTCCCCCATACTCTGTCCACGCCAAACCGGTAACTACTCCCACTTTGTTTTCAGTTTCCATTTCGTCAAATTTAAATTTTTTAATACCTAAATAATCTGGTAGATTTTGTTCATTAATTTCCAGTTTTTTAATTTTATTTGTAAGAATATTTTTAACTGTTTTTCTTGCTATTTTAGATATTTCTCTTTCAAGGTTTCTTACTCCAGCTTCTTTGGTATATCCTTGAATAATATTTTTAACTACACCTTGTTCTAATTTCAATTCATCACTTTTTATTCCATTATCTTTTATTTGCTTTGGTATTAAGTAATTGTTCGCAATATTTACTTTTTCATCTTCTGTATAGCCAGGAATTCTTATAACTTCCAATCTATCAAGTAGAGGTGTTAAAATATTTAATGTGTTCGCAGTAGTTACAAACATAACATCTGATAAATCATAATCTACTTCAAGATAATGATCATTGAATGCCACATTTTGCTCAGGGTCTAAAGCTTCTAATAAAGCTGATGAAGGGTCTCCTCTGTAATCATTCCCAATTTTGTCTATTTCATCTAGCAGGAATAACGGATTTTTTGTACCAGCTTTTTTCATTAATTGTATAATTTTCCCAGGTAAGGATCCTATGTACGTTCTCCTATGACCTCTAATTTCAGCTTCGTCTCTCATTCCTCCTAAAGACATTCGAACAAATTTTCGACCAGTAGCTTTAGCTATAGATTTTCCAAGTGAGGTTTTTCCAACTCCAGGTGGTCCTACTAGACATAATATTGCACCTTTTATTTTACCAACTCTTTTTTGCACAGCTAAATATTCTAAAATTCTTTCTTTAACCTTTTCTAGTCCATAATGATCTTCGTCTAAAACTTTTTGGGCTGCATCAATGCTAATGGCCTTGGTTTGTTTTTCTTGGTTATTCCAAGGTAATTCTACCATCCAATCAAGATAATTTCTTATTACAGTAGCTTCAGCTGACATTGCGCTCATTGTTTTTAATTTTTTTAATTCTGCTAAACATTTTTTAGTAGCTTCTTTTGTCATTTTTGCTTTGATGATTGATTTTTGGAGTTGAGCTGTTTCATCTTTTCCATCTTCAATTTCACCAAGCTCCCTTTGAATAGCTTTCATTTGCTCATTCAAATAATACTCTCTTTGGGTTTTTTCCATCTGCGTTTTTACTCTTCCTCTAATCCTTTTTTCAACGCTTATAACGTTCATTTCATTATTTACGTGGTCCATTAATTTTTCTAATCTTATTTTTACATCAAGAGTTTCTAATAACTTTTGTTTTTCAAAAATTGATATATTAAGCTGTCCAGCTATATGATCAGCTATTATTGATGGATTTTTTTGACCCTTTAGAGTTGAGGTAAGTTCAAGAGAAATTTTCTTATTTAAGTTTGTTAGTTTTTCTAACTTTCTTATTATTGCTGTTGAGAGCGCTAAAGACTGATCCTCTGAAGAATCTACCTTATCTTTTATAATTTCTATCGAACTTGATAGTAAATCTTTTTCATCTTTAGTTTCTAATATTTTTACCCTATCGATGCCTTCAACAAGTACTTTTACAGTGCCGTCAGGCAACTTTAAAAGTTGAAGAACTTTACCTTCGCAGCCATAAGAATAAAGATCTTTTTCTGTGGGATTGTCTATTTCAGCATTTTTTTGTGTAATTAAAACTATTTTTTTATTTGTTTTCATGACTTCATTTAGCGACTTTATAGATTTGTCACGGCCAACAAATAGCGGAACAATCATACCTGGAAAAACCACTATGTCTCTTAATGGCAATGATGGGAAAAAGGCATTTTTATTCATAGCCTAGTATATGGTTATTATTGAAATTATTTCAACTAAATTCTTAAGCTGCTGAAGTTTTTTTATTTTTAGAATGAATAATTAATGGTTCGCTTTTTTTTTGAACCACAGATTGATTTATTATTACTTCTACTACATCCTGCATACCAGGCAGCTTAAACATAGTTTTTAACAACAAAGCTTCTATAATTGACCTCAATCCTCTAGCTCCTGTTTTTTTACTTATTGCCCTTCTCGCTATTTCTAAAACTGCGTCATCTTTGAATGTTAATTTGACATTTTCAAATTCAAATAACCTTTGATATTGTTTGATCAAAGAGTTTTTTGGTTCTTTTAATATTTTTACCAAAGAAGCTTCGTCAAGTTCTTCAAGAGTAGATAATATTGGCATTCTTCCCACGAATTCTGGGATCAGACCATATTTAATTAGATCTTCAGGTTCCAAAGCTTTCATAAGATCTCCGGATGATTGGTCTTCGAAATGTTTTACTTTTGCTCCAAAGCCTATTGAAGTATCTGATCCTCTTTTAGCTATAACTTTATCTAAGCCCGCAAAAGCGCCCCCACAAATAAATAAAATATTTGTTGTGTCTACTTGTAAAAATTCTTGTTGTGGATGTTTTCGTCCACCTTGTGGTGGAACGCTAGCAACCGTTCCTTCCATTATTTTAAGCAAAGCCTGCTGAACACCTTCTCCAGAAACATCTCTTGTTATTGATGGATTTTCAGATTTCCTACTTATTTTATCAACTTCATCTATGTAAACTATTCCTCTCTGCGCTTTTTCAACATTATAATCAGCCGCTTGTAATAATTTAAGAATAATATTCTCAACATCTTCACCAACGTATCCAGCTTCAGTTAAAGTTGTTGCGTCAGCCATAGTAAAAGGTACATCTATTATTCTTGCTAAAGTTTGAGCTAACAAAGTTTTTCCACATCCTGTGGGTCCAACCAAAAGTATGTTGGACTTTGATAATTCAATATCCTTATTACTTTTAGTCATGTGATTTAACCTTTTATAATGATTGTGAACGGCAACAGACAAAACCTCTTTAGCGTAGACTTGTCCAATTACATAATCATCTAAAACTGTACAAATTTCTTGTGGAGTTGGTACACCCTCTTGATTCTTTACAAAAGAATCTTTGTTTTCTTCTTTTATAATGTCCATACAGAGCTCAACGCATTCATCGCATATAAAGACTGTTGGTCCAGCAATTAGTTTTCTTACTTCATGTTGACTTTTTCCACAAAAAGAACAGTAAAGTATGTTTTTATTATTCTTATCACCCATAAATTTTCACCCGAATCATTAAATTATAAATTAAACTAATGCTTGTAGTTATCAAGTGTAAGTTGTTTATGGCAAGGAAATCTAACGTCTTAAGGTCTTTTTTCTACCACTTCGTCAATTAATCCAAATTCTTTAGCATCTATTGGAGACATAAAATTATCTCTTTCTAAAGCTTTTTTAATTTCTGCATCACTTTTTTTTGTATGTTTAGAATAAATTTTATTCAATCTAGATTTCAGAGACATTATTTCTTTAGCGTGTATCTCTATATCTGTAGCCTGACCTTGATATCCAGCAGAAGGTTGGTGAACCATAATTCTTGAATTTGGTAATGAATATCTTTTTCCCTTTTCTCCAGCTGCTAATAAAAAAGAACCCATTGAACAAGCTTGCCCTATACACAATGTAGATACGGGAGGTTTAATATATTGCATAGTATCATATATACCTAAACCCGACGTAACTAATCCACCTGGGCTATTAATGTAAAAAGATATTTCTTTTTTTGGATTTTCAGATTCTAAAAATAACAATTGAGCAGTAATTAAAGTAGAAACACTGTCGTTAACAGGCCCAACTAAAAAAATAATTCTTTCTTTTAATAATCTAGAATATATATCATAAGCTCTTTCTCCCTTACTTGATTGTTCAACAACCATGGGAATTAGTGTATTCATTTGATCTTCAATTTTATTATACATAGCGAATCAACAAACTAAAATATACAACTTATGATTACTTTTTTCTAATTTTTTTTTGCCCAGTTTTAAGTGTTTTTTTAGGTTTTGTTGAGCCAGTTTTGCGAACATTTTTTTTTGGATGTTCATGACTGTGATCATGCCTTTTCTCATGATCTAATTTCAAAATATTTTCAGCTTCCTCTGGTAAAATATTTTTTTTTGTTTGTATAGATTTTTTCTTAACAAAATCTAAAATTTTTCCTTCATAAATTGATCCTCTTAAACTAGAAGCTGCAGAAGGATTTTTTTGATAGTAATCTAGTATTTGCTTTTGCTGATCAGGCATTGATTGAACTTGTTTTTGGATTTCGTTTCGAATTTCTTGTTCTTCAACTTTTAAATTATTAGCTTCTCCCAGTTGGTTTAAAATTAAACCAAGCTTAACTCTCTTTTTAGCAATTTTTTCACTTTTTTTTTTATTTTTTTCTAAATCCTCTTTGCTAAAGTTTTGCGTTATCAGAGAAAATTCTTGATCTACTAAATTTTTAGGTATTTCTATATCATGTTTTTTTTCAAGTTGATCTAATATATCTTCTTTTACTAAAGCATCGAGATTCACCTTATATTGATTTTTAATTTGCTTAGAAACCAATTCTTTTAAATCAATTAAATTTTTAGCACCAAGGCTTTTAGCAAACTCATCATTTATTTTTGATGGCTCAGACTTTTGTATATTTAAGATTTTACATTTAAAATTTGCTTTTTTATTTGCATATTCTTTTTTTGGATAATTTTCTGGTAAAACAATATTAACGTTTTTTGTTTCTTCTTTTTTTGATCCTATTAATTGATTATCAAATCCTTTTATAAATAAGTCTTTTCCTAAAACAATTTGGGTATTTTTTCCCATACCTCCATCAAAAGGTTTTCCATCTATTGATGCTTCGTAATCAAATGTAATAAGATCACTGCTTCTAGCAGATTCATTTTTTTTTTTATCTATAAAATTATTTTGTTTTTTAGCTATTTCATCTATTCTTTTGGTTATTTCCAAATCTGTTATTTTTATTTCATAATCAGTAAATTTTATTTTATCTAATGATTGAAGTTTAACTACGGGAAGCTCATCAACTTCTAAAGTGTAGTTTAAATCTTTTCCCTCTCCATAAGATTTAAGATCAAGCTTTGGTTGTCCTGCAACTTTGATTTTTTTTTCTTGAATTGCTTTTGCAGAAGTTTCTTGTAAAGTTTTTTCTAAAATTTCACCATAAATAGCTTGTCCGTGTTGTCTTTTTAAAACTTCTACAGGTACCTTGCCAGGTCTAAATCCTTTTATGTTTGCTGTTTTGCTTAATTCAGCTAGCCTTATCTTAATTTTTTCTTCAATAATTTTTTTATCAACTATGACTTTAAGATTTGTTTTTAGACCTTTTTTGGATTCTACTGTTACTTTCATAATTTTTGGTGGGCAAGAAGAGACTCGAACTCTTAATCCGTGAGGAACCGGTTCCTAAGACCGGCGCGTATACCAATTCCGCCACTTGCCCGTGAAGAAGTTATTATCAAATAAAAACTAAATCTCCAAGGCAATTAAACCATTTTAACCTTACTACCTTTTTTTACAATATAAATTCCAATTATAACAGCCAACAATGCTATAATAACTTTTGTTGTTATTATTTCTCCTAAAATTAAAAAACCTAAGATTGTGCCAAATATTGGGATTAAATAGGCTACTTGAGACTGAAAAACTAAGCCATTATGTTTTAATATATAAAATCTTAACAGCCAGGCTATCCCCGTAGAGAAAACCCCAAGATATATTAGAGATAATGTTGAATCTAGTCTTGGAGATAAATTCCATGGTTGCTCTATTAAACAAGTAATAGGTAGTAATATTAAAGTTCCCCAAATTAGTATCGAAGCTGTAACGTTTTCGTTTTTCTTTCTACTAATCTTTAAAGTTAAAAGTCCACCAATTACATAAAAAGTGGAACCACATAAAATTAAAAGTGCTGAAGTAAAATTATTTTCATTTATTAAAATATTATCTGAAAATAAAAAAACTATACCTGAAAATCCTATTAAAATTCCTAAAAATTTAATAAAATTGATTTTTTCATTCTTTGTAAAAAAGTGAGCTAATAAAGATGCGCTTAATGGAGTGCTAGCCATTAATATTGCAGCAAGGTTACTTTGAACATTTTTAACGCCATAAGCTATAAGAAAAAAGGGTATTACTAGATTTACAATTCCAATCGCAGCAAACCAATACCAATCCTCAGAAAAAGCTTCTATTTTAATGTTTTTCACATAACATAATAAAACTACCGGTATTGCTCCAAAAAAAATTCTTAAAAAAGCTATTGAAAGTGGTCCATAAGAATAAGTAGCAATTTTTATATTAAAAAAAGCAGAAGCCCAAATAAGGGCTAATAATGTTAAATAAAAATAATCCGAAGGTTTTGTTTCTCTCATCTGTTATGTTTGTTGTGCATATCTGTTATTTGATAAATTCACTTCATATATAATAAAATTTAAGTAATGATACAACCAGCAGTTTTAAATAAAAACATTTAGTTAAACGCAAAACTATATATATAGGTAAATTAATAATGAGCTCAAGTAAAATTCTAAAATTAATGAAAGATAAAGAAATTGAATATTTGGATCTTCGGTTTACTGATCCAAAAGGCAAACTTCAACATGTTACAATGGATAAAACTATTGTTGATGAAGAGATGTTAAATGAAGGAATTTTTTTTGATGGCTCTTCTATAGCTGGTTGGAAAGCTATAAATGAATCTGATATGATATTAAAACCGGATCTTGCAAGAGAAGTGATAGATCCTTTTACATCTCATAATACTTTGATTTTATTCTGTGATGTTTTGGATGCAGTTAAAAAAACTCCCTATGAGCGTGATCCTAGAAGTACCGCTAAAAAAGCTGAAGAATATTTAAAAAAATCAGGTATTGGAGATGAAGCTTTTTTTGGCCCTGAAGCAGAATTTTTTGTTTTTGATAATGTAAAATTCAAAAATGACATGAATGAAACTGGATTTAAAATTGATAGTTCTGAAGGTCCTTACAATTCAGGAAAAGATTATGAAAATGGTAATATGGGTCATCGTCCAGGGATTAAAGGAGGATATTTTCCAGTTCCTCCGGTCGATAGTGCACAAGACATGCGAGGAGAGTTTTTAAAAGCTCTTAAAGACATGGGAATTAAAGTTGAAAAACATCATCATGAAGTTGCTCCGAGTCAACATGAGCTAGGAATGTATTTTGGGACATTAACTGATCAAGCAGATAATATGCAGCTCTATAAATATGGGGTGCATATGGTTGCCCATTCGTTTGGGAAAACAGCCACTTTTATGCCTAAGCCTGTTAAAGGTGATAATGGCTCTGGTATGCATGTTCATCAATCATTGTGGAAAGGAAATACAGCTTTATTTTCTGGAAATAGATATGCAGGACTATCAGATATGGCATTACATTATATAGGTGGAATCTTAAAACATGCTAAAGCAATTAATGCTTTTGCGAACAGTACAACAAATAGTTACAAAAGATTAATTCCAGGATTTGAAGCTCCTGTGTTGTTAGCATACTCAGCTAGGAATAGATCTGCATCTTGCAGAATACCAATTACAATGAATAAAAAATCAGCCAGGTGTGAAATTCGTTTTCCTGATGCTGCAGGCAATCCATATTTAACTTTTGCTGCAATGTTAATGGCAGGTATAGACGGTATTAAAAATAAAATTGATCCAGGTAAACCTGCAGACAAAGATTTGTATGCTATGGCAGAAGATGAAGTAAAAAATATTCCTACAGTTTGTGGCTCATTACGTGAAGCTATGGAAAGCCTAGATGTTGATAGAAAATTTTTAACACAAGGCTCTGTGTTTACTGATGATCAAATTGACGCTTATATAGCCTTAAAGTTTGAGGAAATTTACAAACTTGAACACACTCCACATCCTATAGAGTTTGAAATGTATTACAGTTGTTAATTATTTCTACTTTTTCTTATATTTGATATCGTTAGTTACTTTTTTTCTGTTTCTCAATCTTATTAAATGTGTCAAAATTGATAATTAAATTTAAAAATATAAATGGTAAATTTATTTCTTTATGAGTGATTTTTTTAAGAATACAGACTTAACTAGAGCTGAGGCTGAAAATATAATTGATGAAACTCTTTTAAATAAGGATGATGGAGAACTTTATTTACAAAATTCTATAAATGAAAATATTATATTAGATGATGGGAAAATAAAAAATACTAATTTTACCAAAACATACGGTATGGGTTTTAGAGGTGTTTCTGAAGACGTGACGGCCTATTGTCATAGCAATTCTATTAATAAAAACTCATTAATAGATGCTTCTAAAAGTATTAATTCAACATTAAAAAGTTCAAAAAGTTATAAACATAATAATTCAATTAGAAGAACAAATGAAAGTTTGTATTCTGACCACAACCCTATTGAAGCAAGATCGCTCAAAGAAAAAATTGAACTTTTAAATACGGTAGATCAATATTTGAGATCAAAAAGTAATCTAATAAAACAAGTGACCGCGAGTATATCTACTGAAAAAAAAAATATAGAGATTATAAAAACTGGTGGAATGACACTTTCTGACAATCAACCTCTAACTTCCTTTAGAATTGCTTTGATAATGAAAAAAGGATCAAAAAATACTCAAGGTTCGTATGCTAATGGAGGAAGAATGACTTTTGACAATTATATTAATGAGAATAACTGGAAAGAAGTTTGCGATGAAGCTTTTCGCCAAGCTGAAATGAACTTAGATGCCAAAAAAGCACCTGCTGGGGAAATGGATGTTGTTTTAAATAATGGATGGTCTGGCGTGTTATTGCATGAAGCTTTAGGTCATACCTTGGAAGGTGATTTTTTATATAAAAAAACATCAGTTTTTCATGATCAAATAGGAAACATGATTGGAAATGAAAATATTACAGTGGTGGATGAAGGTAATATACCTGGTAGGAGAGGCTCTCTTAATATGGATGATGAAGGCGAGAAAACTCAAAGAAATGTTTTAATAGAAAATGGAAAACTAATTAATTTCATGCACGATCGTTTGAGTGCAAAACTTACTAAAAATACTCCGACTGGTAACGGTAGAAGAGAGAGTTATATGTTTGCTCCTATGCCGAGAATGACAAATACTTTTATGATGAATGGAAAAAACACTAGAGATGAAATGATTAAATCAGTTAAAAAAGGAATATACGTAGATGCTCTAGGTGGTGGAAGCGTTGATATAGTTAGTGGACAATTTAATTTTGCAGTTAATAATGCATGGTTAATTGAAAATGGTAAACTTGTAGTGCCAGTAGAAGGAGCCACTCTTATCGGTTCTGGACCTGAAGTTATAAAAAAAATTGAAATGATAGGTAACGACTTAGAGCTAGATAATGGTTTTGGTACATGTGGTAAAGCCGGACAGTTAGTTCCAGTTGGATTGGGTATACCATCGTGCAAAGTTTTAATGACTGTCGGTGGCTCCAAAACTTAATAATTTTTTATGCTAAAAGAAAAAAAAGAGTTAGAAGATCTAGCAACTTATTGCATTGATAAATCAATTAAGTTTAATGCTACAAGCTGCGAAGTCAAGGTAGGAAATGTTATTTCGGAAACTGTTAATTTAAGAAATAAAAAAATAGAAAATTCAGATCGTAGTGATGTTTTGTCAATCAAAATAACTACTTATATAAATAAAAAAAAGTCTAGTACTCAATTTACATATATTGACAATGAAAACACAAATGTAATGATACAGAAATGTATTGAGTCTACAAAACTTTTACCAGATGATAAATTTAATTCACTACCTAATAAAAAATTGTTAGTTAAAAACATTGATGACCTGCTTTTGTTTGACAAATCAACAATAAGTAATGAAAAAAAATTAGAGTATTTAAAAGAAGTAGAAGACGTTGCTTTAAGCAATAAATTTATTTCTAAAACCAATGGATCTTCTTTTAAACAATCCAAGAGTAATTTTATAATTGCTAATTCTGATAGTCTTTTATCTGGATATAAAAAATCAGAATTTTTTACTTTTACTGATTTGGTAGCAAAAAAAAATGATTCGGGAATGGAAAGTGATTATTATTATGATTCAAAAGTATATCTTAAAGATTTAATCCCACCTAAAGATTTAGGAAGTAACGCTGCCAAACTAGCTGTTAGAAAACTAAATCCCAAAAAAACAAAAACTGAAACAATTCCAATAATTTTTGAAAAAAGAATATCAAAAAATATTTTAGAAATATTATCCTCTAGTATATCTGGATCTAGTTTTGCAAGAAACACATCTTTTTTAAAAAAAAAAATGCACCATCAAATATTTCCAAAAAATATAAATATTATTGATGACCCATTAATAAAAAAAAGTATTTACTCAATGCCTTTTGACAAAGAAGGTGTTAAATCAGAAAAAATGTATTTAGTAAAAAATGGAATACTTAAAAATGTCATTTTAGATAGTTATTATGCTAAAATGTTAAATAAAGAAACTAACGGGAGAGCTTCAGGTTTAAGTAATACATATTTTGAACCAGGAAATCTTTCTTATAAAGATTTGTTTAATTGTGGAAAAAAATTAATATTAATTACTGATACAATGGGTGCGTTTGGAAATGCTACGACAGGAGAATTTTCTTGTGGTGCTACAGGACTGTATTACGAGAAAGATACTTTTTATCCAATAAATAATTTTACTTTAGGCGGAAAAATTAAAGATATTTTCGAAAATATTTTTTTGGCTAATGACCTTGAGTTTAAGTATTCCAAGAATTGTCCTACCGCTCTCATCACAGAAGGTTTAGTTGTTGGAGGCTACTAAATAATTATTTTTTACTTTTTAAAATTTTTTCGTCAGCTATTTTGTTTTTGTTTACACCTTCTTTTATAGTGTAATCTAAAGTACCGTGAGCACCAGCTTCAACGGCTTTACGCTGCGTTCTAAAAAGAACTTTTTCTTTTGCTTCTGTAGCAAGTTGATTTGCATGCTTTCCTAAATGCTTTGTATCTCTCATCAGATATTATTATATACAATTCTTAATTGTGCGGCAATACAGATTTATACTTTGAAAGACTCCCCACATCCACACTTCTCTGTTTCGTTGGGATTTTTAAATACAAATGTAGATTTAAACTCTTCTTTTTTGTAGTCCATTTCGGTTCCCAGAAGATACATAATTGCTTTGGGATCAATTAAAACTTTTACACCCTTGTCTTCAATAATTTCATCATTTGGATTGGCTTCTTTAGCGTATTCCATGACATATGACATGCCTGCACAGCCCCCAGTAGCAACGCCAACTCTTAAGCCTACAATGGGTTCTTTTGCTTGAGCCATAATTTGCTTTACTCTTTCAGCAGCACTATCGCTTAATGTAATTACTTGTTTGTTCATAAATTTAATTCAAGTTTTGCAGCTTCTGACATATTATCTTTGCTCCATGGAGGCTCCCAAACCAAATTAAGCTGTACGTCTGAAACGCCATCTACCTTCTTTATATTCTCTTTAACCTCATTTGGCAAACTTTCAGCTACAGGGCAATTTGGTGAAGTCAATGTCATATCTACATTAACTTTATTCTTATCATCTACTTCTATTTTATAAATTAACCCTAGTTCATATATGTTTACAGGAATTTCTGGGTCAAAAATTTTTTTAATTTCATCAATTACCTTATTTTTAATATCATTCATTATTTTTATTTCTCTGTATTAACTTCTTTATTTTTGCCATCCAAAGCAGAAATTAAAGTATGCCAAGACAAGGTAGCACATTTTACTCTCATAGGGTATTTTTTTACGCCTGATAACGACATTATTTTTATCTTTTGATCATCATTTAAATCTTTAGTCTTCATTTCTGAACCACTTTTAATCATATTAAAAAATTCATTTATAATTTCTTTAGCAATATCTAAGGATTTGCCTTTAACAAGTTCAGTCATAATTGATGTGGAAGCCATTGAAATAGCACAACCTGATCCTTCAAAAGATACTTCATTAACATTTTTTTCTTTATCTACTTTTAAATAAATTTCTACTTGATCTCCGCAAAGAGGATTGTATCCTTTTGCGGTATGATTGTGCCCATCGCATTTTCCAAAGTTTCTTGGATTTTTTCCATGCTCTAAAATTATATCTTGATACAAATCTTTTAAATCCATTATTTTAAATCAAAAACCTTTCTACAATTTTCAATAGCTTTGCAAAGTATATCTACATCTTCTTTTGTATTATAAACTCCAAAAGATGCTCTGGCAGTAGCATTCACATTTAGTTTTTCATGCAAAATTTGACAACAATGATGTCCAGCTCTAATAGCTACTCCATCTTCATCTAGAATAGTTGCTATATCATGAGGGTGAATACCATTTATAGTAAAAGATATAACTCCAGCTTTATTTTTTGGGTTACCAACTAATCTTACAGAATTAATACTTCTTAATTTTTCTAAAGCATAATTTGTTAGTTCTTTTTCATGTTTGATCAAATTTTCCATACCTATCATATTCATAAATTTAATTGATTCATTGAAAGCAACAACTTCTGCTGTAGGCATAGTTCCAGCCTCATATTTTTCAGGTAATTTTGCATAAGTAATTTTATCTTTTTTAACTTCGTTAATCATACCGCCACCACCAATAAAAGGAGGTAATTTTTCTAGCCATTTTTTTTTTGCATATAAAACGCCCAGTCCAGTTGGACCATAAACTTTATGACAAGAAATAGCATAGAAATCACAATCTAAATCTTTAACATCAATTTTGATATGAGGAGCACTTTGGCATCCGTCCACCAGGACTGGAATATTTTTTTTATGAGCTATGTCTACAATTTCTTTTACGGGAACTATTGTACCTGTAACATTTGATAGGTGTGTAATTGCTATAATTTTTGTTTTTTTGGTTATTAATTTCTCAAATTCACTAATAATAATATCACCTTCATCATTAATTGGTGCAAATTTTATTATAGCTCCTTTATTTTCTCTAAGATAATGCCAAGGAACATAATTTGAGTGGTGCTCTAACTCAGTTAATAAAATTTCATCCCCTTTTTCAATATTTTGTTGTCCAAAAGTTGAGGCTACCAAATTTATTGATTCTGTTGCGTTCTTCGTAAAAATTATCTCATCTTTAGAATTTGCATTAATAAATTTTTGGACACTTATTCTTGTTTCTTCAAATTTATTAGTAGCATTAACAGAAAGTGAATGGATGCTACGTCCGACATTGGAGAATTCATTTTTATAAAAGCTATCCAATCTATTAATTACACTTATTGGTTTTTGTGCTGAATTGCTACTATCTAGATATACCAGGGGTTTTCCATTAATTTTTTTTAAAAAAATTGGGAACTGAGATTTAATATTATTTATATTCATTTATAAATTTACTTTATTAATTCTTTCTATAAATAGTTCTGCAACTAGTCTCTTAATGCTAGGTTCAGTTATAGTTTCAATAACTTCATTTAAAAAACCCTCAACAATCATTTTGTTTGCTTGATCTTTGGTTAATCCTCGTGACATTAAATAAAATATTGAGTTTTCGTCAATATTTCCAGTTGTTGAACCATGTGAACATTTAACGTCATCCGCATAAATTTCAAGTTCCGGTTTAGAGTTAAACCCAGAACCCTCAGATAAAACTAATGCTTTGCTGAGTTGGTATCCATTAGTTTTTTGGGCACATTTATCAACATATATTTTACCCTGGTACGTTCCATTGCTATTATCTAACAAAACACTTTTTACTAACTGAGAGCTTTTACAATTCTCAAATTTATGGTTTATATTAGTTTTTAATTCATGATGTTGATTACCAGTTAAAAGCATTATCCCATTTACAAAACATGAAGAAAATTTTTCTAACAAATTGCAGTGAATTTCATTTTTGATAAAGTTGGGACCTAAAGATAAAATAAAATTTTCAAATATACTATTTGAATAGCTTTTAATTTTTGTCGAATTATAATTGTAAGAACTATCTATACTTGAATTTATGCTAAATTTTTTAAGAATAGAATTTTTTTTAATAGTATAGTTATGAACTGTATTGTTAAAGAATTTGATATTATGTTCGCTTTTATAAAAATCTACTAAATTTAAACTTGAGCCTTTTCCTAGTGAAATAAAAACTTTATTATTAATAATTTTATTTTCAACAACTTTATCAAATAAATTATAAATTATTAATGGTTTATTAAAGAGATACTTGTCGTCTACATCAATAATTATACCATCATTTACAAATGCATGGTTTAGTGAAATCATTGAGTTATCGTCATCGTTAAAATAATTTTTTATTTCATCAAAATCTTTTTCACTTTTAAGAGCAGTATTTAAGGATTTAATGTTAATTTTTTTTTGATCTTCAAAAGAAAGATTTTTTTCTATAAAATGTCCATTTAATAAAACTATCCTATTATGTTCAAAGTTTTTTATGAGAAACTTGCTATTAAATTTAGATTCTTTTTGGTTTTCAATAATTTGCAAATCTGAAAAATTATTACTTATTATATTTTTAAGGTCTGTATATTTCCAATTTTCTTGTCTTCTGGTTGGAAAACCTAGCGTTTCAAATTTTTTAAAACTCAAAGATCTCAAATCATTTAATTTTTTTAAACCTAAGTTTGTTTTTTGAAATTTTTCAAAATTTAAATTCATTTCGCTGAAGTCACACCTTCGTAGCCATCTTTTTCTAATTCATGTGCTAGATTACTTGATCCAGTTTTAACTATATTGCCATCTACTAAAACATGAACAAAATCTGGTTTTATATAATCTAATAAACGTTGATAGTGTGTGATAATTAAAAATGATCTATTTTTATTTCTTAAAGAATTAACTCCATCGGAAACGACTCTTAATGCGTCTATATCTAAACCGGAATCGGTTTCATCTAAAATTCCAAGTTTTGGCTCAAGTATTGTCATCTGTAAAATTTCATTTTTTTTCTTTTCTCCCCCTGAAAATCCCACATTTAATTGTCTGCTAAGAATTTTTTCTTCTATTTTTAATTTTTTTGATTTTTCTTTAACCAGCTTTAAAAATTCCAGGGTATCTATTTCTTTTAATCCTTTAGATTTACGTATTGTGTTTAGTGAAGTTTTGAGAAAATTATTTGTATTAACTCCCGGTATTTCTGTTGGATATTGAAATGCTAAAAATATTCCCTTTTGTGCTCTTTCTTCAATGGGAGTGTTAAGAATATCTTCTCCTTCGAAAAATGCTTTTCCTTCAATTTTATAACCTTTTTTTCCTGATAATACGTTCGCTAAAGTGCTTTTCCCAGAACCATTTGGTCCCATAATTGCATGAACTTCTCCAGTTTTGATTTTAAGATTAAAATTCTTTAATATATTTTTACCTTCTATTGATGCGCTTAGATTACTTATATCTAACATTATCCAACACTTCCTTCTAAACTTATGCCAACTAATTTTTGAGCTTCTACTGCAAACTCCATGGGTAGTTGTTGAAGAACTTCCTTACAAAAGCCATTCACAATTAGACCTACCGCCTCTTCTTGATTTAAACCTCGTTGATTACAATAAAAAAGTTGTTCATCACTTATTTTCGAAGTTGTTGCTTCATGTTCAATATTTGCTGTAGAACTTTTGTTTTCTATATATGGAATAGTATGCGCTCCACATTTGTTTCCCATCAATAATGAATCGCATTGCGTATAGTTTCTAGCATTACTTGCTTTATTATTAATTTTAACCAATCCTCTATAAGTGTTGTCTGCAAATCCTGCAGATATTCCTTTTGAAATAATTTTACTTTTTGTATTTTTACCAAGATGAATCATTTTAGTTCCTGTATCAGCTTTTTGATGATTGTTAGTTATAGCGATTGAATAAAATTCACCAACTGAATTATCTCCTTGTAAAATACAACTTGGGTATTTCCATGTAATAGCTGATCCTGTTTCGACTTGTGTCCATGAAATTTTAGAATTTTTTCCTTTACACAAACCTCTTTTGGTAACAAAGTTATAAATCCCACCTTTTCCATCTTTGTCGCCTGGATACCAATTTTGTACTGTAGAATATTTTATTTCCGCATCATCATGAGCAATTAATTCAACGTTAGCAGCATGCAGTTGATTTTCATCACGCATGGGAGCAGTGCACCCTTCTAAATAACTAACGTAACTACCTTTGTCTGCTATAATTAAAGTTCTTTCGAATTGTCCAGTTTCAGAAGCATTAATTCTAAAATAAGTAGATAGTTCCATTGGACATCTAACGCCTTCTGGTATGTAAACGAACGATCCATCAGTAAAAACTGCTGAATTGAGTGTTGCAAAATAATGATCTGTAATTGGTATAACTGAACCTAAATATTTTTTTACTAAATCTGGATGCTTTATAATTGCTTCTGATATTGGACAAAAAATAATTCCTTTTTTTGTTAATTCTTCTTTAAAAGTTGTTGCTACCGAAACTGAGTCAAAAACAGCATCAACTGCTATTCCGCTAAGTTTTTTTTGCTCATTAAGTGGAATACCTAATTTTTTATATGTATCTATTAATTTGGGGTCAACTTCAGCAAGACTTTTTGGTTTACTAGAAGCACTTTTTGGAGCAGAATAATAATACAGATCTTGATAATTTATTTTAGGATATTTTGGTTTTTGCCAATTTGGTTCTTGCAAGTTTTTCAACCTACTAAATGCTTTTAATCTCCATTCTAACATCCATTTTGGTTCTTTTTTTATATTTGAAATAAATTTTATAACATCCTCGTTGAGGCCTTTTGGAGCTCGTATGCTTTCTATATCAGTAGTAAAGCCATATTTATATTCTTTTGCTTTTTCTAACTCTTGTTGTTTCATTAATTTATTTCTCTATTTTTTTCTTTTGAAGCTCTTAAAACAATATCTTTTAAAGTATTTTTTTCAAAAAAAGCATTTATGTGATTTTCTAAATCGTCCCATAAATTATGAGTAATACATTTTATTGATTTTCCATTACATCCTTTTTTTAGTTCCTTTTTACAGCCAACAGTTTTAACTTTCTCGTCTACAGCTTTAATAATACTAGATAACTTTATTTCTTCTGGATTTTTTGTTAACAAATAACCACCAGATGGACCTCTTGAGCTTTTAACTAAGTTGTTTTTCTTCAACTTTAAAAAAATTTGCTCTAAAAAAGATGAGGAAATTCCCTGCCTTAAAGAAATTTCAGTTATATTGGTAGGAAGCTCTTCTTTAGATTGAGCTAAATCAGCCATTGCCATTACTGCATATCTACCTTTGTTGCTTAATTTCATAATAAATAAGTGTTATTTTAGTATGTTTTTTAACTTATTCCTACTAGAATAGTCAAGTATAGAAATTAAATAATATAGTCGCACATAAACATGTTATAAGGCTAATCTTTTTTTGAAAGTGCTAATCATTATTAATAATTATGAGTAATAATAAAGAAATATTTATTCCTGGTCCTAGTGGAAGAATACAAGCAAAATATTTTAAGAACAAGAATCCAGGAGCTCCCGTTGCTTTAATTCTTCATCCTCATCCACAATATGGGGGAACAATGAATAATAGAATAGTTTATGAAACGTATAATGCTTTCTACAAAAATAATTTTTCAGTAATTAAGATAAATTTTAGAGGTGTTGCAAAAAGTGATGGAATTTTTGATAATGGTCAAGGAGAACTATCTGATGCTGCTGCTGCTTTAGATTGGGTAGAAAAAGATAACCCAGGGTACAGTCAATGTTGGATTTCAGGATTTTCATTTGGTGCGCTAATTTGCATGCAATTGATAATGAGAAGACCAGAAGTTAATAACTTTGTTGCTATTTCGCCTCAACCAAATGTTTACGATTTTACTTTTTTAGCTCCGTGTCCCATATCTGGTGTAATATTATATGGAAAAAATGATGAACTTGTAAAATTTGATAGTATTCTTAATTTAAAAAAAAGACTTCAAATGCAAAAAAATATTGAGGTTAAATTTGAACCAATAAACGATGCGAACCACTTTTATAAGGGTAAAGAAAAAGAATTATCTGCATCAATAGAAAAGTATATAAAAGATAAAATAACTATAATTTAATATTTACAAACTCTACCTCCAGTGCTAGCTTTTTTTACTCCGGTAGTGGTTGGAAAAGAAATCGGTAATTTTAAATAAGATCTAATTGCAAGATATGCAAAAGCTTGTGACTCAATAAAATCTCCATCAATTCCAAAATTATCTATTGGTTGTATACTATATTTTAATTTCTTTGAAATTCTTTTTAGTAGGAATTTATTTTTTCTTCCTCCACCACAAACAACAACTCTTCTTACGCCAGGCATTGCATTAATTGCTTCAGAAATAATAAATGATGTATATTCTGTTAATGTTGCAGCACCATCTTCTATGGACAAACCTTGAACGAACGATATATCAAAATCTTTAACATCATAAGATCTATTTCTGTTAAAATTAATTAAAGGATTAGACGCTTCTTTCTCAACGAATTTAATATAATTGTCTATACCTATATTTAAAATAGTTTTATTTATATTTCCTGATTTAGCAATGGAGCCGCCTTTATCATATTTTTGTTTAGAGTTTTTTCTCATCCATTGATCTATTAAACAATTCCCTGGGCCAGCATCAGCACTATGCAAATCTTTAGCATCATCAGTTTCTCCTAAGAGCGTCCAATTTGCTATACCTCCCAAATTTAAAATCATAATTGGTGTTTTTATTTTTTTTTTATTTATTAATAATTTATGAAAAATGGTAGCTAGTGGAGCTCCTCCTCCTCCATTTTTTAAATCATTTTGCCGAAAATCATAAATAACTGTTTTTTTTGTAAGTTTTGAAAGAAACTTTCCATCACCTAATTGTTTTGAAATTTTTTGATTAGCATTATGAAAAATAGTTTGACCATGAAATCCTACTAGTTCAATGTTTACTTTTGTGTCTCTAATAATCTCGTTAACTATTTCTGCATGAAATAAAGTTATATCTTTTTCAAGTACTTTTATTTCTTTTGAAAATTCTTTTAAATCATTTTTATTTTTAATTTTATCTCTAATTTTAGTTAAATTGTTATAGATATTTTTGGGGTATTCAAAATACTTATCTAAAATACCTCTATATTCGGTCTCACCGTCTGATTGAATAATTGATGCATCCACACCATCCATTGATGTACCACTCATTAGACCTAAGCTACAAAATGATTTGTTCATAAATTATATTTAATTTAAAAAGAATCTTGTATATTACAATTTAGAGAACTTAAAAAATCATGCAAGAAACATTTCTATCAGAATTTCAAACAAGAGGTTATTTCAATCAATGTACAGATCTATCTTCGCTTAGTGAAATAATGAACAAAGGAAAAATTAAAGCTTATATAGGCTTTGATTGTACCGCGCCTAGTTTACATGTAGGAAGCTTAATGCAAATTATGTGTTTGCGTCTACTCCAAAAATATGGCCATCAACCAATAATCTTACTTGGTGGTGGCACAACACTCATTGGAGATCCATCTGGTAAGGAGGAAACAAGAAAAATATTAGATAAAAACCAAATTCAAAAAAATATTAAAAGTATTAAGAATGTTTTTAACATTTTTTTAAATACTAATAATTCTAAAACTAAACCAATATTTGTTAATAATTTTTCTTGGTTAAGTAAATTAAATTACATAAACTTTTTAAGAGAAATTGGAAAACACTTTACAGTAAATAAAATGTTAACTTTTGATAGTGTAAAACTACGACTAGAACGTGAACAATCGTTAAGTTATATGGAATTTAATTATATGATGCTGCAAGCGTATGACTTCTATGAACTTAATAAAAAATATAAATGTCTTTTACAAATCGGGGGTTCGGACCAATGGGGAAATATAGTTAATGGGACCGACTTAATTAAAAGAAAAAATAAAGTACAGACTTATGGACTAACCACTCCATTAATTACTTTATCTTCGGGATCTAAAATGGGAAAAACTGAAAAAGGCGCTGTTTGGTTAAATAAAAATATGCTTTCAGCATATGACTATTGGCAATTTTGGAGAAACACGAATGATGACGATGTAATTCGATTTTTAAAAGTTTTTACAGATTTAAAATTTAATAAAATAGATGAATTAAAAACAAAACATCACAACATAAATGAACTTAAAATTATACTCGCTAATGAAACGACTAGAATGTTGCATGGAGTTAAATCAACAAAAAGTGCAGAATTAACTGCTCAAAAAACTTTTGAAGATAAATCTGTGGGTAAAGAACTTCCTATAATAAAAATTAAAAAAGAATTAGTTATCAAAGGTATAAATATAATTGAAATTGTATTGATTTCACAATTGGCTAATTCGAAAGGTGAAGTACGTAGAATGATAAAAAACAATGGCCTTAGAATAAATAATAAAATTATAACTGACGAAAAAAAAATAATTAATCATAACAACTTTGATAACAATTTTATCAAGATTTCTCACGGGAAAAAACAACATAAAATTATAAAAATTATTTAGATTTATTCTCTTTTTTCTTTTTCATTTTTTCTACAGCTCTTACAATAAATCTTGGTGTTAGAGTTTTTATAGGATTTACCGTAGTTTTAATATTGTCAGGCGAACCTTTTATTTTAAAACTTACTCCAACAACACCCTCACCTGCTTTTTTTCCAACCAAAATTTCTCCAACCAAAGGGATGTTTGCAATAATAGAATTTAGTTTTGTAGCAGGAACTAAAGTTCCTCTTAGACTCACGGTTTTACCTTTGTCAACATATCCTTCTAGCAAGATAGAAATTGCGGGACCCATAGCTAAAGCATCTTCTATAGTTAATAAATTGTTTTTTGAATTTGTCTTCATTTCAAAAGACTCAAACCGTATACCTTCTCCACTTAATGTGTCTGCTATTCCCTGCAAAGAAGCTAATGTTAACAATTTTGTTAACGCAGGAACTTTTGAAACATTAAAATCATTAATAGTTAAGGATGAATTAGAATTATTTTTTGAAATAATTGATTCATATTCTAATCTACCTCCTTCAAATCCTTTAATAAATTTAAAGTTTTTTATAAATGGTCTAGCTCTATCAGAAATTACATGAAGAGTTTTTTTATCTTTTTCTACTTGATAAATTGATATTTCAACAATTTCACTTTCTGAAAAATTACCTTTTAAGCTTAGCTTTTCGTAAGATCCATTACTTATAGTAGCAATCATACCTATAGAAGAAACATCGTCGTCTGTTCCTGTTAATACTTTGTCAAGATTAATTTTTAAGTCACTATTAAATTTTTTGCTAAAAACTTTTTGATCATTATTGTTAAAAATTAATTTTAACAAAGGTTGAGCATCAAAAATCTTACCTAAAATCAAAGTTTTTTTGGACTTGTTTATAGAAAAATCATTGTTTTTGTTGTTTTCTTTGTAAGTCTTTATTCGGATTTTAGAGATATCATCAATTTCAAAACGTTTATTTAGCTTTAACTTTGACAATAATATAGCTGTTTTACTCTCAACAAAATTTAGATTTTTAATAACAATATTCTTATTAGGTTTAAATTTTATATCAAAACTTACTTTTGATTTGCTTTTATTATCTTTTTTGTAATTTAAATTTGAGATTTTAATTTTAGTTTTCGTAAGATCAAAATTCCCATTAAAGTTATAGCTTTTGTCTTTCGAATTATAGTGTTCTTTTATTTTAAAATTGTCAAAGTAATCTTTTACTTTTATTAATCCTGCAAATTCTGCAGATTGATAACTCTCTAGATTAGATAGTATAATCTTTGTATCTTTTAGAAATAATTTATTTTCATAATCAGGTAAATAATTTTTGATAGTATTTTTGTTTATTATCTCAATTTTTACATTATGAAGATTTCCTTCTGTATGATATTTTAAGTTTTTTATTTTAAATTGTTTAGTAAAATTAAAATCTATTTTAGTTGATAAATCAATCTGTCCATTAATTTCTTTGAATTTATTCAAATTTAAACTAAAAAATTTTGTTATTTTATTAATTTGTTCAAAACTTAAATTTCCTTTTGTTCTAAGCAAGTTTTTAAATTTATTTATTTTTAAGCTTCTGTTTAATTTTATTTCACTCCCACTTAGGTCTAGATCATATAAGGTACCTTTTATAACTTTTGTTGAAAAACTATTGCCACTATTTAATATTCTATGATTAATTTCAGTTGTAAAATCCTTAAGTTTTAATTCTTTTGAAATATTAATTGATGCATCTGAAATTTTACCTTCAAAACTATAATCTTTATCAATCGTTCCATCCTTGGCGAATGGAATAATAAATTTTCCTTCCAAAGATCCTTTATAGAATATTTTATTAATCTTTTTATTTAATATTTTTGGTATAAAAATATTAGTAATTTTTATTAAGTCCTTAATATCATTTTTTGAAAAAGAAACTTCTAATCTTTGCAAAATAAAATCTGAAGTTAAGAAAGATTTTAATGGTATAAAAAAATCTAGTTTTGATAATGAAATTTTATCGTTTTTAACTAAAATTTTAGGTTTTTGTAATCTTACAGAAAGATTTAATTTTAAAGGATTGAGGTGTATTTTGGTGTTATTAAAATCTAACTTGACAAATCTATTTATATCATTTGCTTTACTTTTTATTAGTGCGTCAAATCTTGATGTTTCAACACCAAAGTAAGTAAAAAAAATTATTAAAAAAGATACTGTTATTAAAAATATTAAAAAAAACTTATAAAAAAATTTAAACATATTATCTTTTATTTTTTTGTTTTGTACAATTCAGCTTCTAAAAAACTATCTATATCACCATCTAATACACTTTCGGGATCTGTGTTTTCTAGGTTATTTCTTAAATCTTTTACTAGCTGATAAGGTTGTAAAACGTAAGACCTTATTTGATGCCCCCAACCAATATCTGTTTTTGATTTTGCTAAACTTTCTGAAGCTTTATCTTTCTTTTGAGATTCATATTTATATAAACGCGCTTTTAACATATTAAAACAAGTTTCCTTGTTCTTGTGTTGAGATCTTTCGTTTTGGCATTGAACAACAATACTAGTTGGCAAATGTGTTATTCTTACAGCACTATCAGTTGTGTTTACGGATTGACCTCCTTTACCACTAGATTTGTAAGTATCAATACGTATATCTTTTTCTTGAATATCAATCTTAATACTATCATCAACGACTGGGTATACCCAAATACTTGCAAAGCTGGTGTGTCTTCTTGCCCCTGAATCAAATGGAGAAATTCTAACTAACCGATGCACACCAGATTCAGATTTTAACCAACCGTATGTATATGAACCTGTAATTTTTAAAATACTTGATTTAATTCCTGCTTCTTCTCCTCTATGCTCACTAATTATTTCAAACTTGTAGTTTTTCTTTTCAGACCATTTTGAATACATTTTTCTAAGCATCTCCGCCCAATCTTGACTTTCTGTTCCTCCAGCTCCAGCATGAACTTCGAGATAAGTATCTAAATGATCGTTCTCTTCAGATAAAAAGCATAAAACTTCTGTTTTTTTAATTTGTTTAAGTAAAGATAATATTTTTTTATCACAATCTTGTAGTACTTCTATATCATTTTCTTTTGAAGCTAAGTCTATAAGTTGCTCAACATTATCAAGCTCATTTACTGAGATATTAAAAGTATCAAAAATATTTTCTAAAAACTTTTTTTTTTTAAGAATTATTTGTGCTTTATCTTGTTCTTTCCAAAAATTTTTTTTTAAGGTAATTTGGTAAAACTCTTTTATTTGTTCTTCAACTTTGAAGTTTTCAAAGATACCCCCTAATATTACTTACTATCTTTTTGATATCTATAATTAATGCTTTGCTATCTTTCATATTAATAAAATCTCAATATTTTATTTTTTGAATCATAAAATCTTGATCTACCTTTATCAGATAAATTTCTAAGTCCAACAATAATATTATCCTGTGTTTTAAAAGATTCGTATATAATCTTTTTAGTATTTTCATTTGGTTGAAGTCCAGTTTCAGCATCAACGACCACAAAACTTATATTTTTTGGTACTTTGAATGGAGGTGCATCTTTCTTTTGGACAATTTTTTCAACAAATTTTTTAAAAATTGGTAAAGCTGCTTTTGCACCAGTTTCATATTTTCCTAAAGTTTTAGGCTCGTCAAAACCTACATATACTCCAATAACTAATTTGGAAGTAAAACCTAAAAACCAAGCGTCCATGTTTTTATTTGTAGTTCCTGTTTTGCCAGCTAAAGTTAAATTCAAATTTCTAAGTTTTCTACCAGTTCCTCTTTTAACTACTCCTTCCAACATTGAGGTAATTTGATAAGCAGTCTCTGGAGAAATAATTTGTATAGTATTGTTTTTAATATAAGGAGCTTCGTCTTTTAAATATGATATTTCTTCACATCCAACACATGTTCTTCTATCTGAATTAAATATAGTTTTTCCTCTTCTATCTTGTATTCTTTCAATAAATATTGGGTTAACTTTTTTTCCTCCATTGACGAATGTACAGTATCCATTGGTTAACTTAATTAGAGTAGTCTCAGCTGCCCCCAATGAAACAGATAACAATTCAGGTACATCTTCATATATACCAAATTTTTTTGTAATTTCTGAAATTTTTTCGAAGCCAACTTCTTGCGCCACTCTTACGGTCATTAAATTTCTTGATTTTTCGATACCAGTTCTTAAAGTTGATGGGCCATAAAATTTTTTTCCATAATTTTCCGGTTTCCATGTTTTTAAACCTTTTCCTTGTTTAATTACAAAAGGTGCATCAAGCACCAAAGTTGAAGGAGTAAAATTCTTTTCCAGTGCTGCAGCATAAACAAAGGGTTTAAAAGCTGAACCAGGTTGTCTATTTGCTTGCGTTGCTCTATTAAATTCGCTTAGCTTAAAACTAAAACCACCAGCCATAGCTAAAACTTTGCCAGTGTGTGGCTCCATTACAACAATTGCACCATTAATTTTAGGTAGTTGTTTTAAATTCCATTTATTATTTTTGATATGACTTACGTAAATAATATCATCTAATTTTAATATATCTTCAAAACTTTTTGTTCTTGTCCAACTAATATTTTTAAAATCTATAAAACCAGTTTCTTTGTTTTCTATTTCAATTTTTAAATTTAATTTACTAATATCTATAACTTTAGCTAACTTCCAGTTTAAACCTTTGTCTGGAATAAGCTCTTGAACATAATTTTGCCAGTTTTTTTTTTTTAAATTTTTAATTGCACCTCTCCACCCATGTCTACGATCATAGGCTTCTAAACCATACCTAAGAGCTTTTAAAGCCTCAACTTGATAATTAGAATTTAAAGCAGTTCTTACAGACAAACCACCTTTATAGAGATCGTCATAACCATACTTGTCATTTATAATTCTTCTTACTTCTTCAGAATAAAAATTTGCTTCTTCAAGAAGCTTTATTTTTCTCTTTTTTGTTTGTATTTCTTTTTTTATTAATCTTTCGTATTCATTTTTATCTATATACAAATTTTCATATAAATTTTTTAAAACAAAATTCCTTCTAAACTTAGCTTTTTCTCTAGATTTGTAGGGATTATATTTGCTGGGGGCTTTTGGTAAGGCTGCAAGCAAAGCTGCTTCTTCATAGCTTAAATCACCCACGGCTTTATCAAAATATTCTAAACTGGCTGCTGCCACACCATATGTTCCTTCACCTAAATAAATCTGATTTAAGTAAAGCTCCATAATTCTTTCTTTTGTATAAGCTTTTTCAATTCTAAAAGCCAAAATAGCCTCTTTTATTTTCCTCTTTAAAGAAACTTCACTTGTTAACAAAAAATTTTTAGCAACTTGTTGGGTTATAGTTGATGCGCCTTCTAATCTTTTTTTTTCGAATATATTTTGAAGATTTTTAAATATTGCCCTTGTAATACTTTTTGCATCAACCCCTGGGTGTGAAAAAAAATTCTTATCTTCTGCAGACAAAAATGAAAATACTACTTTTTGGGGTATTGATTCGTATGGAATAAATAATCTTTTTTGCAACGCATACTCAGCTATTAGTTGTCCTTCGTTTGAATGTACCCTACTTGACACTGGAGGCTTGTAATTTGCTAATATTTTATAATCTGGTAGATCTGAGGAAAAATACCACAAAGTTGAAAAAGTAAACAGCAAACCAAGTAAAAATATTGCCATTACAAATTTTCCAATTTTTTTAAAATAACCTAGCATAATATTTAGACAAATGAATTAATTCTGGCTTTCTTAAGGCATTTTTGAATTTAACTACACATTCACTTAAAAAAATACATATGTTTATTCATGAATTTAAGGTATATTAATGTAACTTTAAAAACAAAATTCTTAATTATGAATACATCTATCATTATAAACAGGAAACAAAATTCATGGAAAAAAATTTATACATCGATGCTTCGCATCCTGATGAGACAAGAATCGTACTTAAATCAGAAAATAATATTGAAGAGTACGAGTACGAAAACATAAATAAGCTTTTCGTAAAAAATAACATATATCTGGGTAAAGTAAGTAGAATAGAACCCTCCTTGCAGGCAGCTTTTGTAAATTATGGAAAGCAAAGACACGGGTTTTTAGCATTCAACGACGTACAATCTGACTACTATCAAATACCTCACGAAGATAAAGACAGGTTAAAAAAAGAAGAAGAAAATTTAAGATTAGAACTTAAAGAAGAAAGCAAAAATGTAGAAAATTCGGCAAAAAAACAAGAAGAAATTGCTGATGTGAATTTGCAAAGTAATGGAAATATTATCCCATCCGACAGTGCAAATGAAAAAACTAAAGAAGAAAATTTACCCGCCGAAAGAAATAATCAATTTAATGAACTTAAGAAAAGATATGGAATAAGAAGGTATAAAATACAAGAAGTAATTAAACCAGATCAAATAATATTAGTTCAAATTTTAAAAGATGAAAGAGGTCAAAAAGGTGCGGCTTTAACAACTTTTATTTCTCTTGCCGGCAAATATAGTGTCCTAATGCCAAATACATCAAAAGGTGGTGGAATATCTCGTAAAATTATTAATTCTGACGATAGAAAAAAAATTAGAACTATACTTCAAGATATTAAAATTCCAGAAAGCATGGGATTAATAGTTAGAACAGCAGGCTTAAATAAAACAAAAAATGAAATTAGCAAAGACATCTCAAATACTATTAGCGAGTGGGAAACTATTAAAACAAAAGCTATGAAATCTATAGCTCCAAGCTTAGTTTATGAAGAAGGTGACATTATTAAAAGAGCAATAAGAGATGTTTATAATAGTGAAACAAAAAATATAATCGTCGATGGAAACGAAGGTTATCAAAAAACAAAAAAATTAATGAAATTTTATATGCCAGAAAATGTAAAAAAAATAAAAAAATATAGAGGAAAAATACCTTTATTTCATGAAATGGGAATTGAAAAAAGTTTAAATAGAATTTTTGAACCAACAATAAAATTACTTTCTGGCGGATATATTGTTATCAATCCAACTGAAGCTTTAGTTTCTATTGACGTAAACTCAGGACAATCAATCAAAGAAACAAATGTAGAAAAAACTGCACTAAAAACTAACGTAGAAGCTGCAGAAGAAATATCTAGACAATTAAAAATTAGAGATCTTTCTGGATTAATTGTAATTGATTTTATAGATATGATTAATTTTTACAATAGACGAATAGTTGAAAGAAAATTAAAAGAAAAATTGAAAGATGATAGGGCAAGAATACAATTTGGAAGAATTAGTAATTTTGGACTACTTGAAATGACAAGACAAAGATTAAGAGAAAGTTCTGTCAGATGGAATATGATACTTTCTCTCGATTCATTTGCTTTAAAAGTTATTAAAAAAGGAGAAGAATTAGCATTTGCTGACAAAGCAAAATTTATAAATATAAGTGTATCTGCAAAAGTTAAAACTTTTATAGAAAAAAATTTAAAAAAAGAATTAAATCATTTCAAGATAAAGTATAAATTAGAGTTTAATATAATTGCAGATAATAATTTGGTAATTCCCGAATATAAAATTGATTTACTAAATAAAAATAAAAAATTAATAAAAAAAGTAGAGAATATTGAAAAAATTGAAAATAATTTTATCAAACAAGATACTAATAGAAAAAAGTTTACTAATAAAAAATTTCACTCATCTGTTAAATATAAGAAGAAATTCAAATATAACCCAAAGATAAAAAAAAATAATGTTTTAGTTAAAAAAACATCAAGTCAATAAGTTATATTAAATTTTCTTTTGGGGATGATGGGCTTGCTAAACTTCTTTTTTTCATCCTAACGGCGTTAAAGGCTTTTCTTCCCGCTATTACGGCATGCTTCATGGCTTCGGCCATAAGAATTGGATTTCTTGATTCAGCTATTGACGTGTTCAGCAAAACTCCATCGCAACCTAATTCCATTGCAATAGTAGCATCCGAGGCTGTTCCAATGCCTGCGTCTACTATAACAGGAACCAATGATTGTTTTTTTATTATCATGATATTTTTTTTATTTTCTATTCCAATGCCTGAGCCTATGGGAGCTCCTAAAGGCATAATAGCACAAGCGCCAACATCTTCTAATTTTTTTGTCATAATAGGGTCATCTGTGCAATAAACCATAACCTCAAATCCTTCTTTAACTAAAATCTCAGTAGATTTAATAGTTTCTATCATATTAGGATATAAAGTTTTTTTATCACCTAAAACTTCTAGCTTTACCAATCTCCACCCTCCCATCTCTCTTGCTAGTCTAAGCGTTCTTAATGCATCATCGGAGGTGTAACAACCAGCTGTGTTTGGCAGATACGTGATTGATTTTGGGTCTATGTAATCCATTAATAAAGGTTGATCTTTGTTTAGTATGTTTACTCTTCTCACTGCTACAGTAACTATATCTGCACCAGAAGCTTTTATGGCATTTGCAGTTTCTTCAAAATTTTTGTATTTTCCAGTTCCTACAATTAACCGTGAATTGAAATTCTTATTTGCTATTGTAAAAGTGTCTTTCATGCTATTAACCGCCTCCAATAAAATGAACTATTTCAACCTTATCATTTTTGATTAAAATTAAATTGGGGTATTTTTTTTTCTCAACAATTACACCATTTATTTCTATAGCAACTTTATTTTTTTGAATTTTTAGCTTAATTAATAGTTGATTTAAATTAGTTCCATTATTTATTTCATAAGGATCCCCATTTAATTGTATTTTTGCCATATTTAAGTTATTCATTTGCACTATTTTAACTTATTTAAATGACAAAAAAAATACTAATAATAAATGGTCCTAATTTAAATCTTCTTGGTGATAGAGAGGAATCTAAATATGGAAAAGTTACACTCGATCAAATTAAGAAAAATTGTGAAATACATGGAAAATCTATTAACCTTGAATTAATATTTGAACAATCAAATATTGAAGGTGAGATAGTTACAATGATACAAAAAGCTAAAGGGCAATTTGGTGGAATAATTATTAATGCTGCTGGATATACTCATACTTCTGTTGCAATTTTAGACGCTCTGCTGGCAGTAAAATTACCTACAATAGAAATTCATATAACAAACATATATAATAGAGAAGAATTTAGAAACAAATCACTAATAAGCAAAGCAGCAACAGGTATTATTTGTGGATTTGGTATAAAAGGATATATTATGGCAATAGATGCTATGAATGAAATATTTAACTAAATGAAAATAAATAAAAAAAATATTGAAGAACTTGTAAATTATTTGAAAGAATTTAATCTTAGTGAGATTGAATACTCCGAGGGAACAACGAGAGTAAAAGTTTCTCGTTCTATGAATAATTCAACAATAATATCTTCTAGTGTAGACCAAAAAAAAAATAATTTAGAAAAAAATATAGAATTGGGTTTAAAAGTAACTTCTCCAATCGTAGGAACTGCATATTTAGCTCCTGAACCTACTGCTAAAAAATTTATAGAGGAAGGTCAAAAAATAAAAAAGGGTCAAACTATTATGATCATTGAGGCGATGAAAACAATGAATCACGTTCCTTCTACTCAAGATGGAGTTGTAAATAAAATTTTAGTTAAAGATGGAGAGCCTGTAGAGTTTGGTCAAGCTCTTATTTCTCTTAAATAATGTTTAAAAAAATTTTAGTTGCTAACCGTGGGGAAATAGCGGTTCGTATAATTAGAGCATGTAAGGAATGGGGAATTTCAACAGTAGCTGTTCATTCTGATGTAGATTCAGATGCTATGCATGTAAGATTGGCTGACGAAAGTATATGTATTGGTTCACACCAACCTCAAAATAGTTATTTAAATGTTTCTGCACTCATATCTGCTTTAGATGTTACTGGAGCTGAAGCAATTCATCCTGGTTATGGATTTTTATCTGAAAATGCACAATTCGCAGAAATAGTAACGAAGCATGGAATTAAATTTATTGGTCCAAGTGCTGATTTAATTAAAAAAATGGGAAATAAAATTGCAGCTAGAAAAATTGCCAAAGAAAACGGTTTACCTGTAATAGAAGGTTCAACAGGATCTGTTGATACAGTTAATGATGCGATAAAAGTCAGTAAAAAAATTGGTTACCCAGTTTTAATTAAAGCATCTGGAGGAGGAGGAGGTAAGGGAATGAAGGTTGTAAATAAACCAGAAGAATTAGAACAATTGTTCCTAATGGCTAAACTTGAGGCTAAAAAATATTTTAATAATGATGAAGTTTATATTGAAAAATATTTTAAAAATCCAAGGCATATAGAGGTTCAGGTTTTATCTGGAAAAAATAGAACAGTTCATTTAAATGAAAGAGATTGCTCTGTTCAAAGAAATCACCAGAAATTAATTGAGGAGACTCCAAGTCCAGTTATTGATGAGAAAATTAGATCAAATTTGTTAGAACAAACTGTTAAAATGGTACAAAATATTGGTTATGAAGGAGCTGGCACAGTCGAATATATTTACCAAGATGGTAAATTTTATTTTCTAGAAATGAACACGAGAATCCAAGTTGAACATCCGGTGACTGAAGTAGCTACAGGAATAGATATTGTTAAAGAACAAATATGGATAGCAAACAAAGGTGAGACTGCTTTAAATCAAAAAGATATTATATCACAAGGTCATGTTATTGAGTGTAGAATCAATGCTGAAGATCCAAGTAAAAATTTTCAACCATCTCCTGGAATAATTAGTGTTTGTCATCAACCCTCAGGGTTTAGAACTAGGATTGATGGAGCTATATTTCAAGGGTGTAAAATAACTCCATATTACGACAGTTTAATATGTAAATTAATATGTCAAGGGAGAAATAGAACTGAAGCTATTCAAAGAATGTTAAGAGCTCTAGACGAGTTTGTTATTGAAGGAATAACTACAACTATAGATTTGCATAAAAAAATACTTAAACACGAAAAGTTTATTAGCTCTGATTTTGATGTAAATTGGTTGGGGAGAGAAAAATTTTACTAAATATTCTCACAACCAACAATCCACAAATCGTATACTGGATGATCTATTGACCTCAAAGTTGGGCTCGAAGCAAAAGTCCACCCATTAAACAAAAAAACTTGGTTGTTGTCTTTAACAGAAGTATCCTTAACCTGTATATAAGCCACAGTATCAGTAAAATTGTTTTTTTCTGACAACAAGCATTTCAAAGCTTTGATTTCTAAAGTATTAAAAATAAAATTTTTACCTATAGCTAATCTAATATCAGAAATTTTTGCAGTAATTTTATCCAAAGCTTTCATATTAATATAAACTTTATCACTTTGGGTAATACTTGATTTTTCAACTGCATTTTCAGTTGCATTTTTATTAATATTTGCTTTTTCTAATTTTTCTAATTCATCTTTGTCTTCTTCAAAAGTTGGCGATAGGTTTTCTAAGTTTACTAGAGGAACTGTTTCAATTTTATCTACAGCAGACGTAGAAAAAGGGTAAATTATAAGAAAAATAGAAATTAGAACAAATATTTTTTTATTTCCAGGTTTCATATTTTTTCATACTTTTTTTTGATTCGAAAAATAGTGAACCTTTAGGTTTGTGAGCATTTTTAGTTCCAGTTAAATTTTCTTGATGTTTTTTCTGCCATGAAAATTTTTTTAAATTTTCATTTGGTGTCTTGTTTGTAAGAAAATGTATCCACGAATGCCACTCTGGAGGTATTTTAGTTGATTCTATATTCATATTGTATATTACCCATCTTTTTCCTTTTGAGTTTAAGTAATATTTGTTTCCAAACTCATCTATACCAGATAATTTTCCAGTAAAAATAGTATAGATTAAGGTCCCTACAGTTTGCTTGTGCCACCAAGTAAATATTTGTTTTAAAAAAAGCATTTTAATTTTTTTTTGATTCGTTTATTTTTACAAAATTAGAAATCCACACAATTAAAAATTGAAAATAATTTGTTAGACATAGAATTTATTTAGTGTATATCATATTAATGTTTAAATTATACTTAAATAAATTATACTTAAATAATAAAACACATAAATTCTGCAAATAATGTCAAAATACTTAGTAGAAACATTCTATACCTGCACATTTAAAATAGTTCATAAACTTGATGAATTAAATGAAAAAAAATTATCTGAGCTCGAAAACCGTAATGATGGAGATGTTAAAATAATCGATGTTAAGCTAAATAATCGTAAAACAAAAACAACCGCGAGTATCAAAAAAAACGAAGGCCTTGTAAATAAGGAAAGTAAAGAAAAAATTTCCGAAATGTCATCTATAGTTAGTAAAAAAATTCTAAATTCTGATAAATTATTAAATACAAACGAAGCTGATGTTCCAAATGTTATGTCTCAAAAAACTAATAAAAATACTAACGATAGATATAAGATGCCTGACAGACGTAAAGGTTACATTCAAAAAGTCAGTATTGGAGACCATAAAATTTATCTTCATACCGGTGAATACGATAATGGAAAAATAGGTGAACTTTTTATTGATATGAACAAAGAAGGTGAATTAGTTAAAGCTCTTATGAATAATTTTGCAATAGCTATATCTTTGGGGCTTCAATATGGAGTGCCATTAGATGAGTTTGTAGATGCCTTCATTGAAACTAAATTTGAACCTTCTGGCGAAATAAAAGGTAACGACAGAATACTCAGCGCTTCATCAATTTTAGACTATATTTTTAGAGAATTGGCTATATCGTATTTAGGTAGAGAAGACCTTGCCCATACACCTTCTATTAATAAGACTACAAATGATAACGTTTTAAATGACGATAATGAAGATACTTTTTTAAAATTAGTAAAAGGCATTACAAGCAAAGGTTTTGTTAGAAGCAACTATAAAGACAAGTTAGTAGATTTAAGCAACATACGAATTAACTTGAAAAGCAATAAATAAAGTAATCACTTCTTTTCTAAGACTTTTATATTTAATTCATTCAGCTGCTCAGAATCAACATTTGAAGGCGCTTTCATCATTAAATCTTGTGCATTTTGATTCATTGGAAACATAGTTATTTCTCTAATATTTTTTTCATTTGCAAGCAGCATAACAATTCTATCAATACCAGGGGCTATGCCACCATGAGGTGGGGCGCCATAACTTAATGCATTAATCATACCACTAAACTTTTCTTCAACATGTTTTTTATCATATCCAGCTATTGAAAACAATTTATACATCAACTCTGGTATGTGATTTCTTATTGCGCCAGAAGATAATTCAATTCCATTACATACAATATCGTATTGATATGCTTTAATATTTAGAGGTTTAGTAAAATCAATGCTAGTAATGTCACCTTGAGGCATAGAAAAAGGGTTGTGGCTAAACTTAATTTTTTTTGCTACTTCATCTTTTTCAAACATTGGGTAATCAACTATCCAACAAAAAGCAAACTCATCATCATTAATAAGTTTCAACTCTTGACCAATCTTATTTCTTGCAGCAGCTATAATTTTTTCAATATCAGTTATTTTTCCACAAGCAAAAAATATACTATCTCCAATATCTGCTGATGTTATTTCCATAATTTTTTTTAAAGACTCTTCTGAAAAAAGCTTACCGACAGGTCCTTTTGCGGAAATGCTGTCATATTTTTCAAAAGTAAAATAGGCAAGACCTGATGCACCTTCTTCTTTTGCCCATTTATCAATACTGTCAAAAAAACTTCTTGGTTTGTCTTTTGTGTTCTTTGTAACTATTGCTCTTACTTTAGAGCCAGATTTAACTAATTTTTTAAATATTTCAAATTTTACATCATCTCTTGTGAAAATTTCTGTCAAGTCAGAAATTATTAATGGGTTTCTTAAATCAGGTTTATCTGTCCCATATTTAATCATAGATTCTTCGTATGGGATTTTTGGAAATTTTTCATGTTTTATTTTTTTTTTTGAAAATTTTTTAAATAAATTAATTATTAAATTCTCTACAACTTTAAATACATCTTCTTGTTCAACAAAAGACATTTCTAAATCTAATTGGTAAAACTCACCCGGACTCCTATCGGCGCGTGCATCTTCATCTCTAAAACATGGTGCAATTTGAAAATATTTATCGAATCCTGCCACCATAATTAATTGTTTAAATTGTTGCGGTGCTTGGGGAAGAGCATAAAATTTTCCTGGATTTAATCTACTTGGTACCAAAAAATCTCTGGCTCCCTCTGGGCTTGAGGATGTTAAAATTGGAGTTTGAAATTCTAAAAAACCTAATTTTGACATTTCAGATCTAATAAATTCTATCACTTTAGATCTTAAAATTATATTTTCATGAATTTTTTTTCTTCTCAAATCAAGAAATCTATACTTTAATCTTATATCTTCAGCGTATTCTTGATCGCTAAAAATAGGCATAGGTAGTTCTTTGCAATGACCAAGTACCTCAAATGATAATATTTTTATTTCAATTTTGCCAGTATTTAGATCTAAATTAATTGTTTCTTTTGTTCTTTCAATGACAGTACCTGTTAATTTTACAACAGTTTCTAGTTGTAATTTTTCCAGTGCTTTAAAACTTTTATTACTATTATCTATTACACATTGTGTTAAACCAAAATTATCCCTCAAATCAATAAATAAAAGATTTCCGTGATCACGTTTTTTATTAATCCAACCCGATAAAATAACTTTTTCACTTTTATTTTTTAGGCTTAATTCACCGCAGGTATGTGTTCTATATTTGTGTGATGTCATTTATTTTTAAAAATTTATATCATTTTTAACACTTCTTTAATCAATTTAATGCTAAAAGGAGTTCCTTTCTTTAGGGAATATTTGTCCAAAGTTGAAATAAATTGAAATATTTTTTCATAGGATCTGTCTATTCTTTTTATAATGTACTCAATATGCTTTTTTTCAACCTTGATTTGCTTGTCTGAAAAGTTTTTGGCTATGATTACACTAATTAAGTCATCACTAGGAAGATTGATGCCAATAGTTAAGCTGCTATTAACTCTGGACGTCAGGTCATTTAATTTAAATTTGTACCAGTTAATTGGTTTTACTGAAGTAATTAAAAAGTATTTATTATCATGCAAAGCTGCGTTCCATAACGAGAATAGCATATCTTCAGAAACCTTTTCATCTAAGTTTTCAATTATCAATATTTCCTTTGATTTAAATCTTAAGAATAAATTTTCATCCAATTTTTTACTATCAACCTGAATTGCGGAGGCCTTCGTTTTTAAAATTGACGCTAGGTGAGATTTTCCAGATCCATGGGGACCATATATATTGACATTTTTCTTTATCCATCTTGGCCAACTATTTATGAGATCATAAGCTTCTTTATTACTTGGAGAAACATAAAAATCCTCTTTTTTATAAGCTTTTTGATTTGGGAATTTTAAAATCAGCTGATCATTCATTTAAGTAAACTTTCCAAAAACCTTCGGAATTACCAAGCAAGTACCCAAATCTTAATAATTCTGTTTTTAGCTTTTTTGGATTTCCATAATAATATACTTTAAAAAGAGAATTTTGAATATTAAATTTTGTCAGTGAATATTTGTTAATTATTTTTATTTTGTGCAAAGCTTTTTGCAGCTTTTCTAAATTTATCAAGTTCAAATGCTCGTAATGTAAATTAATAGACAAGGGCATTAAAAGATTAACAAGATTTTCTTGTTTCCAAATATCTGAAATTTTACTTTTTAAATCTTTTATTATTAAATTTACACTCTCAATATCATTAATATTTTCTAATTTGTAAAAAAAATTCTTACTAATTTTATTATTATTAAAGTTAATTTTTAAGTAAACGTTTAATTTATTTTTATTGTATTCTAATAAACAAAAAACATAGTTTTCAATATCATACTTTTTAACTAAACTAATAATATCCAAATCCTCTAATTTATTTTTTTTTTTTATTATCTCTAAAGTATCTTCTATGTCGTCCAAAGGTAAAATAAATGTAATTATTTTATTTTCTAGTATTACTTGTGACCAGTTTTTATAAAATAAATTTTCTTCATGGCTTTTAATTTCGTTGTTAACAAATATAACTGGAAAAAATAACGCAGAAACATTTTCTGGCTCAGTAAATGAAATATTTTTTTTACTTAAATATTTTTTTACCATTAAATCATCATACTTAATTCTAACTGCGATTTTGTAAAGATCTTTATTATAGCTCTCTTCTAAAATTTGGAAGCTTTGTATTAGTTTTTTAATATCGTTTATTTTAGTATCATTTAATTTATTAACATCTTTTGAAAGAAGAATTTTTGACATAAGTATATTAAATGATTTTAAAAAAACTTTATTAAGATAAGTTTCTCTATTAAAACTTAAATTTATGTTACCTTTTACCTCAACGTTATTTATTGTAAATGCATTTTCTTCGGAGAAAGACTTTGTAAAAGTTGTGGATAAAAATATTGTTGCTGTTAAAAAAATAAAAATATATTCTTTCATTTGCAGTTTATAAAATTTTAAGAATAAATAATTTTTCATGAAAAAAAAGTATAATACTTATAAAAAAAGCGGTGTTAATATGGCAACCGCAGATAAATTAGTAAATTACATATCTAAAATATCAAGAAAAACTTACAAAAAAAACAGTGAAAATAAATCTTTTAAGAATATAGGCAGTTTTGGATCGATTTTTGATCTCTCAAAACTAAAAATGAACAACCCTATAATAGTATCGTCTACTGACGGTGTTGGAACCAAGCTTGAAATAGCTAATTTGCTGAAAAAATATGACACGATTGGAATTGATTTAGTTGCTATGTGTGTAAATGATTTGATTGTTCAGGGAGCAAAACCTATTTTCTTTTTAGATTATATTGCTGTGAATAAGTTGAAGCTGAGTAAAGTCAAAAAAATCATAGACGGTATAGTTTCTGGATGTAAAATTGCAGATTGTGCTCTGGTAGGAGGTGAGACAGCTGAGATGCCAGGTACATATCAAAGTAATAAATTTGATCTAGCTGGTTTCGCTGTTGGTGCAGTGGAAAAAAAAAACTTATTAACAAAAGATAAAGTTAAAAATAATGATGTTATATTAGCAGTTCCATCATCTGGATTACACTCTAACGGATTTTCATTAGTAAGACACATTTTAAAAAGAAAAATTAAATTGTCCGGTTCAATAAAAAAAGATCTAATTAAACCAACTAAGATTTATGTAAAAGAACTTAACATAATAAATAGCAAAAAATTAATTAATGGATGTGCAAATGTAACTGGTGGTGGTTTAATAAATAACTTAATGCGAGTTATTCCTAAAAATTTTTCTCTAAATATTAATTTATCAAAAATTAAAATCAAACCCATTTTTAAATGGTTAAAAAAAAATAATATAAAAGACTCTGAAATGTTAAGAACTTTCAATTGTGGTGTTGGATTTTGCATAATAACTAATAAAAAAAATGTTAGCAGAATCAAAAAAGTATTTTCAAAAGAGTTTCAACCATATGAAATTGGTTATATTTTAAAAAATAAAAAAAAGTTAGAAATAAAAGGTAAGTTAGAGTGGTAAATAAAATAAGAACTTGTGTTTTTATTTCTGGCAATGGAACAAACCTTAAATCTTTAATTAAAAACTCAAAAAAAAGAAAATTTCCAATTTCTGTAGAGCTAGTTATAACAAATAACAAAAATGCCAAAGGTATTACTGTAGCAAAAAAGAACAAAATTTCTTATAAATTTATCTCTTCTAAGAATAAAATGCAGTTTGAAAAAAAATCTTTAATT
>Ga0114997_10000309_pt1 | contig 39435 bp, 38 predicted proteins | sample ArcticOcean_MG_C_2_FD_87045 | JGI IMG/M metagenome (GOLD analysis project Ga0114997, IMG submission 87045) | Marine microbial communities from western Arctic Ocean - ArcticOcean_MG_CB4_136 | ecosystem: Environmental > Aquatic > Marine > Oceanic | place: Arctic Ocean: Canada Basin | collected... | reverse complement strand
TAGTTTCAATAACTTTTTTTTTTATTTCTTCAATTTTTTCATACTGTATATAAGGTCCAAATCTTCCATTTTTTAAATACATTTCATTACCATTTTCATGTTTGCCAATAAATTTTGGTTCAGCAAGCTGAGATTGTGCTGCAGCTTTTGCCTTTGAAAGTGGTCTTGTAAATTTACACTCAGGATAATTAGAACATCCTATAAAAGCACCACCTCTAAAACTATTTTTTAAGCTTAAAGAACCAGTATCACATAATTGACATTTTCGATCTACATTGCCATCTTTTCCTCTTTCGAAAATTAAACTTCCCAAACTATCATTTAGTAAATCTAAAACTTCTCTTGTTCTTTTTTCTTTAACTTCTAAAACATTTTGATTAAAATCTTTCCAAAACATCTCAAGAACATTTATCCATCCTTCCTTACCATTTGTTATTTCATCTAGTTGATTTTCTAATTCAGCTGTGAAATTATAATCAACATACTTCGAAAATAATTTTTCAAGAAATGCAGATATTAATTTACCTCTATCTGTTGGATGAAATCTTTTGTTAATAGCTTCCGCATAACCTCTTGTTGATATTACAGAGATAATGCTTGCATAAGTAGAAGGTCTTCCAATGCCTAATTCTTCTAATTTTTTTACTAAACTTGCTTCTGAATATCTTGGTGGTGGTTGAGTAAAGTGTTGCTCATCCAAAAGTGCCTCTATATTAACTGGTCCTTTTGACATTTCTGGCAGAATTTCTTCATTATCATCTTTTTTATTGTCCTTCATTACTTTTAAGAATCCATCAAATTTTATAACAGACCCACTAGCTTTACAGATTGTTCCATTATCCTCTGATGATATTGTAATTGTGTTTCTATCAAATTTTGCAGATTCCATTTGTGAAGATAAGGCTCTACTCCAAATTAAATCATATAGTTTAAGTTGATCTAGGCTTAGGTTTTTTTTTACTGTATCGGGTGCTCTCATTATATCAGTAGGTCTAATAGCTTCATGAGCCTCTTGTGCATTTTTCGCTTTTTTACCTTTATAATTTAAAGGTGTTTCTGGGACATATTCTTCTCCAAATTTATTTTTAATATAATTTCTAAATGAATCTACAGCGTCTGTTGATAAATTAGTGCCATCTGTTCTCATGTATGTAATTAATCCAATAGTTTCACCTTCTATTTCTATACCCTGGTATAATTTTTGTGCAATTTGCATTGTACGTGATGCACCAAACCCCAACCTACCAGACGAAACTTGTTGCAACGTAGATGTAGTAAAGGGACCAGAGGGGTTTCTATTTATAACCTTGCTTGATACGTCGCTAATTTGAAATTTTTTAGATTTAACTTCTTCTATCGCTTTATTAACTTCAACTTTATTCTTAAAAGAAAATTTTTCTATTTTTGAACCATTAAGTTCAATAATGCTAGCCAATAGTTGATTTTTATTATTGTCATTAAATTTAATACTTAAGGTCCAGAATTCCTCAGGGTTAAATAATTCAATTTCATGTTCTCTTTCAGTTATTAGCTTTAGTGCTACAGATTGTACACGTCCCGCAGATTTTGATCCTGGCAGTTTAGTCCACAGTATTGGTGAAATATTAAATCCAACTAAGTAGTCTAGAGCTCTTCTTGCCATATATGCGTCAACCAATAATGGCTCGATTTGTCTTGGATTCTCTATTCCATACATTACTGCTTTTTTAGTTATTTCATTAAAAACAACTCTTTCTACATGTTTATCTTTAATCAATTTTTTTTCATTTAAATATTCTTTAACATGCCATGCAATTGCTTCACCTTCTCGGTCAGGATCGGTAGCTAATATTATTTTTGTAGAATCTTTTGCAGCATCAACAATTTCTTTTAAATATTTCTTTGAAAAGCTATCAACTTCCCATTCCATTTTAAAATTATTATCTGGGTCTACAGATCCATTTTTAGACGGAAGATCTCTTATATGACCGTAACTAGCTAAAACTATATATTGATCACCCAAATATTTGTTAATTGTTTTAGCTTTTGCCGGACTTTCTACTATAACAAGATTCATAATTTAATAAACTAACAAAAAGTTTTTGATAGTCAAATTAATAAATCTTAGTCTTGTTTTCTTCTTTGTTTTTCAAGCGTTTAACATTTTCACGATGAGTATAAAGTATTAAAACAAACATTATTCCAAAAAATATAAAATTATTATTTCCAAATATTATTAAGTAAATTGGAATAGCAATACTAGAAATAATTGATGATAGTGAAGAGTATTTAGAAATTATAAAAGTAGTAAACCACACTACAATAAAAATTAAACCATAAGTTAAATCTAAGGAAAAAAGTATTCCCAAATAAGTTGCAACACCTTTGCCACCTTTAAATTGAAGCCATATTGGAAATACGTGGCCAAGAAATACGCTTAATGATGCTATAAAGATATAATCAGGGAAATTAAATTTTATATAAATTACTGGAACAACAGCTTTTAATACATCCAAGATTAAGGTTGAATAACCAATTAATTTATTACCTGTTCTTAAAACATTAGTGGCTCCAATATTTCCAGAGCCTATATCTCTAATGTCCTTTTTTAAAAAAATTTTTGTAAGTATAAATCCAAAAGGAATTGATCCTAACAAGTAGGATCCTAATGTAATAATTAAATATTCCATTATTATAACTTAAATAATTCTTCCCCTTTTACAAATGTATTTGTCACCTTACCTTGCAATTTTTTACCTTCAATTGAAGTATTTTTTGATTTTGAGACTAGTTTTTCTTTTTTTACAATCCAGGGTTTTTCTAAATCTACAATACAAAAATCGGCTTCATTACCGATTGAGAGATTGCCTTTATTTATCTTTAAAATTTTTGCAGGATTATTTGTTAATGCTTGAATGATTGTTTCTAATTTTAAAGAACCATTGTGATATAACTCTAGACTTAATGATAGTAATGTTTCAATTCCTGACGCACCTGTTGCTGCTTGTGCAAAAGTTAATCTTTTTTGTTCTTCGTCTTCTGGTTTGTGATCTGAAACAATTATATCTATAGTTTTGTCTCTTAGACCTTGAACCAGAGCTATTCTATCTTCTTCTTTTCTAAGAGGAGGAGATAATTTTAAAAATGTTCTAAAATCTCCTATGTCATTTTCGTTTAATGACAAGTTATTAACTGATACTCCTGTAGTAAATTTAACTTTTCCTTTTCTATCTCTGATTATTTGAACTGATTTTGCTGACGATATTTGAGATATATGATATCTGCATCTAATATTTTCCAGTAAAGTTAAATCTCTTTCAATAATTATTCGCTCTGCAACATCAGGTATTCCTGACAAACCTAGTTGAGTAGCAATGATTCCTGAATTGATCATTCCGTTTTTAGCTAAATCATGATCCTCAGCATGTTGCATTATTAGAGTCCCTAAATCTTTGGCAGAGTTCATTATTCTTGACATTAATTGAGTATTTTGAATAGTTTTTGTTCCATCTGTAAAGGCAATTATTCCTTTTTTTTCCAGAAGACCAAATTCTGTCATATTAGTACCTTCAATATTTTTAGTTAATGATGCACTTGGAAATATATTAATTTTAGATTTATCTCTTCCACGTCTTTTTAAAAAATCTACAATTGATACATTATCAATCACAGGATCTGTATTTGGCATTGTTACAACTGATGTAACCCCACCAGCGAGCGCAGCATTACTTAGTGTTTTGAAATTTTCTTTGTATTCAAAACCTGGTTCTCCTACAAAAACTCTCATATCTACCAAACCGGGGAATATATATTTTCCCTTAAGATCAATAATTTTTTCTCTATTGTGAATATTGTTAGTGTTAACTTTTTTACCTATCGCTTCAATTAACCCATCTTCGCCAATAATTAAACCACCATTCTCTTTTAGAGAATTGTGAGGATCAATTATATTTGCATTTACAAAATATTGTTTTTTCATTTATTCACAGAACATTTTTAAACAAGCCATTCTAACTGCCACACCAAGCTCAACTTGTTCCTTAATTACACTTCTATTAATGTCATCAGCTAATTTAGTATCAATTTCAATTCCTCTATTCATGGGACCTGGGTGCATAATTAAAGCATCTTCTTTAGCGTGGTTCAATTTATCAGGTGTTAATCCATAGTATTCATAATATTCTCTATTCGAAGATAAAAATGAACTAGACATTCTCTCATTCTGTAGTCTTAACATCATTACAATATCACAATCCTTTAACCCTTTTTTCATGTCTGTAAATTTATTAACTCCAAATTTTTCAATTTCTTCAGGCATTAAATTTGAAGGAGCTATAATATTTACTTCTGCACCCAACATATTCAGTAGATATATATTGGATCTTGCAACACGTGAATGAGTGATGTCTCCACAGATTGCTATTCTTAAACCTTCTATTTTATTTTTACGATTAATAATTGTTAGTGCATCTAATAGAGCTTGTGTAGGATGTTCACGACTACCGTCTCCAGCATTTAAAACTGCACAGTTTACCTTTTGTGACAAAAGATTACATGCTCCTGAGTCTTGATGACGAATAACAATAATATCTGGGTGCATAGCATTTAAAGTCATTGCTGTATCAATAAGTGTTTCACCTTTTTTAATTGCAGAATTTGCCATGTTCATTGACATTACGTCTGCACCTAGTCTTTTCCCTGCCAATTCAAATGAGCTTTGTGTTCTAGTAGAAGGCTCAAAAAATAAATTAATCTGAGTTTTGCCTCTTAAAACAGCAAGTTTTTTATTTTTACTTTTGTTGAGTTTTATAAAAGTTTGTGCTTCATCAAGAATAAGATTAACATCATTAATTGATAACTCTTGAATACCTAGGAGATGTTTTTGAGAAAGTTTAATAGCTTTATTTGTTTTGATTGCCATTAAAATTAACTCTATAACTATTAACTGCTGATATGGCAAGTATTAATTACTTAAATAATCTATCGCTCCTTGTAAAATAAAGGCAGCAGCATTTTGATCTATGTTTTTTACTCTTTTAGAAACATTTACATCTAATTGACTGGATAAATTAAAAGCACCAACTGTTGAAAGTCTTTCATCCCACAAAATCACAGGAATATTGATAGATTTTGAAATATTATTTGCTACATCATTTACTGATTGAGCTGACCTCCCCATAGAACCATCCATATTAATAGGGTTACCAATTATAATCCCTTTAATATTATTTTCACTAATAATTACTTTAAGATCTTCAATTAAATCATTAGTGTTAGTTTTATTAATGGTTTTAAATGGTGTGGCTATAGATTGTCTTTCATCACAAATAGAGACCCCAATTTTTTTAGAACCTAAATCTAATCCAATTAACCTTGTTTTATAAGTTTGTTTTTTTTTAAATTCTTCAATTGTGCTCATATTGTATATATTATACTTAAGTGGTAGTTTGCGACATATTTAAATAGCATATGACAATTGATCTTAAAACAATAAAACACATATCTAAATTATCAAGAATTTCTGTAGATGATAAAAAAGCTAAAAAATTAGCTATTGACTTAAACTCAATATTTAATTTTATTGAAAAATTGAACGAACTTAATACTGACAAAGTTGAACCGCTAACTTCTGTTGCTGCGACAACTCTAAAATTTAGAACAGATGTTGTTAAAAGCAAAGATATTAGAAGTCAAATATTAAAGAATTCACCAGAAGATAATGAAGATTTTTTTGTTGTCCCAAAGGTGATTGAATAATGTCTGAAATAACATCACTAACGTTAACTGAATTAGTTAAAAATATTAAAGAAAAAAAAATTTCGTCAGAAGAGGCAACAAAAAATTTCATTGAAAGAGGTGAAAAATCTAAACAATTAAATTCATATATAACAAATGATTTTTCTTCTGCTTTAAAAAATGCTAAAAATTTTGATCAAAAACCAAACTTTAATCTTAAGTTACCAGGAATTCCTATCGCTGTTAAAGACTTGTTTTGTACCAGTGGAGTTAAAACAACAGCTGGAAGTAAAATTTTAAGTAATTTTGTTCCAACTTACGAGTCAACTGTTACACAAAATATTTGGAACGAAGGTGCAATACTGCTTGGAAAATTAAATTGCGATGAGTTTGCTATGGGTTCATCTAACGAAACAAGTTTTTTTGGAAATGTGCAGAGTCCAATAGATAAAGATTTGGTTCCAGGAGGATCATCTGGAGGATCCGCAGCTGCTTTAGCAGCTAATTTAACACCTATTACAATAGGGACTGATACAGGTGGATCTATAAGACAACCTGCTTCTTTTACAGGTACAGTTGGTCTGAAGCCTACTTATGGAAGTTGTTCGAGATACGGTATTGTTGCTTTTGCATCATCATTGGACCAAGCAGGGCCAATGTCTAAAAATGTAAAAGATTGTGCCTTACTTCATGAGATAATTAGCACATACGATGAAAAGGATTCAACATCCATTGATTTTAAAAGAAACGAATACAGTAAAGAATTAACAAACAATATTAAAGGAAAGAAAATTGGAATTCCAAAAGAATATAGGGTTGAAGGAATGCCAAAAGAGATTGAAGATCTTTGGGTTAAAGGAATAGAATACATAAAAGATTGCGGTGCAAAAATTTTTGAAATTTCATTGCCACATACAAATTATGCTTTACCAGCTTATTATATTGTAGCTCCTGCAGAGGCTTCTTCAAACTTAGCTAGATATGATGGTGTTAAATATGGATTCAGATCTAAGGGTGAAAATTTAATTGATATGTATGAAAAAACTAGATCAGAAGGTTTTGGAAGTGAAGTTCAAAGAAGAATAATGATTGGTACATATGTTTTATCATCCGGATATTACGATGCTTACTACTTAAAAGCTCAAAAAGTTAGAAAACTTATAAAAAATGATTTTGATGAAGCTTATAAAAAAGTTGATGCAATTTTAACTCCCTCAACACCAAACTCTGCATTTAAAATTGGTGAAAAGACAAACGACCCAGTTTCCATGTATTTAAATGATATATTTACCGTTCCTATTAACCTTGCTGGACTACCAGCTATTTCAATTCCTGCAGGACTAGATGTAAAAGGCTATCCATTGGGACTTCAAATTATTGGCAAAGCTTTTGATGAACAAAATATTTTAAATATTGCTTATGCAATGGAAGAAAAAATTGCTTTTAAGAATAAAATTACTGACTGGTGGATTAAATGACAAAAGATAATTCAGAATACTTAATCTCAAGAGATAACAATATATATGAAATTGTTATTGGTCTCGAAGTTCATGCTCAGGTAACATCTAATTCTAAATTATTTTCAGCTTCATCAACAACATTTGGTGCTGAACCCAATACACAAGTAAGTTTGGTAGACGCAGCGTTTCCGGGCATGCTTCCAGTTATTAATGAGTTTTGCGTTAAACAAGCTATTAAAACGGGTATTGGCTTAAAAGCTCAAATAAATAAAAAATCTGTTTTTGATAGAAAAAATTATTTCTATGCTGATCTTCCACAAGGCTATCAAATTTCGCAATTTAAATATCCAATAGTAGGAGAGGGTACAGTTATTCTTGATATGCCAAATGGTCAAAAAGAAGTTGGTATTGAAAGATTACACCTTGAACAAGATGCTGGAAAAAGTATCCATGATATGGATCCTCAAAATACCTTAGTTGATTTGAATAGATCAGGTGTCGCCCTAATGGAAATTGTTAGTAAACCTGATTTAAGAACTCCAGATGAAGTTAGTGTTTATGTTAAAAAACTAAGATCTATTATGAGATACCTTGGTACTTGTGATGGAAATATGCAAGAAGGGTCTTTAAGAGCAGATGTTAATGTATCTGTACGAATTAAAGGTTCAGATAAACTTGGAACACGTTGTGAAATCAAAAATGTAAACTCTATTAAATTTATGCAAATGGCTATTAATTATGAAGCCAATAGACAAGTTGACTTAATTGAAGAAGGTAAAACAATTAATCAAGAAACAAGATTATTTGATACTAAGAAAAATGAAACTAGATCCATGAGATCTAAAGAAGATGCTCATGATTATAGATATTTTCCTGATCCAGATTTGCTACCACTAGAAGTAACAGATGAGTTTATTGAAAAACTTAAAGCAGATATTCCAGAACTACCAGATGACAAGAAGAAAAGATTTATTGATAAGTTTAAAGTGTCTCCATATGAAGCAACAATCTTAGTTTCAGATATGGAAACTGCAAAATACTTTGAAGAAGTAGTTGCAAAAATGGGCAAGAACCAAGATATGAAATTAGCAGTTAACTGGATTATAGGTGAATTATTTGCTGTTTTAAATAACAAAAATTTAGAAATATCTGAAAGCCCAATAAGTGCAAAAAATTTAGCAAAGTTAGTAAATTTAATTAAGAACGGAACAATTTCAGGAAAAATAGCTAAAACTATATTTGAATTAATGATTGATGGAGACAAAGATCCCCAAATAATTGTTGAAGAAAAAGGTTTAAAGCAGGAAAGTGACCCTAAAGCATTAGAGGCTTTAATTGATAAGATTATTAATGATAACAGAGAAAAAGCCATTGAATACAAACAAGGTAAAGAAAAGTTATTTGGTTTCTTTGTAGGCCAAGCAATGAAAGTTTCAGGTGGTAAAGCTAACCCTCAATTGATTAATGAGATATTAAAGAAAAAGCTTTAATATAATGAAATTGGTAGACACAAAGGATTTAAAAACTTTACCCTTTATTGTTTAAGGATTAGATTTTAAACAAGTATAAAGTAATTACTTTATGTTTTTATTTAGATTAGCCGTTTTCTTACTTTTATTAAATATTTGTAGTATGGCTATGTCTGATACCGTGACAGTTAGTGCTGATAAAAATCAATCAAGTGACACATCTGTTCAACAAAATATAGATACGAACGATATTACGCTAACAGTATCGGGTAATGCACAAGTTGATGATGATAGTAAAGCTGTATTAGTAGACCCTGGTGTAGAAGGTGCTTCAGTAATTGTTAAGTCAGGTTCTACTGTTACTACAACAAGTGGAGATAACGGAGTTTTGGGACTTAATACCACAAGTTTATCTATCATAAATTCTGGAACAATAAGTGCAAATAGTATGAAAGCTATTGATATTTATAGATCTAGTGATGCATCTATCACTAATAATTCTGGAGCTGTAATTTCCTCAGTAGGTAATACGATAAGAACAGGTGGAACGTCTGGTGATAATTCTACAGGATATACGATTACAAATTCTGGAAAAATTTTCAGTACCTCAACTGGAGCTAAAAGTTCAGTATTTTTTAGCAACGCAAATAGTTCTGGGGGAATAATAACTAATAATTCTGGTGCTGAAATTTATAGTGGAGGAAATATAGCAACAATAAGAGTGGGTGGAACTACAACTATAAAAAATAGTGGTTCAATTAAAAATAATGGTAGCATAGATGATAATGTTATTGAGCTTTTAGGAAACAATAACATTGTTACATTAGAGCAAGGCAGCACATTGGTTGGAAAAATCTCTTCTGCTAGTGGTACATCTGGGAATACTTTAAAATTAAATTTAGGAGCAGGACAAGGATACTTTTATGAGACAGTTGGAGATTTAACTTTAGAAGATCTTGATGGAAACCAGGTAGTTAAAGGATCAGCTGGGTCAGTAGGTCAGGGAGGAAGCGAAACTTTAGATGAATTATTAAGTTACAAATCTATAAATTTAAGAAACTTTTTTAGTAAATTTAATAAATTAGATGATAAAGAAACATGGGGCGAAACATATACTTCTAATTTAAAAAGAGATTTTCATACAAGTAATTTAGCTCTTGAATATGATTTAATAAATTTTGGTGTAAATTTAATAAATCGAATTGAAAACGCAAACTTCGTGATTGCTTTTGAAGGAGGAAGACAAGATTTTACCAAGGGTCATAAACTAAATTATCATAATATCAGTGCTGGAGTTTATTTACCTCAAAAAAATAATTCTTATTTAAATTTAGATTTATTTATTTTAGGAGGAATTACATTAAAAGAAGGTGAGAGAACTATTTTAACAAATACAACAACATCAGGTAAATTAAAAGTGAATAGTGATTATGAAACATATGAAATTCACACTGGAATAAAAAGAAATAATTTATCTCTGATTCCTGATTTAGGATTAACAGCTAGTTATTCAATAACGCCAAATTATGATGAAAATAAATATTTTTCTTGGGAAGATAGACATATTGGAAACCTTTCAATACTTTTTTCAGACAATTATAATTTGATTAAAAATAAAAACAGTAAATTGTTCTTAGGTTGGACTTTAGATATGAGAAATATGATTGGTGATAAAAAACAAGTTTATTCAATAAATGGATCAAGTGCTACATATAAACAACATAATGATTTAACTAACGAAATATCTCTATTAGCTAATATGGGATATGAAAAAAAGTTTTCTGAAAAAAGCAATATTTCATTTTCATTAGAGGCAAAAGACACAAATCGATATGTAAAAAGCTTTGGAGCAAGTATCTCTTTAAGTAGCAAATTTTAATTTGATAATTATCCTTGTTCAATTATAAATATTAGAATAAATACTCATTAAAACAACTTATGCCCTCGTGATAAAATTAGTAGACACAAAGGACTTAAAAAGCTGTGGGTAAAAACCTAGAAATCACTGAGAGTCTTCAAAAATATATAGATAATTTTAGTTTTAAGTTAAACCCTATCCAGCAAGAAATAATTGATCATAATAATACGCTTGGAGACTTTAAGAGAATGCAAGTAGCCACATCTCAATGTCATTTTTTACACCTAATTATAAAAACTTCTCACATTAAAAATGCACTTGAGATTGGAACCTTTACTGGTTTAAGTGCACTTTCCATAGCATTAGCTTTACCTGATGATGGTAAACTTACAGTACTTGATAAAAATGAAGAAACTAACAGAATTGCAATAGGTTTTTTTAAAAAAGCTAATCAGGATCATAAAATTAAAACAATAACAAAACCTGCCCTTGAAAGTTTAGAAGAATTAAAAAATAATAAATTTGATATGGTTTTTATTGATGCTGATAAAATGAATTATAAAGAATATTACGAAAAATCATTAAAACTAATGGATAAAGATGGTTTGATTATTGTTGACAATGTTTTGTGGCACGGAGAAGTTGCTGATGAGACTAATTTAAATAAATATACAGTAAATATCAGAGAATTTAACCTTCATGTTGCAAATGATAAAAGGGTAGAGCAAATTATAGTACCTTTAGGCGATGGAATGACTGTTTGTAGAGTTTTATAATGTTTGAAGTATTTGGTTTTTATAAATTTAAAAAACTCACTTCATTAAAAAAAAATAAATTTTTACTTCAAAATTTTTTGATAAAAAAGAATATTAGAGGAACGATAATTATTGCTAATGAAGGGATAAATGCAACAATATCGGGTAAAACCAATGATTTAAAATTAACAATAGCTAAGATTAAAAAAACATTAGATTTAAAAAAATTTGATAGTGAAAATATTTCAAAAAGTAAATTTCAACCCTTTCACAAATCAAAAGTTAAAATAAAAAAAGAAATTGTCCCCATGAGTCTTACCTTAACTTCAAAAAATAAAAAAGTTGACCATGTTGATCCAAAAAAATGGAATAAGTTAATTAATAATAAAGAAGTTTTAGTTTTAGACTCAAGAAAACCTTTTGAATATAAAGTGGGTACTTTTAAAAGATCAGTTAATCCAAATGTTGATAATTTTAGAGAATTTCCAAAATACCTGAGTAAACTAGATAAGAAAAAACCAATTGCGATGTTTTGTACGGGTGGAATAAGATGTGAAAAAGCTTCAGTTTTTTTAGAGAAAAAAGGCTTTAAAAATACCTTTCAATTAAAAGGTGGAATACTTAACTACTTAAAAAGTGTTAAGAAAAAAGATAGTTTATGGAAGGGAGAATGTTTTGTTTTTGATAATAGAATCAGTGTTAAACATGGTTTAATAACTGGCTCTTATTCAATGTGTAGTGGTTGTAGGAAGCCAATATCATCTAAAGATAAAAAGTCTAAAAAGTATGAGGAAGGTGTTTCATGCACTAATTGTTATGAAAATTTAACCAATATTAAAAAAGAAAGATTCAGGATGAGACAAAAACAAATAACCCTTGCTAAAAAGAGTGGATCAAAGCATATATTCCAAAAAGAATTTAAATAGGTAAATAATTGTCTAAAAAAATAAATTTAACCAAAGATCCTATCTGGACATTACTTAGAAAAGTAACAATTCCTGCAAGTGTAGGTTCATTATTTCAAACATTTTATAATTTAGTCGATACATGGTTTGCGGGTAGAATTTCAGCTGAAGCAATTGGAGCAATAGCTAAATCTTTTCCAATATATTTTGTAATTATAGCAGTAGGAGTTGGCATTGGTGCTGCAACTAACGCATGCATAGGAAATCTGTTAGGTGAAAAAAAATTTAACAAAGCTTCTTTATTCATTGCACAATCTGTAGTTTTTGCTTTAGTAACTTCTGTTATTGTAACTTTATTTGGCTTTAATGCATCTGAGTTTCTCTTATCAGTAATGGGTTCAAATGCAGCTAGTATCGCTTTAACAAGAGAGTATCTAGATATAATTTTTTTAGGTACTTTTGTTGTGATGGTTCAAATCTCATTAAATGGAGCGTTGAACGCGCAAGGTGACACAAAAAGTTATAGGAATGTATTAATTTTTAGTTTCTTTTTAAACATATTTTTGAACCCATTATTTATTTGGGGATATGGGTTTATCCCTGCTTTCGGTATAGCAGGTCTTGCAATAGCAACTGTAATAGCCCAATCAATAGGCACGATTTATTTAGCTTATAAAATCAACTCATGTAAATTAAGAGAGTATTTAACTATAAAATGCTTTATTCCTAAATTTAATTTATTAAAAGAACTGTTCACACAAGCACTACCAATAATGTTTAGTATGTTGTTTATTGGAGTAGGTATTTTTAATATTTTATATTTTATTGGTCAATTTGGTGATCTTGCAACAGCAGGTTATGGCGCCGCTTTAAGAGTGGAGCAAGTTTTCTTATTACCAGTTATAGGCTTGAACACAGCAGTACTTTCTATTGGTGGACAAAACTTTGGTGGTAAAAACTATGACCGTATAAGAGAACTTTATACAAAAGCATTATTCTTTGGATCATCATTTATGGCTGTAGCTGGTGTTATATTATTTTTTGGCGCAGAATTTTTTGTATCTCAATTTACAGATAACCAAGAAGCTATATTTCATGGTGCTATATATTTAAAAATAGCTGCATTAATTGCGCCAGTTTATCCTGTGTTCTTTATAACTACGGCGGTATTTCAAGCTGTTAAAAAACCTATTTATAGTCTTTATTTAAGCATCTTAAGATTAACGGCATTTCCATTTTTATCCTTATGGTATGTGATTAATATTAGAGGTGGGGACTATGCAGATATATTTTATACGATAATGGCAACTAATTGGTTTATAGGTATTGCACTAATCATATTCATTGGATATTTTTTAAATAATGTTTTTAAACAAAAAAAAAGTTCTTTTAGTTATTAGTATTTCTGCGTTAATAATTTTTTTCACATACAACAACATAAAAGCACAAGATATCAAAATTATTGATGGAGATACTATTAAAATTAACGGAGAAAAAATTAGATTTAGTGGAATTGACGCCCCAAAAAATTATTTTAAAGGAAAAAAACAAACCTTTTCTTTAAAAAAAAAAAAAGTTTTTTGTGGTGAAATTTCAAAAAAAAAACTTAAAGAAAAAATTGGGAATAATACTGTTAATTGTGTAACGGAAAAAAATAAAGATAAATATAAGAGGTCAATAGGTGAATGCTTTATAAATGGAGAAAGCTTATCGAATTATATGGTTCGAAGCGGATACGCTTTTGATTGGCCACGTTATTCAAAAGGGAAATACTCAAAAGATCAAGAATACGCAAAAAATAATAAACTAGGAATATGGTCTATGAAATTTGAATATCCATGGGTATGGAGGTTAAATAACAAATGAAGTCATTAAAAAATTGGGATAACAAAACATGGTTATCTTCTAGAGCATATATTAATTCATTTAACACTTTTTTATTAAAGAATAATAAGTTTAATAAAAAATCAAAGATATTAGATATAGGATGTGGAAGAGGTAAAATTTTTGGTTCTTTATCAAGAAAATTAAAATTAATTAATAAACCAATCGGAATTGATCCTGTAATTCATAAAGATATAGATAAAGCAATAAATTTTAAAAATGAAGATATATTTAAATTCTTCAAAACTAGTAAAAATCAATTTGATTTAATAATGATTAAGCAAACTATCCATTTTTTTCATAAAGAGAAAAGACTTAAGTTAATAAAGATTTGTAAAAAAAATTTAAAAAAGAATGGAGTGCTGATTATTCTCTCTTTAAATACGTTAAATAATCAAATTCCATGCTTTAAATTAATGAAACAGAAACTTGAGAGAAGCTTAAAAAAAGATTCTAGAATGATTAAATCAATTTGTGAAACATTAAAAAATAATAAAATTTATAAATTTAAGTATAAAGTTTATATGACAAAGAACAAATATATTCAAATGTTAAAACAAAGATACATTTCTTGTTTAATTAATTTTAGCAAAGATGAAATAAGCAAGGGAATTGAAGAAATAAATAATATTTATCCTAATAAGATTTCATTTGATGATATTTTGGTTTGTATTAGATATAAAAAATAAATTATTTAGTTTTTAATATTTCCAAAGGAAGATCTGGTGTTACATCAAACCTTTCTCTTTTAGTTATATCTTTCAATTGTTTTGCTTTTTTTTCTAAACACCAGCTTTCATATATCTTACAAAATGTAAATATAGCAGTATATCTATCAATAATTTTGCTAGTATTTAACTCATCTTTAATCAAAAATTTTATATCGTAAAGTTCTTTTATATTGACTTTACTTAATATTTCCCTTGAATCTGCATTATAATATCCTGAACCATCTTCACATGGTGTTTCTAAAACTTCATTTATATATTTTTGAAAAATGTCTCCCTTTATAAAACTTTTATTGTATTCATCTGAATTGACTATTTCATAGATAACTTTACGCAATGATGGTTTTCCTTTTTCAAGCCACATTAAAAGAATTTTAAAATATATTAATTCATAAAGTCTTATATGAACCGGTTTATCTCTGACAATTTTAGACCAATTTAAATATCTTCTTACATTTATTTCTTTTTTAATATCCTTCATAATTGAATATTTTTTTAACTTCCTTGTTTAATTTTTATATGTCCACAAATTTTGCATTGAACTTTTACTATTTTTCCAGATGGCCCAAAATTAAAGTCTATATTTATTATTTTGTATCTGTGCAAGTTCAGTAAACACAATAAATAAGCCATTTTTAAATACATAATTTTGACACTTTAGTTTGTTAAAATTTAGTTATTAAAGACTAGCAAGCAGCTGAGATAAGTGCGGATTTTTTTATTAACTTGTTTATACCGCAAAATTAAATTTAGTTCTAGAAAATCTCAGTTAGTAATTTTTACTTATTTATTTAAGTGGATATCATTTAACCTTTTTTTAACTTTTTTTCTAATTTCCTAACAAAATAAGAAACAATTAATATTAAGATTAAATACTCTAAGATTAAAAATGTATAAATCTCTAAGGGTCTATAGGTTGTAACAACTAATTCATTAGCTTTTCGTGTAAGGTCAGCTATCCCAATTATAGAAACCAATGAAGACATTTTTAAAACATAGACAAATTGATTACCTAATGCAGGTAAAATATTTTTAATTGCCTGTGGAAGTATTACTAACCTTAATCTTTTAAAAAAATTTAAACCTAAAGAACTACCAGCTTCCCATTGAGAATTTTTTATTGAATTAATTCCAGCTCTAAAAATTTCAGCTTGGAATGCACTTTCACTGATCGATAGAGCAATTATTCCAGATACAAAAGGGCTAAAGCTTATTCCAGTGATTATAGGTAAGCCGTAATAAATCCATAGAATTAAAACCAATAATGGAACGGCTCTAACAATTTCTACATACCCTATATTAATATAAGTTAAAAATTTGTTCTTAGCTAAAGAGGGAATGGCAATTATAAAACCTAAGATCATTGATATTACGATTGATATAATAGAAATATAAATTGTTACACTCATTCCACTTAAAAGAAATTTTAAATTTGTTAAGCCATTGACTTTTTCAGGAGAAAGTATGTACCAAGCCCATTCATGTTCTGAGTTACATGAAGTTAATGTTAAGGGTAGTAATAAAATTAGTTTTTTCACTAATTGAATTATACCTTTTAATATCTAAATTGAAATTCTATAAGTTTTCTAAACCGTATTTAACCATTAGATCATCAAAAAAACCAGATGCTTTTTTTAAAGCAATCCAGTGATTTACATAATTTATCCAAACTTGGTCATCTTGTTTAATTAACCATGCTAAAGGAGTCGGTTTTTTACCACTTGAAACAGGAACAATGGTTAATTGATCATATGTTTTTACTAGTGTTGAAGCTTCAATGTTACTTGTTATATGTACGTCAGCTCTTCCTGCTAGTACTTCTTGATAGTCTCTTGCAGGTGCTTCTACTGAAATAATTGTCGCATTAGGAAAAAATTCTTTAGCCATTTTTTCTTGTACAGTCCCAAGTGTAACTGCAACTTTAATTTTTTTTTTATTAAAATCTTCCCAATCTTTAAATTTAGAGGCATATTTTTTATTTACTAATGGTAAAGTTGAGTATGTAAAGTAAGAGTCAGTATAACCAGTTGCTAAAGCTCTTTTAGCACTCAAAGATGCGCTCGTTGATAGGTCATATTTATTTGAAGTAATTCCTGAAACTAATGTTTTCCATTCAGTTGGCACAAGTTTTAAAGTTACACCCATGTCTTTTGCAAGCTCATTTACTACATCTATATCAAATCCTTTATATTTATTTGAAGCCGGGTCTTTTACAGTCATTGGATTCCAATCCCCTGTAGTTCCTACTTTTAACTCACCTGAAGATAAAATTTGTGTAAGCTTAGATTCCGCCTTAAGTGATAATGGTAAAAGTGCTAATAACACTACTAAAAGTATTTTTTTCATATACTCTTTATAACAACTATTTTAATTAATTTAAGTTTATAACCTTGACGCAGCGTCGTCAATCCAAGCCATTAAGTGCTCAGAAAACGACCTTCTAACGAATAAATTTACGGTATTAATTTCCTTGAGATGAATTATCACATCAATTTGAATTAGCAATGTTTGTGTAACGGCACCTTTTTTCTTCATAAATTCATTAAAATTAAAAGGACAACCTGCGCTTAATAAATCAAAAACTTTTTCGCCATTTAAAGCAATCAATACAAACTGATCACTAACGTCAGTAACTGCTCCTAAATTAGTTTTTGATATCTTACTAAATAATAGTTCTTCAATTTCATAATTATTATTTTCTTTATCAACAGTGTTGTTTGATACAAGCATCCATTCATCCGGTGACAACCACATTGATGTATAATTATCACTTGATGACGATGTGTTAGCTTCCATTGGTAAAATCATATTAATATTTTTCCCAATAGTTGATAAAAAATCTCTACTTTTACCTCTTAAATTTAACTTCATAACAGGAAAAACCTCTTTAACTGTTAAGCCTGAATATGATTTACTTTCTTTTGTAGATGAATTGTAGTTAAGCATTTAATTTTTTATTCTCCTTATCTAAAAAAACTGGATCGGTAACCATAACGTTAATCGTTCTATCCTCCATAGGTATAAATAGTTTTTTACCTATCATAGTTTTTCCACCCTTTACAACAGCAAGAGCAATTGATTTATTTAGATTTGGACTAAAGTAACTTGACGTTACGTGACCAAGCATTTGTACAGGATTTTGATTTAATTCTGAAACTATTTGAGCACCTTCCTCTAATACTTCTTTTGGATTATCAGTTACTAAACCAACTAATTGTTTACGATCCTCTCGCATAGTATCTGATCTGTATAAAGATCTTTTACCGATAAAGTCAAGTTTCTTTTTACTTACTATCCAATGCATTTGAAGATCAATGGGTGTTATTGTTCCATCTGTATCTTGTCCAACAATAATAAAACCTTTTTCAGCTCTTAATAAGTGCATCGTTTCTGTGCCATAAGGAGTGATATTAAATTCTTTTCCAGCTTTTATACATTGTTCCCATAATGATTTACCATAGTTAGCTTGAACATTAATTTCATAACTAAGTTCACCAGTAAAACTGATACGCATCACTCTACATTTAATTTTTCCAATTCGAGTTTTTTTGAAAGACATATGGGGAAAGTTTTCATCAGATAAATCTAAGTCTGGAATTAATTTATTTAATATTTTTTTACTGTTCGGTCCACAGATACTTGCGGTTGCAAAGTGATCTGTAACTGAGGTCAGATATACATCTAGTTCTGGCCATTCTGTTTGAAGATAATCTTCAAGTTTTACCATAACATTAGCAGCTCCACCCGTAGTGGTAGTCATAATGTAATGGTTTTCATTTAATTTTGTTGTAACTCCGTCATCATAAACCATACCGTCTTCATTAAGCATTAATCCATATCTACATTTACCAATTCCTAGTTTTGACCATGCATTTGTGTAGACTCTATTAAGAAATTCAGAAGAATCACTTCCTTGAATATCAATTTTACCAAGTGTTGAAGCATCTAAAATTCCAGCACTATATCGTGCAGCTACGCTTTCTCTTTGTACAGCTTCATGCATAGTCTCGTTATATCGTGGATAATACCAAGCTCTTTTCCACTGACCAACATTTTCAAACTTTGCTTTATTTTTAACATGCCAATCATTCATTGGAGTTCTTCTAAAAATATCAAAATACTCACCAACATTTCTTCCAACGATGGTTCCAAATGTTAAAGGAGTATAAGGAGGTCTGAATGTCGTTGTTCCAACTTCACCCATTTTAACTCCTGTTGTATCAGCAATAATTCCGAGAGCATGCATATTTCCAAGTTTACCTTGATCTGTACCCATACCAGTCGTTGTGTATCTTTTTACATGCTCAATAGACCTAAAACCCTCTCTAAGTGCTAGTTTAATATCTTTAGCAGTTACATCGTTTTGATAATCTACAAAAGGTTTAGTTTTTCCAATAACTTTGTCTGATGGTAATAACCAAATATTTTTTTTATTAGTTTCTTTTGAGGTTACTACAGATAAATTTTCATAGTCAGTTTTGCCTATATCCAGAAAGTTTTTTAAACTATTTGAAGAGTTTTTAATTATTTTATCAAGTTCAAAGTCACCATTACATGAACCAATACTTATTTGTTTGGAGGAGTTCTTGTTAGGAATAAATACTTGATCTTCATCTCTAAATTTTAATTTGCCACCCGATTGTGTAAATAAATGTACAGCTGGTGTCCATCCACCTGCTATACCAAGACAATCGCAATTAATATTAATTTTAGATCCAATAACTGACAATCCATCTTTAGAAAGTTCCATTACAGAAATTTCTTTTAGTTTTTTGTATCCATGAGTATTAACCACAGTATGAGACCAGTAAATTTTGATACCCAAACTTTCAGCTTCTTTAATAATTGAAGACTCAGATTTTTCTCTAATATCAATAATTGCTTGTACTTTTATTTCTTTTTTAGATAGCGAAATTGCACTTTCATAAGCAGAATCATTATTAGTAAAGAAAACATTTTTTTTACCGCAAATGACACCATAGTAATCAGCATACTTTTTAATTGCAGATGAAAGCATTATTCCTGGTCTATCGTTGTTATCAAATATAAGTGGTCTTTCTAAAGAGCCTGTTGCAACTATAACTTTCTTAGCACGAATCTTTAAAAGTCTTTGTCTAATTTTATTTTGTTTTTCTTTTTTGCTCAAATGATCTGTAAGATTTTCCCTAGCAAGTAAATAATTATAACCATGATATGCAGCAACACTTGTTCTTGTCTTTATTTCTAAATTATCTAATTTTTTTAATTCATTAATTTCATTATATAACCAATCAGAAGAATTTTTATTATTTATCTTAAAGTTATCTGAATTTTGATAAATTGTTGTTCCACCAATTTCTGTTTTTTCATCTAATAAAATAGTTTTTAAATTACTTTGTGCAGCAGTTTTAGCAGCCATAATTCCAGATATTCCAGCTCCTATTACAAGTACATCACAATGAATATATCTATGATCATATATGTCTGGATCAGCAACTTTAGGAGATTTACCCAGACCTGCAGAGTGTCTTATGAAATGTTCGTATTTTTCCCAAGAACTAGCTGGCCACATAAAAGTTTTGTAGTAAAAACCCGCTGGTAGAAAAGGAGATAGAATGTTATTTATTCCACCTATATCAAAACCTACACTTGGCCAACAGTTTTGACTAGAAGCTTCTAGCCCTTCATGAATTTCTATTTCAGTGGCTCTTACGTTGGGTTCTGTATAAGCTGTGTTATCATTGACCTGTACAATTGCATTTGGCTCTTCGGAGCCAGCTGTCATTATCCCTCTAGGTCTATGGTATTTAAAACTTCTTCCAACTAAATGAACATCATTTGCCATTAAAGCAGAAGCTAAAGTATCACCTTTAAATCCGTAATAAATTTTGCCATTAAATTTAAATGAAATTTTAGTTGTTTCATCTATAAATTTGCTACCTTTAACTCTTAAATTGTCAGACATATTATTTTAAAGGAGGCTTTTCGCCCATTTTATAAATTAATTTTATTTCATCATTAGAGGTATCTCTAGCCATGTTAAACCATTTTCTGCATCCATGAGCATGGTTCCATCTTTCAAATTGAACACCTTTTATATTTTTTCTCATGAATAAATATTCTGCCCATTCATCGTCGCTTAATTCAGTAGGTTGTTTAGGTCTTTCTATATGAGCCTCACCACCAGCTTTGAATTCACTTTGATCTCTTTCACCACAAAAAGGACAATTAATTATAAACATTTAATGAGCTACCGCTGCAGCACCATGTTCATCAACAAGATCACCACTAATAAATCTGTTTAAGTTAAAAGCTGCATTAAGTTTGTGTGGTTCGTCATTTGCAATTGTATGAGCAAATAGATCACCTGATCCAGGAGTAGCTTTAAAGCCACCTGTTCCCCAACCACAGTTAAAATATAAACCTTTCACAGATGTTTTGCTTATTATGGGACTTGCATCTGGACAAATGTCTACAATTCCACCCCATTGTCTAAGCATTCTCATTCTACTAAATATTGGGTATAGTTCTAATATTGCATTTAAAGTTCCTTCGACAATTTGATGGCTACCTTTTTGTGAATAAGAAATATAATCATCTGTCCCAGCACCTATAACAAGCTCACCTTTATCAGATTGACTAACATAAGCATGAACAGCATTAGACATAACCACAGTATCAATAATTGGTTTTACTGGTTCTGAAACTAACGCTTGAAGTGGTTTACTCTCCAAGGGTAATCTTAAACCAGCCATACCAGCAATCACACTTGAGTGACCTGCGGCTACAACTCCAACTTTTTTAGTTTTGATAAAACCTTTTGTTGTTTCTATACCTTCAACTTCATCACCATTACGTTTAATACCTTTGACTTCACAATTTTGGATTATATCAACACCCATTTCATCTGCTCCACGAGCATAGCCCCATGCAACTGCATCATGGCGTGCAGTACCGGCTCTTTTTTGTAAAGTACCACCTAAAACAGGATACCTTATATCTGGTGATGTATTAATAATAGGGCAAAATTTTTTTACCTCTTCAGTACTTAAATAAAATGCATCAATACCATTTAGTCTATTAGCATGAGTTCTTCTTTTTAAATCTCTAACATCTTGAAGGTTATGAGCTAAATTCATAACACCTCTTTGACTAAACATTACATTGTAATTAAGTTCTTGTGAAAGTCCTTCCCAAATTTTTAGTGCATGATCATAAAGACCAGCACTAGCATCCCATAAATAATTTGATCTGATAATTGTTGTATTTCTTCCTGTATTACCACCACCAATCCAACTTTTTTCAACAACAGCAATATTTTTCATATTATGTTTTTTTGCTAAGTAGTAAGCTGTTGCTAACCCATGACCACCACCACCAACTATAATAGCATCATATTCTTTTTTGGGTGTGGGGTCTTTCCAAGCTTTTTGCCAATTTTCATGATATGAAAAAGCATTTTTAATTAGAGAAAATATTGAATACTTATTTTTCATTTTATTAGCCAATAATTACTTTATAAATATTGAATATTCAATACAATCAGTTATATCCGTATCAAAATGGAAGAGTGGGTGAGTGGTTGAAACCAGGCGTTTGCTAAATGTCCGTACTTGGAAACGAGTACCGAGAGTTCGAATCTCTCCTCTTCCGCCACTAAAATAATGGATCATTCTTAAAAAAGTTCTTAACTTTGATAGGTTTTTTTTCTAAAATATATCTATAAACATTATAATTTTCTAATACTCTTTGTACATAATTTCTTGTCTCTTTAAATTTAATCAACTCAATCCAGTCTACATAATCTATTTCATTTTTTTGAGGATTTTTATTTATTTTTTTCCAATACCTTACTCTTTTAGGACCAGCATTATAAGCCGCTATAGCAAAAGGATATGCTCCATCATATTCTAAAATTAAACCAGCAATGTAATGTGATCCTAAATTTATATTGTATTCAGGGTCAGATGTTAATCGTGATTTATAATAAGGAAGCTTAGCTTGTTTAGAGACAAGTTTAGCAGTGTAAGGCATTATTTGCATTAAGCCTTTGGCTCCAGCATGGCTATTAGCGCTCATATCAAATTCACTTTCTTGTCTTATTATAGATAGTATTAAAGCAGATTCGGGAATTTTACGTCCATTAATATATTTAGGAGTGCTAATTATTGGGTAATTAAAATTGTTGTGAAATCTTTTTTGGTAAGATGCCAATTTTGAAATCTGAATAGCAAAATCATACCGTGAAATATTTGTTGAAAGTTCTGCTGCTAAAATTTCACTTCCACTAGTAATATTATCATTTGCTAAATGTTTTAAAATATCTTTTGCGTACTTATCTTTGTTTAACTCATTTAATAACTGTACAATCTTTACCAAATCTTTTTCATAGAAATATTTTTTATATTTATCATTTACTTTTATCTGTTCTTCTAATTTAAATTTTTCATTAGGTTTTATTTTTAAATGAGCTAATTGACCATAATATGTTGTTAAATATTTTGATGCTTGTTCATAAAATTCTATTGATTTTTCTTTGTTTCCAATTTTTTCGAAAGATCGTCCTAGCCAATATGCACCTCTCGATAAGCTTATTGGATAACCAACATTTTCATAAAAATTTTTAAAATGGTCTTTGGCTAAAATAGGATCATTTAAAAAACTTAAAGCTATCCAGCCACTCATCCATTCAGCTTCAGCAAATTCAGGCCCATCACTCATTGAGTGTTGACTACTAATCTTGTAAGCCATTTCATATTTTTTTTGATAAATCAAAGATCTTGAAATAATAGCTCTTTCTTTCCACCACTTATCAGGTCTTACTAAATAGTTTTTGTTATTTTTTATCTTAAGTAATATTTCTAATGAATCATCAGTTCTACCTCGTTTGCGTCTCCATTTGAGACGATCATAGTTTAGACCAGCATCATTTTTAAATTTATTGGGAACATTTTTTATAGCTTTGTCAACGCCATAGGATTTGCTCATTAAAACTTGTCTAGCAGTGTAAAGTAACTGATAATCTTTAGGTAGATATCTGAGCATTCTTTTTAAATCCCAGTATTTATTTTCCCATGCTAAATAATCTGCTCTTTGTATATAATCAGCTGCGGTTAAATATTTTTTATATTTTTTTCTAAAAAATTTCATATCAGCTCTACTTAAATCAGCAGTTACCCATCCTTCTTTAATTAATTTAGTACCTTTTTCGATGCTGCCAGTAACCATAAAGCTTTCACCAAGTATTAACTTACCATAACCACTAAGAGGCTCATTAAAACCAAACCAATTGATTATTTTTTTGGGAGATATTTTTCTTGTAGATAACTTGTGCTCTGCCAAATATCTTAATCTACCTATTCTAGGATAATGTTCATTTTTATTTATAAAACTTAGATAATCATAAAAATTAGCTTGATTTCCTCGAGTGAGAAGATGCTTCCATTGAACAAAATTATATATAGATTTATCTTTAGCTTTTTTTGATAACGACAATGCTTTAGACCATTGACCTTTTTCAAAAGCTCTAATTGATTTTTTTGCTAAATTAAAATCTTTTTGCCTAAAATATTTTGATTTTTTTTTTAATTTTTTAGCTTCCTTTTTTACAGTAATCGGTTTGTTTCTGGGTAGTAAAAAATTGATTTTTTTTTCTTTTTTTTTAATTACTTGTGCTTTTTTTTCATCATCAACTATGTTTTCTTCAGGTTTTTTTTCAGTTTTTTTGATTATTTGAGTTATTTTTTTATCTTTAGTTTTGTTTTTTACAGGTTTTTTTTCAGGTTTAATTATATTTTTAATTGATAATTTATCTTTAATTAACTTATCTAAAATTGGTTTTTTTAAAGGTATAATTGATATTTGTTCTGCAAATAAAGCATTAGATAGCAATGAAAAAAATATGAATATTTTTAATATTAAGAATAATTGTCTTGTCATAATTTTACTAAATGAATCAACAAACTATGTTATAAGTATTTATGTTCAAAGGATCAAATGTTGCTTTAATTACGCCATTTAAAAATAATCAACTTGATGTTGATGCCTACATTAAACTTATACATTTTCAATTAAATAATGGGACCAATGGTATAGTTCCAGCAGGAACTACCGGTGAATCACCAACACTTAGCCACATTGAGCATCTACAAGTTATTGAATTATGCATTAAGGAATGTAAAGGTAAAAATCCTGTTATAGCAGGGACTGGATCTAATTCTACTCACGAGGCAATTTCACTAACAACACACGCCGAAAAAATTGGAGCAAATGCCGCCTTGATTGTAACACCTTATTACAACAAACCAACGCAAGAAGGATTATTCCAACACTATAAAGCTATTAATGATAAATGTGGAATTCCTATTATAATTTATAATATTCCAGGAAGGTCAGTTATTGATATGACTGTGGATACAATGGCAAGATTATTTGAACTAAAAAATATTATTGGGGTTAAAGATGCCACAGGAGACCTTGATAGAGTTGATCAACAAAAAACAAAAATGGGAAAAGAATTTATTCAATTGACTGGTAATGATGATAATGCATTAGAATTTAATAAAAGAGGTGGCGTTGGAGCAATAAGTGTTACTGCTAATATTGCACCTAAACTCTGCTCTGACTTTCAAAAGTTTTCACTTTCAAGCAATAAAGATGAAAATATAAAAGCTGAACAGTTAAACAAAATATTGCAGCCGGTACATAATGCTCTTTTTTTAGAAGGTAATCCTAGTCCGGTCAAATATGCTGCAAAACTTTTAAATCTATGTAAAGATGATGTTAGATTGCCATTAGTTAAAATAACTGAATCTTCAAAAAAAACTTTAAAAGAAGTATTATTATCTGCCAATTTAATTTAGATGAAAAAAAAAACCAATCCTGGTTTAAAAATAATTTGTTTAAATAGAAAAGCAAGTTTTAATTATTTTTTTGAAGATTTAATTGAAGCTGGTATTGTTCTTAAAGGTTCTGAAATTAAATCCCTAAGAGAAGGTAAAGTAAATATTGCTGATTCATATGCTGTTGAAAAAGATGGTGAGATTGTTTTAATCAATTCACATATACCATCCTACAAACAAGCTAGCTACTCAAATCATAAACCCACGGATGAAAGAAAACTTTTACTTAATAAAAAAGAAATAAATAAACTTATTGGTAAAATGCAAAGAGACGGTTTTACTTTGGTACCAACAAAGATGTATTTTAAAAAAGGAAAAGCAAAAATTGAAATAGCTATCGCTAAAGGAAAAAAACAATACGATAAAAGAGAAACTAAAAAAAAACAAGATTGGAATCGTGATAAAGCAAGATACTTTAGAAAATCTAGCTAAGATAGTTTATCTAGGCATAGGTAGTAATTTAGGTAATAAATGTGAAAACATTGAAGTTGCAAAATGTAAATTATTATTACATGGTATTGAAATTCTCAAATGTTCAAGTAAACATGAAACGTTATCATGGCCAAATCCCAAAAATCCAAAATTTATAAATATAGTCATAAAAATAAAAACCTTTTTACCCCCATTAAAATTACTACATGTATGCAATCAAATAGAAACTGAATTAGGAAGAAAAAGGTTTAAAAAAAATGAGCCGAGAACCTGTGATATTGATATTATTGACTATGATCAAAAAATATTAAACTATAAAAACAAACTAAATCTTATATTACCACATCCTAAGATTTCCCTTAGAAACTTTGTATTAATGCCATTATTTGAAATAACAAAAAAATGGATTCATCCTGAAACAAAAAAAAATATTGTTAGTTTAATTGATTTGCTCGACATTAATGACATAAGAACTATTAAAAAAATCTAAATTGATGTTATAATGGATAATGTTTAATTCTGATGAATTAATAAATAAAGTTAAATCATACAATAAATTTTTAAATTTAGAAGCTTTAAACAAAGCTTATAATTTTGCTTTAAAAGCTCACAAGAACCAAAAAAGATATTCGGGAGACCCTTTTGCTATACATCCTATAGCAGTGGCAAATATTTTAACAGAATTGAGGTTGGATAGTGCCACAATAACAACAGGTTTACTGCATGATACAATAGAAGATACACATGAAACTTATGAAACAATTAAAAGTGAGTTTGGACAGGAAATTGCAGATTTAGTTGATGGTGTTACTAAAATTTCTGTTTTTGAAAATCAAGCTGTCGCTAATTCAAAAGCTGAAAATTTTAGAAAATTAATTTTAGCTACCTCAAAAGATATTAGAGTTTTATTGGTTAAAATTGCTGATCGTTTACACAACATGAGAACCATTGAGGCTATAAATAATATTGAAAAAAAGGAACGTATTGCAAAAGAAACAATGGAAATTTACTCACCATTAGCTGATAGAATGGGTATGCACAGAATTAGAGATGAACTTGAAGACCTTTCATTTAAAGTTTTAAATAATGAAGCAAGAAAATTGATTAAAAAAAGATTAGATGAAATTAAAGAAGCTAACGTTAATTCTTTTAATTCAATTTCTCATCAATTTAATGATTTATTAAATCAAAATAATTTAAATCCAAAAATATTTGGAAGAGAAAAAACACCATTTTCTATTTGGAGAAAAGTACAAAAAAAAAGAACCTCACTAGAACAAATAACGGATATTATTGGATTTAGAATTATTTTAGATAATGTAGAAGAATGCTATAAAGCACTTGGAATTTTTCACAAGGAATGGAACTGTATACCAGGAAAATTTAAAGATTATATTTCTTCACCGAAAATTAATAAATATCAATCATTACATACTTCCATAATAGGGCCCAATAAGAGACCTATCGAAATTCAGATAAGAACAATGCCAATGCATGAATTTGCAGAAAGAGGAATTGCTTCTCACTGGAAATATAAATCATCTGAAAAATTTAATTCACTTACATGGAAAGAGTATGATTGGTTAAAAGATCTTGTTGATATCATTAATAAAAATGAAAATCCTGAACATTTTTTTGAGTATACAAAATTACAAATGTTTCAAGAAAATGTTTTTTGTTTTACACCTGAAGGTACTGTGATAAAATTACCAAAAAATGCTTCACCAGTAGATTTTGCTTACGCTGTTCATACAAAAGTAGGAGACACAACAATTGGCTGTGAAATTAATGGAAAAAATAGTGAATTACAAAGCATATTACAAAATGGTGATATGGTAAAAATTATTACATCAAAAAATAAATCTCCTTCATTACATTGGATACCGATCACTAAAACAGGAAAAGCAAGATCAGCCATAAGAAAATATTGGCATGCAAAAGGTGAGGAAAAAGCACAAAGAATTAAAAAGTATAATACATCGCTATGGATGTCTTTACCTGACCAACCCGGTAAACTTGGCGAAGTAACAACTTTGATAGGCCAGCATAAACTTAATATTTCAGGCGTTGAAATGAAGGAAAAGACGAAAGATTATATAAATTTCAGATTTAATCTTATTGTAGGAGATTTGAAAAACTTTACAAATTTTATTAGTGAGTTAAAACAAATAAAGGTTAAATTTAAAATCATTAGACATGAGAATAAAAGAAATGCTTTCACACAAAAAATCTTTAAATATTTTAAAAAAAACTAATGCCCTTTTAGAAGGACATTTTGTTTTGTCATCAGGGCTGCATTCATCTAAATATATTCAATGCGCTAAGCTGCTTAGTTTTCCAAATCTTTCAAATAAAATATGCACATCTTTAGCTACAAAAATAAAAAAAAAATTTAAAAAGATCGATATTATTTTGGCACCCGCTATGGGTGGAGTAATAATTGGTTATGAAATAGGACGGTTACTTAAAAGAGAAACAATTTTTTGTGAACGTATTAATGGAAAGTTTAAATTAAGAAGAGGTTTTAATATAAAAAAAAATTCTAGAGTTTTAATTATTGAAGATGTGATCACAACTGGTAAATCAAGCTTAGAATGTGCGAAACTTGTAACAAAAGCAAAGGCAAAAATTTTAGGATTTGCATCAATAATAGATAGGTCAACCAAAAAAACTTTAAAAATTAAAAAGAAAGTGATTTCACATATGAAAATTGATGTTTCATCATACAAGTCCAATAACTTACCAAAAAAACTTAAATATTTACCTATAACAATTCCAGGAAGTAGATTTATCAAATGAAAAGATTAGGAATTAATATTGACCATGTTGCAACATTGAGAAATGCCAGGGGTAATATTCATCCTGATCCATTAATTGCCGCGAAACTTGCTATAAAATATGGCGCAGATTCAATAACAATTCATTTAAGAGAAGACAGAAGACATATTAAAAATAAAGATGTTGTAAGTATTTGTAAACTTAAAAAAATACCAGTGAATTTAGAAATGGCTTTAGATAATAAAATATTAAATATAGCTTTAAAAAATAAACCAAATTTTGTTTGTATCGTTCCTGAAAAAAGAAAAGAAATTACAACAGAAGGAGGTCTTGACGTTACTAAAAATAAAAAAAAAATTAAAAAAATTATTTTAAAACTTAAAGAAGCTAAGATAAGAACTAGTTTATTTATAAGTCCTAATATTAATAATATTAAAATTTGCAAATCGTTAAACACTGACTGTATTGAACTACACACAGGAAAACTCTCTAATTTGATAAAATCAAAAAAAAATTACAATTTGGAACTTAATAAGATTAAAAATTGTGCAAAATTAGCCAACATCCTAGGGATTGAAGTTCATGCTGGACATGGAATGGATTATAAAACAACAAAAATTCTTAACAATATTAATGAAATACGCGAATTTAATATAGGTCATTTTATTATTGGTGAGTCTGTTTTTAATGGCCTTAAAAAAGTAATAAGTAATTTTAAAAAACTATCAAATAACTAAAAGATGAAAATTATTGGTATAGGTGTTGATATAGTTGATATAAACAGAATTAACAAATCTATTAAAAATAATAATTTTATAAAAAGAATATTTTCAAAAAAAGAAATTCTATTTTCTAAAAAAATTAAAGATAAAGCAGGTTACTTTTCAAAAAGATACGCTGCTAAAGAGGCATTTTCTAAAGCACTGGGCACCGGTTTTAGAAATGGTCTTAATTTTAATGATATATCAATTACTAATAATAAATTAGGCAAACCATCATTTCTAATTAATAATAAGATTAAACAATTAATTAAAAGAAAATTTAAACTAAAAAAGTTTCATTTCTTTCTATCAATTTCAGACGAAAAAAAATATTCTATTGCATTTGTAATTTTTAAAAATAATGAAAATAAATAAAAACTTTTATATAGATAATGTTAAAACAATATTTTATGCTTTAATTATTGCTATAGCCATTAGATCAATTATAATTCAACCTTTTTATATACCATCCTCATCTATGGAGCCAAGTTTACTCGTAGGTGACAGGTTATTTGTAACTAAATACTCTTTTGGTTATAGTAAGCATTCATTTCCATTTAGCCCACCATTTTTTAAAGGAAGATTATTTTTTAATAAACCTAGCCGCGGTGATGTAGTTGTTTTCAAAACTCCATCCGATAATAGAACAGATTATATTAAAAGATTAATAGGATTACCAGGTGACTTAATACAATTTATTAATGGAGATTTATATATAAACAATAATCAAATATTAAAAACAAAAATATCCTCTACAAACGTTATATATTGTGGGAATAAAGTTATTCCAGTAAATACATTTATTGAAAAATTACCTGATGGAATTAATCATTTTTCAGTATATAGAAAATATTATAGTTTTCAAAATTCAGATAAATTCATTGTGCCAAATGAACACTACTTTTTTTTAGGGGATAATAGAGACTGTTCAAAAGACAGCAGATACCTCACAAGTGTTGGTTATGTGCATGAAGATAATTTAGTTGGTAAAGCACAATTTATTTTTTTTTCATCAGATTTTAGAATTAGTAGTATATTTAAGTTTTGGAGATGGAATGAAACTTTACGTATAGATAGATTTTTTAAAAAAATTAAATAATGCTTTTGGATCATAAAAAATTAGAAAAAACTATTGAAATAAAGTTTAAAAAAACAAAAATTCTTTTAAAAAGCATAACTCATAAAAGTTATGATCCAATCAACAGTAATGAAAAATTAGAATTTTTAGGTGATAGAATACTAGGTTTTATTATGTCCAAAAGACTTTTAGAAATTTACCCAAATGAAAGTGAAGGTGCATTAGATAAAAAATTAGCCTCATTAGTAAACAAAAATAAATGTTTAGAGGTAGCGAAATCAATAAGCTTAGATAAATTTATATTGGTAAGAAAACCTGAAAAAAAAAATATAAAAATTGTAGACAAAATTATGGCAGATTGTTGTGAAGCAATAATAGGAGCCATTTATCTTGATCAGGGCATTAATGAAGTTGAAAAATTTATTTTAAGATTATGGAAACCTCACATTGAGAAAAGTATAGTAACTTTTATTGATTCAAAAACGAAACTTCAAGAATATTCCTTAAAAAAATTTAAAGTTTTGCCGATTTATAAATTAATAGAAAATTCAGGCCCCAGACATCAACCAACGTTTAAAATTGGTGTTAAATTACATAATTTTAAATTTGTGTATGCTAAAGGTAATTCAAAAAAAGATACTGAACAAAAAGCAGCAACTTTGTTTTTAAAAAATATAGGTCAAAAATGAATTGGGACGATACTGGATTTCTTTTGTCCAAAAATCAATATAATGAAAATTCAATTATAGCCGAAATTTTTACAGAGAATCACGGGAAAATTTCAGGAATTATATTTGGCGCATCATCAAAAAAAATAAAAAATTATTTACAAATAGGAAATAAATTATATGTAAATCATATTTTTAAGAGTGATGGGAGAATAGGTTATTTTAAAGTAGAAATTTTAGAGCCATTAACTCCTTTATATTTTAATAATAAAAAAAAATTGATGTGCATAACATCTGCAATGAATTTAATTAAATTATTGACCGCAGAATCTCAGAAAAACTCCAACATATATAATCTTATTGAGGATTTTTATAATTTTTTACAATTTAATAATTGGATTAAAAGTTATATTTTTTGGGAATTAGAACTTTTAAAATTACTTGGTTACGATCTTGATTTAAAAAAAATTGTTAAAACCGAAACCATCAATAATAAAGTTAGTTATTTTGTTGAAAATACTATTGAAAAAAAAATTGTACCTAATTTTCTAATAGATGATGAATCAAGTTATTTGGATAATAATAATTTGTTGAAAGGATTAAAACTTGTTGGTGATTACCTTGAAAAAACAATACTTAAACCTAATAATCTTAAACTTCCCATTTCAAGATTAGATTTTATTAATGTCTTGAAATAAAGTTAATTTTTTAAGATTTTAACGATCTGATTTGCATAATAAGAAACTATTGCATTAGCTCCAGCTCTTTTAAAACAAATTAAACTTTCTAGTATTGCATTTTTATTTATGATGCCATTTTTGATACCATTGGAAATTAAACTGTATTCACCAGAAACTTGATATGCTAAAACTGGTATTTTGAAATTATCTTTTACTAATTTGATTATATCTAAATAAGGAAGCCCAGGTTTTACCATAATCATATCTGCTCCTTCTTTAATATCTAACGCAACTTCCCTTATTGCTTCATTGCTATTCTTAAAATCCATTTGATAGTTTTTTTTATCAGTTTTTAATAAACCTTTTGACCCAACAGCATCTCTAAATGGCCCATAAAAACTTGAAGAATATTTTACAGCATATGAAATTATTTGAACCATTTGATGACCATTTTTATCAAGAGCTTTTCGTATTTTACCAATTCTTCCATCCATCATATCTGATGGAGCAATAACATCGCATCCCATTTGTGCTTGCAGTAGTGACTGATTTACCAAAACATCTATTGTTTGATCATTTAAAACATATCCAGATTTAACCAACCCATCATGACCATGAGAGGTATAAGGATCGAGTGCTACATCGCACATAATGCCAATTTCATTTTTATATTTTTTTTTAATGTACTGAATTGCTTTACAAACAAGATTATTCTCATTTAAAGCTTCAGTTCCAAGCTTATTTTTAAATGATTTTTTTGTATATGGAAATAATGCAACCATAGGTATTTTATTTTTGATTGCTTTATCTATAATAATTCCTAGTTTATCTATTGTATATCTAAACACATCTGGCATTGTTGCGATTGTTTGTTTGTTATTTTTTCCATCTATAAGAAATATAGGCATTATGAAATCACTTGAGGAAAGGTTATTTTCTTGAATTAATCTTCTTGACCAGTCATGCCTTCTACTTCTTCGTAGTCTCAAATTTGGGTAATTTCCTGTAATCATGCTTTAATTTATTTTTAAAATGCGACAAATGTATTATACAAATATATATTAAAAAGGTTAAAAAACAATCAACATGAGCATAAAGACTAAAAATATTATTGACCTAAATTTAGAAAAAGAAAAAAAAATTTTAGACTTTAGCGATTTTCAAAAACAAAATATTCAATTTGATATCAATAAATTGCAAGAAGCTTATAATCAAATTGTTCAAACTAAAAAATTTGATGATGGTGGAGGTATAGCTCACTTTGGTGCTATCTCTTTAACGCAAATTCCTGGTGACCCAGATTCTGTGAAAGGAAGCAAGGCTAGAGGTGTTTACTGGACAAAACCAGATAAAACAGGAAAAGAAGTTTCTAGAGATGTTAAAATTGATGAATCTGCCTATTCTGAATTTATAAAAGATTATGAAAATACATATTTTAAAGAAGTTTTTGATATTCTTTCATCAAAATACAAATTAGGAAGAATAAGAATCCTGCTAAAACAACCAAGATCAACCTTAAGTTGGCATAGAGATCCAGAACCAAGGTTGCATATACCTATAATTTCAAACCCAGGCTGTCTTATGGTCATAGAAAATGTAGCAAAACATATGCCAGCAGATGGTTCTGTTTGGGTTACTAATAATACAAAATATCATAATGCTTTTAATGGTGGTGAGGAAAATAGAATTCACTTAGTAGCATGTGTTTTAGATTATAAATTTAATTGATTTGAAAAAAATATTTATTTCATCTGATCACGCAGGGTACAAATTAAAAGAAATAATTAAACTTTATCTAGATAAAAAAAAAATTGGATACACAGACTTAGGTCCAGTGAACGACGTTAAAGTTGATTATCCTGATTATGCTCACAAAGTTGCAAAAAAAGTCAAGACCAACATAAATCATATTGGTATATTGGTTTGTGGTTCTGGTATGGGTATGAATATTGCAGCAAATAGACACAAAAATATACGTGCAGCTCAATGTTTTAATTTAAAATCAACAAAAATATCAAGATTGCATAACGATGCAAATATCATTACATTGGGCTCAAGACTGATAACTAAAAAAAATGCTTTAAATTTTGTTAGTGTTTTTTTAAAAACAAAATTTGAAGGTGGAAGACATTCAAAAAGAATTAAGAAAATTTAATTATGTCCAGTGAAAAAAATTATTTAAACGACAAATATAAAAGTTTCTTTGAAGATAGCTTATCTAAAACTGATCCAGACCTATATAAGGCAATTAGTGATGAATTGAAAAGACAGCAACAACATATTGAATTGATAGCTTCTGAAAATATTGTTTCACAAGCTCTATTGGAAGCACAAGGTTCAGTTTTAACTAATAAATATGCAGAAGGTTACCCAGGTAAAAGATATTACAATGGCTGTGAACATGTTGATGTTGCGGAAAGCTTAGCTATTGAGAGACTTAAGAAATTATTTAATTGCAAATTTGCAAATGTTCAACCTCACTCAGGGGCTCAAGCTAATGGAGCTGTATTTTTAGCTTTATTAAATCCAGGAGATACATTTTTGGGTATGAGTTTAAATTCTGGTGGACACATTACTCATGGATTAAAAATATCAATGTCAGGCAAATGGTTCAATGCGATAGGATATGATGTTGATAAAGAGTCAGAACTTATTGATTATGAAAAAGTTGAGAAACTTGCTTTAGAACATAAACCAAAACTTATAATTGCTGGTGGTAGTGCCTATTCTAGAGTTATTGATTTTAAGAAATTTAGAGACATAGCTGATAAAGTTGGAGCTTACCTCATGGTTGATATGGCACATTTTTCAGGTTTAGTTGCAGGTAAAGGTTATCCCAATCCATGTATATATGCTCATGTAGTTACCTCTACTACGCATAAAGTTTTTAGAAGTGCAAGAGGAGGAATTATTTTGACGAACAATGAAGATTTGTCTAAAAAATTTAATACAGCAGTATTTCCAGGTTATCAGGGCGGACCACTAATGCATGTAATTGCAGCTAAAGCAGCTGGATTTTTAGAAGCTTTAAGACCAGAATTTCAAGATTACATAAAATCTGTTTTAGCCAATGCTAAGATTTTATCAGAAACACTTAAGAGTAATGGGTTTAAAATTTATTCTGATGGTACAGATACACATTTGATGTTAGTAGATTTAAGACCATTTAAAGTAAAAGGTAATGCTGCAGCAGAAAGTCTTTCTAAAGCAAATATTACTTGTAACAAAAATGGAATACCATTTGATTCAGAAAAACCAATGATTACCTCAGGTATAAGACTTGGATCTCAAGCAGCAACAACTAGAGGTTTTGGGTTAAACGAATTTCAAAAAGTTGGTGAATTAATTACAAAAATAATTAAAGGGCTGTCAAAAAACCCTGAAGATAATAGTAAAATTGAAGAAGAAGTTAAAAATGAAGTTGTTGAACTTTGTTCTTCTTTTCCAATATATAAAAATATAAAATAAAAATTATGATTTGTCCGTCATGCAAAGGTGAAACTTCAGTTGTTGATTCTAGGCCAACAGAAGATGGTACAGCAATAAGAAGAAGAAGATTATGTGTTTGTGGTGAAAGATTCACAACATTTGAAAGAGTACAATTTCGTGAATTAACAGTAGTAAAAAAAAATGGGAGAAAATCAACTTTTGATAGAGAAAAACTTTCTAAATCTATATACATAGCTCTTAAAAAAAGACCTTTAGATACAGACACAGTAGAGAAATTTATTACAAAAATTTCTAGATCCCTTGAAGAATTAGGACAAAATGAAATTTCAACAAATACTATTGGAACGATGGTAATGGAAGGATTAAAAAATTTAGATCCAGTTGCTTATGTAAGGTTTGCTTCTGTTTATAGAAATTTTAGAGAAGAAAAGGATTTCATTCAATTTGTGGATAAAATTGATGTCTTTAAAAAAAAATAAATTCAGTCTAAAAGATAAATATTTTATGAATCTTGCTTTAAACCAAGCAAGAAATTGTATTGGGTTAACAGGAAAAAACCCACCAGTTGGTTGTGTAATAGTCAATGAAGGACATGTTGTTTCTACTGGACAAACAAACTTTAATGGTAGACCCCATGCAGAATTTAATGCCATTAAGAATACTAATAAAAAACTTAACCTAGCATCAATGTATGTATCGTTAGAACCGTGCAATCATTACGGTGTAACAAAACCATGTACAAATCATATTATTAAAAAAAAAATTAAAGAAGTCATTTATTCAATAAACGATATCGACAATAGAACCAAAGGTAAATCATTTAAAATTTTAAAACTTAAAAAAATTAAAGTTAAAACTGGATTGTTAAAAAATAAAATTAATAAATTTTATGAAAATTATTTTGTAAATAGAAAAAAAAAAATACCTTTTGTTACAGGCAAAATTGCTATTTCTAAAAATAATTTAATTTATTCAAAAAAACAAAAAAAAATCACAAATAAATATTCAAGCGATTTAAATCATCTACTTAGATATAAGAATGACACAATTTTAATTTCCTATAAAACATTACGTAAAGACAACCCTAAGTTAACCTGCAGAATTAATGGACTTGAAAATTTTTCACCCACAAGAGTAATTTTAGATAAATATTTAGAAACGAAAATTAATTCAAATATTTTTAAAACTGTAAAAAAAAATAATACAATTATTTTTTATAATCATGCAAATCTAAAAAAAGTTAAATTTTTTATCAGCAAGGGTATTAAATTAATTCAACTTAATCTTAAGCAAGATAAAATTTTTGATTTAAATGTTGTTTTAAAAAAATTATATTTATTAGGCTGCAGAAATTTACTTGTCGAAGGAGGAAGAAATTTATCAATTGATTTTTTTAACAATAAATTATTCAATCAATTTTACTTGTTTAAAAGCTCATATAACATTTTAAAAGTTGGTGAAATTAAAGAGTTTAATCCAGTAAAATACTTATTAAGAAACTATAAGTATAAATCAAAAATCACCACCTATCTAGCTAATGATATGGTTTATCTATATAAAAATTAAAAATGTTTAATGGAATAATTTTTAACCAGGGAATTATAAAAAAAATAAATAAAAGATCCAAAGGTATAAATATTTTTTTAGAGTCAGATTTTAAAGTATCAAGTAAAGATATTGGATCATCAATAGCTTGTGATGGTGTTTGCTTAACATTAATAAATATTAAAAAAAATTTAATGGAATTTTATTTATCAAATGAAACTATTAAAAGATCAAAATTTAACATTATAAAGATTAATGACAAAATTAATCTAGAGGGATCATTAAAATATGGACAAAAAATATCAGGCCATATTTGTCAAGGTCATGTTGACACAACAGGAAAAATCTTATCTATAAAAAAAATTGATAAATCTTATTTATTTGAAGTTAAAATAATTAAAAAACTAAGAAAAAATCTCATTGAAAAAGCATCAACATGTATAAATGGAATTTCACTTACAATTTCTAAAATTACAAGAAATGGTTTCGAAATATGGGTTATTCCACATACTTATGAGCTTACAAATTTGTCCTTATTAAAAAAAAATAGTCTAGTCAATATAGAGATAGATATCCTATCTAAATACGTTAAAAATTATTTTAATGGAAAAAAATAATTATTCATCAATAGCAAATATTATCAACATAGCTAAAAAAGGCGGCATGTTTATTTTGGTTGATGATGAAAAAAGAGAAAATGAAGGAGATTTAGTAATATCATCTTCAGACACAAATGCTGCAAATATAAATTTTATGGCTAAATATGGTAGGGGCTTAATTTGTTTAACGATGGATACTACCCAAGCAAAAAAATTAAATTTACCTCCAATGTCACTTGTTAATAAATCAAGAAACCAAACTGCATTCACTATTTCTATCGAGGCAAAAAAAGGAATTACTACAGGCATATCCGCAAAAGACAGGTCCAGAACAATTAAAGTTGCTTCAAAAAAAAATGTAAATAAAAATGATATAGTTTCACCGGGACATGTTTTTCCAATTATATCCAAAGATGGTGGTGTTTTGGTCAGAGCTGGACATACAGAAGCTTCAGTTGATATTTCTAAACTAGCCAAAAAAAATAACTCTGCTGTTATATGTGAGATAATGAATGAAGATGGTACAATGGCCAAAGGGAAAGATTTATTTAACTTTGCTAAAAAACACAAATTAAAAATTGGTAAAATTGAAGATTTAATTGCCTACAGACTTAAAAGAGAAAAATTAATAAAATTAAAGAAAAAATCAGATATTAAATTTAAGGAAAGAAAATACAAAATTAGAATTTATGAAAACTTGTTAGATGGATCTGAACATTTTGCTTTAATTAAAGGAAACATTAAAAAAAATACAACTCCTAGAGTCAGAGTAATTTCATCTAATGTGGTTCAAAATTATTTAATTAACCAACAATTACCAAATTCATTTAATAAAACTTTAAATTATTTTAAGAAGTTTAATAATTGTGTTTTAATTTTTATTAGAGACACTAATTTACGATCAGTAACACAAACACTTAAAGATTATAAAAATAAAGAATTTTATAAAAAAGGTAATGACAAACTTATAAGGAACTATGGTATTGGAGCACAAATAATTAAAGATTTAAAGATTAAAAACATGATATTAATAACAAGATCTCCAAAAAAAGTTATTGGTTTAGAAGGTTATGATATAAAGATTACTAAACAAGAAATAATTTAATGAAAAAAAAAGTATTAATAGTCTCTGCTAATTATTATTTGGTACATTCATCTTTTCTAGAGGCAGACGCTGAAATGTTATTAAATGAAGCAAAAATAAAGTTTAATAAAATTCATGTTCCTGGTGCTTTTGAGATCCCAGTTACTATAGCTAAAAATATTAAAAAATACGATGGATTTATAGCATTAGGATGCATTATTAAAGGTGAAACACCTCATTTTGACTTTATTTCAAAAACAACCTTTGACGGTTTGATGAACCTATCGATAGAAAATAAAAAACCTATAGGTAATGGTATTATTACAGCACTTAATTCAAATCAAGCCACCTTGAGAAGTGGGAGTGACAAGATTAGAATAAACAAAAATAAAGGCAAAGGCAAAGAAGCTGCTAAAGCTGTAATATCTATCTTGTCGCAAAAATAATGAGAACTCCATATAATCCAAACCAAAGCCCTAGAGTTATAATAATACAAAAATTATATGGCAAGTTTTTTAATGATGATGCAGATTTAACTTTTGCAAAACATAGATTTAAAAAGTTTATTAAAGATGTTGTTTTAGGAACAATTGAAAGAGATGAAGTTATTAAAGAAGAAGTTAAAAATCATTTAAGTAAAGATTTACAATTAACTAATTTAGATAAGATTTTTCAAGTAATAGTAAAGTCTGCCATATTCGAGTTT
>Ga0114997_10000305_pt1 | contig 39639 bp, 33 predicted proteins | sample ArcticOcean_MG_C_2_FD_87045 | JGI IMG/M metagenome (GOLD analysis project Ga0114997, IMG submission 87045) | Marine microbial communities from western Arctic Ocean - ArcticOcean_MG_CB4_136 | ecosystem: Environmental > Aquatic > Marine > Oceanic | place: Arctic Ocean: Canada Basin | collected... | reverse complement strand
TAACTTCGGTAATTGCACATCGTAAATCGCCAAGAAGAAATGCCAAGGTGACTTCAGCAGCTGCCTTTGGCGTGGTTGCAAAACAACCCGAATGCATTTTTACTCCACCGGGAACGCCGATGAGCGGAATTTCTTGCGCCTCTTTGCTGATTCCCTCAAGTGTATTGGTGATATCTCGAGTTGTACCATCTCCGCCAGCGTAGAGAATTGCTTCAGCACCAGACTCAACAAGTGTAGTGACCAATTGACTTGTCTCAATCATTGATGTTTCAGCAGGCGTTTCGCCAATTTGGGTAAAGAACATTTTTTCATTTGAGGTAGGCATCCAAGCATCCCCCATTCGCCCTTTCCACCCCAAGCATTCTAGTTCAACATTTGAACGATTAAGAGAACTTGAGAGGAGTGTTTTCAAATCTTCGAGCGTTTGAGACATTCGGGGCCCTGCTCGGTCTTCAGCACCAGCAGCACGGGCTTCTGCAGCACGTCCATCGCTCCCTTTGAAACCCAATCTACCGCCGAGTCCTGCGTCAGGATTGACCACAATTCCGATGCGCATGAATATGCGAAGAGTTTCACCTTCAAGAAGACCTGCATTGCCGTCATTTGAAGCGATGGCATCAAAAAACAGTGCCATGAGAGGTAATCGTGGACACAATTCGCCGCCGACAACTTGCGATTCTTCTCATGGTTGGGTCGACTCTGTTATGGCTCATTGCTGGATACATAACATGGATTTGGAATGGTTGTAAAGCCTATATGCCGTTCATCTCTGATTTTGATTTGTATGAGCCTGGTGACACGATTTTTACAGTTGGTACTTTAATCAGCGGTTACCTTGTGTTCTGGATAATAATGGAAATTCATTCTATGAATATGAAACGTATTACAGATGGCCGGCACCATTATTTTTGGCATGGATTAAACCATTTCGCGGTTTTTCCGGGCTTAATCGGGGCATTTTCATGTATTCGCATAGGGTCTGTTCCATGGAATTCTGATGGCCCAATGCATGGTCATTACGCTATTGACATCTTCAATAATGGTGTCTATTGGTGTTTGCTTGTCACCGCAGTGACAATCCGGATATGGTGGAACCATGAACGTTTCCGAAACGTAATCGGTCTTCGAATTTTTGCAGCAGCCGCAGCGTTTGTCGGTTTAACCAAAATGATTTCAACCCAAGCAAAGGTTTGGGGTCCTGATTTTGATTGGGATTCGTATAATGCAATGACCTCGGATATGCTAACTTTTTGTACAGGTTCAACCTATCCACTCCTCAATACTGCAGCCGTTTGGGAATACATTCTTGTGTTTGGAATACTGGGGACAATTTTATCATTTTTACCAGAAGTGGTCTTTGATGATTCGTTCATCGATGAAGAGGAATAAAGCAAGACACATCTTAGGAGAGCATTGATGTGCTATACATGCTTTGGTTAAAACATGAGTCGAAGGACGCCAGAGGTTCCTAGTCTTGCAGATGCATTAGCCAAAGGTTTTGCAGATCTCAATCCGGATGATGAAAACCCCTCGTCATTCGAAGAAATCCTTGAAATTCCAGAAGTTCAGGAATCCGTTGATATCGAACCGCCTTCAAAGCCACAATACGGCCGTCCTACTCAGCATAAAGGGCAAGAAGGTAGTTTCACTGTCAATGCCAATGAATCAACCGAAACTTCCAGCAACGATGAAGAAATCACCGAACAACCAAATCCACCAGAGGTAGAAATTCTTGACAAACTAAGCACTTCACTCGGCGATGATTTCGATGTTGAATGGTAAGCCGTGAAACAGGTCCTTATCAATGAAAACCGTTACCATCGGTCATGGAAGTAACGCGGAACTTTGTTCGAATCTTTATTCTAATCTTCGGAACACTTGTCCTTGTGTCCTATCTGTATGGTCTTTCTCATGCCTCTGATAAGGCTGCATTGTGGGGCGGAATCTCATTGTCACAGGCGAAATTCATTGCCCCATTCATGTTTTTGGCAACCTTTGGTTTCTTGATGTATTGGTGGATTATTCTCTACCAAACCGATGTATCTGTAATGGAATCTTTACGCTGGCCATGGGGGAATTCCGATGGTGGTGGAGGCGCCCGGCTACTGTTGGCTTTCGCATTACTTGTCATTCCATCTGCATTGTGGCTTGAGGCGACGATATTCCATCTGGAAAACGAATACAGCTGGACTCCGGTTCTTGTTGTAGGGGTTTTACTGCTTGCTTGTATCGGAAATATCCTAATGGGTTTGCTGGCTTATTCGGCCTACGTCGATGAGTTGCCAGGCGGTGGGAAAATGCTCCTTGGTTCTATTTTCCTCGGAATTCAATGTATCCTTTTTGATGGGATTTATTGGAATCTTAAGTTTCCTTGGTGACGAATAAAAAAATGATTGTATGTCCATTTTCCTGTCTTATCGAGTGATGGTTTGATGAAGGGCTGACAACCCCGTAGGGGTTGAGGGGGGAGAGTAGAATGGTATTGATTAACATCACTCTGCCCGATGGGGCCGTTAACGAATATGCAGTAGGTGTCACCTGTGCAGAAGTCATTACAGATGCATTGGGTCGCAAGCATGGATGTTTAGCAGCCAGAATCGATGGAGTTGAATGTGATTTATCACATATACTTGACAATGATTGTTCAATTGAAGGAATTCTTTCAGAATCAGATGATGGCATTCACATCCTTCGTCACAGTGCAGCGCACTTGCTTGCACAGGCAGTAATGGCTCTATACCCAAATGCAAAACCAACGATTGGTCCAGCGATTGACCGAGGTTTTTACTACGATTTCGCAATGGAACAAATTGTTGAATCAGATCTCAAAGCGATTCAAAAGAAGATGCAAGAATTAGCTCGAAAGAATTTCACAGTCGAACGAATTGAATTAACCGATGAGGAACTGCAAGAACATTTTGCCGATAATCCCTATAAACTTGAAATCATCAACGATAAAATCGAAGATGGTAGCGGTTCAACGATTTACAAACAGGATGATTGGTACGATTTATGTCTTGGACCCCATGTCCCAAACACATCACGATTGATGAATGTCAAACTCACCAGTATCTCTTCCGCTTATTGGAGAGGTGACCAAGACCGTGAACAATTGGTCCGAATTTACGGTATTGTTGAAGCGAATAAAGAGGCACTTCGAGCGACTCTCGACCGCCTTGAGCAAGCAAAAAAGCGAGACCACCGAAAACTAGGAAAGGATTTGCAGCTATTCCATATCGATGAAGAAGTTGGTCAAGGATTGATTCTATGGACGCCACGAGGTTCAATTATTCGTCAAGAATTACAGGACTTTATTTCCTTCCATTTGCGCCGTCAAGGCTATTCCCAAGTCTTCACACCCCACATTGGAAAACTCGATTTATATCGTACATCCGGCCATTTCCCCTATTACCAAGATTCACAATATCCACCACTTGTCGAACGTGATTTGATGAACAAACTTGCCGATGAAGGTTGCACCTGTGGAGAACTCTCGAACTTGATGAAGAGCGGAGATATCGATGGATACATGCTCAAGCCAATGAATTGCCCGCACCACATCAAACTCTATGCATCTCAAATGCGGTCTTACCGCGACTTGCCGCTTCGTTTGGCTGAATTTGGTACGGTGTATCGTTGGGAACAATCCGGTGAGATATCTGGACTGACCCGTGTACGAGGCTTTACTCAAGACGACGCTCACTTATTCGTCACTGAAGACCAGATTGCTGAAGAAGTCCTTGGATGCATTGAATTGGTGCAGATAATATTCGATAAACTCGGAATGGATGATTACCGAGTACGCGTTGGTCTACGTGACTTGGATTCCGACAAATACGTCGGTGAACCAGCACGTTGGGATAAAGCAGAGGATGCATGCCGTGCAGCAGCAGAATCACTCGGCGTCAATTGGTCAGAAGAGCAAGGAGAGGCAGCGTTTTACGGTCCAAAGATTGATTTCATTGTCAAAGATGTCATCGGTCGTGAATGGCAACTAGGCACCGTCCAAGTGGATTATAACTTGCCTGAACGCTTTGGTTTGGAATACAAAGGCAGTGATGGCGAAATCCACAGACCAGTTATGATACACCGTGCACCATTCGGCTCTATGGAAAGATTCTGCGGAGTATTGATTGAACATTTTGCAGGAAAATTCCCAACATGGTTAACACCAACTCACTGCCACATCATCACCATCTCCGAAAAACATACGGCCTATGCCGACGAAGTTGCTCAATTACTCCGAAATAACGAAATCCGCGTGGAAATCGATAATGGCGATGATACGATTGGAAAGAAGATTAGAACTCACCGTAAGATGCAACCAGCTTACATGGTCATCCTTGGCGATGGAGAAATCGAAACACGAACGGTAAGTTTGCGCGCTCGAAACGGTGACCAAGTAAGTGGAATACCACTTGACACATTCTTGAAAGATTTGAAAACCGAAATCGAAGATAAAGTTGTCCAGCCGTCTTTAGCGGTTTCACCAAAAGAGGATTGAGGGATTTTCATGACAGCAGCACCAATTATTAGCGGCCTCACCCTTGCCGCTTTGGTGCCGTATATTCTCGCTGCTGCAACTGCTTGGCTGTTTTGGAATCGTGTGGTCCCACGTCAATTGCGGGGGTTACAAGTCGCCTTTGAGACCGGCGATAAACGATATGAAGTACACAAAGTAACTTCTTCAACTCAAGATGCCCGTGATTTACTCTCTTCGAGAGGAATGCACTCCGGCGTTGCAACCTACATTTTTGCTTTAGTAGGGGCACTGCTACTGTTTTTTGAGTTTATTATGATTCAATTGGGTCTTTCTGACGGATACCATGCCCCTTCGTTGAGTATCGCATTGATTTTCATTGCTTTACCTGCTATTATCTCTTCAGGAACTGCTCTCGGGGCTCAGGTCATCAAGCCGATTGGCCAGGACCGAGCATCTTTGCAAGACTCCAACATTTGGCGAAGTTACACGTATGTGATGCTGATGTTACTTTGGATTAGTCTTGTTTTCGCACTTTATCTTCTCTTGGATGTCGCTGATGTACCAGCCTCTCGGCGTTTTAGTATTGCAGTATTTGCACTAGTATTCCCATCGATTCTTGCCTATGGCCGAATTCTTGGCTCATCATGGCAAGCACTCCGCCAATCATCTCGAAAAACTGCTCGTGGCGAACCCTCTCCGTTCCATAACCACGTCCCAAATGCTAAACAACAGGCTGTGTCAAAAATTGTCAATTTCAACTTGGTTGTGATGCCATATGTGGCTTTGAATACGCTTCTTTCATTGATTGTATTGATGTATGATCCAAACATGCTTCTACATTCGGACCGAGTTCTCGAATTACCTGAATACCGAGTTCAGACGACATTTATGGAGGAGGGCGGAATTCTTGGTTTTGGACTCATTGAATTGTTTTCATTCATCCCACAGTCCGGAATTCGAGTCCCAATTGTTGCATCTATTCTCTTGTTTTTGTTGCTGAACGTTGCTCTTATCGGTTTCCTCTTCGTTTACGAAGTTGCTCGAATCCTCTTCCTGGATGTCCAGGATGTCTCCGGAAAAGGTGGCATTAAATTGGCAGACAGTCGTTTGTTAAGAGCAGAACCAAGTCAACAGGCCAAAGTTCTCAATTTCTGCTTTGCAGGATTTGCAGGCCAGTCGATGCTTTTGCTGGCATTGGCAATGATAACATTTTGGGATTCTAGTTTCCTTCCACAGGGGGCTACCTGCGGTGAATGGGAACACACGGTATGTTCTGTTTTGGAAAAGGACGCTCTTGAAGAGCTTACATGGATGTTGGCCTCTGGTGGTCAAATAGCCTTCCTTTTCATCTGGCTAAAGTCACGCCGAATTGGTTTGAAATTAGAAGACATCACCTTTGACGCTGCAGTTGGTGAAAACCGAGCGCGCCTTTCTGAAATGCAAGATATCATTTATCTCAAACAAAAGCCATTCACTGAATTGGTTGCTAATGACCAGTGGCCCAAAGCTCTCAATCGATTGGACAAGATTTACGAAGGCCATGGTGAGCAATTAGAAGGGTTAACTTTAGCACGTAAAACCGACGCAGTTATGGAATTGTATGCTGGTTTAGGGCGTTGGAACGAAGCCGAGCAAGAAGCAATTTCCTTACTTGCTTTACGGGGTGGCCGTGAAGCACAAGTTGCCCGTTTAGTACTAGTTGCTTCCAGTTTATCACAACGTGATTATGCTGAAGCAAAACCGCGGCTAGGGTTGTTAACTTCCGATGATATTGAAGCCGCCAGATTACAATGGGCTGCCTCATTGTTCAATCCCAAACAACGTATATTACAACCTGAATTCAAAACGTTACTTTCGATTGATCCGGTTATGAAACGGAACATTGACCTTGTGCATCGATACAAAAATGGCATTGCTCAAAGTGACCTCAAATACCTTGATACCCCTCCTGGGCGAATTTTCTTGTTGAGTGATATCGCTCGAATGCGTTTAGCCGGAACACCTGATAAGGCATTGAATTTACTTGAACAATTCATCAAAACATTCGAAATAAAAGATTGGGCGCACGGAGAAGTCGTCCGTGCTTTACTTCATATCGATGCGGGAAGGCTCAATACAGGTTTAACTATAGCCGAAACACTTGCAGAAAAATACGCCCGCCACCCTCACGTACGAAACCTCATCGGAGCACTTTCGCGTGCAGGTCATATGGATATGCTCCCCTCAGAAACTACGCCGATAGAATGGCTAAACGATTCTGGACTTGACTGGCTCGACGGGTGGTCTAGGAAGCACGTAGTGGCGCCACCACCCACCTTCGGTAAGAAATCGTTAATTCGCCATGCTTGGAATTCCAATGGTTGGACTGCATTTGATGGTTCAGGCAGTCTATCCCAAGCAATAAAGAAAAAATCGAATGGTTGGAAAGTGGTTCAACAAGTATGGCCAGATGGTTTACCAATGTGTATCCATACACACTTAACAGGAATCGTCATCACGGTATCAGGAATGCCAGTTGATCTTGGATTCCCCGGTACTCTTGACCTAAAATCCATCGAAAAGAAAGACTTGTTAAATCTGCAAACTTAGATTTGTCTACGGAGGCGTTCCATCGAAGCATCTGCTTCGGATAAGTGATTGAGGCAGTCCTCAACACGTCCACTTGACAAAGATTCACCTGCAAGTGCAATGGCTTGCTCACAGGCACGACGGTTTTCATCTTCTAGAGTAATCCCATTGGTGTCGCATTGATTGCGAAGTACTTTCCATTCTTCAGTGACAAAATCATACAGTTCGAGTGCTTCATCACTCGCTTGCCCTTCGTTGTCAAGATCGGTTGTTATGGCATCCAACAAAGCATTTGCTTGTGTCCAATGTTTGAGATTTGCAGCATCTTCCAAAGAAGCCATGCGTTCATCCCAATCATTTTTGTCATCTCGATTCTTGTATTGAGCAATTATTTTTTTACGCTGTTTGAGGGCGCGACGAACATTATCCATTGCCGCCCGTTCCGCCTCAATGGAGCGAACTACACCATCGGCCAATCCAATTGCCTGACTTGGACTACCCGCTTCGATGGCTTGTTCTGCACGGTCCAATCGTTGTACCATTTCGGTGGTATCAAGACCATCGGTTTGTTGTAATTGATGTTGAGCTTCCTTTACAACTTCTAAAGCGCGCCCCTGTGCATCTTCATCAGCCAATAACTGAGGTGGAATCACACATGCAAATTCATAGGCTTCCTTTGGGGCTTCACTGGCGAGTTTCTTTTTGGCATCAAACAGTAATTCTTTCAAATGTTGAACACTTTCAGCGTTATTGCCACTGAGTAATCGACCGGCTTCAGTAATGGCTTGCTCAGCCACATCCCACCATTCGATAATGTCTAGAGCCAACTTTTTCGATTGCCTAAATAATATTTCACCTTCACGCAAGGAGCCAAGTTTAACTTCTCGTACACCCATTTCAAAAGATTTCCGAGGGCGTTTCACCGAGGGAGCAATAGATTCTGCCTTTTCAATCGCTTGGATAGCATCGGCTTGAATAATTTCAACATCGCCACTCAACGAAAGTGTACGTTCTATGTCCTCTTCTGCTTCGTCAAGAAGATTCATACCGTAATCTGGGTTAATGTATCCTTCTTCTTTTGCAGTCATTACTAAACTTGAAGCTTGATCGACTGCTGCACCCTGTGATTTTAATTCTAACAAGTAAGTTTCAATCCCATCGAGTCGCTTAGCGAATGCTTTTCGTTCGACTCGCTGGTCATCTCCTACGAACCAAATGTAAACAGTTGCGATGCTGGCAATACTAAGGGAACTTAAGGATGCCAACCATTCATAGGATTTTGTTTCAGGAATTTCACCAACTAAAAGGGAAAAAGCTGCTACAACACCCAAGCCCGTCATAATAGCTCGCCATCGCATGACATCAAGCCCACCCCGCAAGACTGTACTCGAGGCTTGGAAGCAAGCGTATGCTACCAAGATGATGAATCCCGAACCAATAACGGAGGTGGAATTGTCAAAGTTGAGGTGCTTAGAAGCAATAATCAAAAGTACAGGCCAAGCAATACAAGAAAAAGATCCAATTCGTGTTCTTGCTTTTGCTTCACCGAGGACAGAATCTTGGAGCACCAATCCATAGACGATAATGAGGAGAGGGTAACCGAGTCCTTCGAGCAATCCCGAATCACCTTTTATGGCAGATTGGAGGCTCGGCCACATCAACCAAACCGCTCCGGTGAGAATGAGTAATGCCGAACTACTAGTCAGGCGTTCAAGTCGTTGTTGTCTCGACTGCCGTGCAGCAATAAGTGCCGCATCAACATCTGCCCAAGCATCGAGAGCCATAATTCATCTTGGAAACATCTCGGTGTTAATCACTCCGCTTTTTCGTTTAGCCATCCCATTCTCTTTGATAGTGTCTTGAAACGATAGAATCAATCATTTCGACGGTAATGTTCATGGGTGTCTTCGACTGCCTCAAGATGAGGGAAGAGGGCGTATGACTGGACTCATTACCATGGACGACTTGACGAACGAACAAATTCTCAGTATTTTAGACGCTGCTGAACGACTGCTACCCGTGGCACGAGGAGAGATTTATCTCCCTCTTTTACAAGGCAGAATACTCGGCAATTTATTTTTTGAACCAAGTACACGGACTCGCATGTCGTTCGAAACTGCAATGAAAAGACTCGGCGGCGATGTTGTCAATCTCGGCGATGTCAAAACTTCATCAGTGGTCAAAGGCGAAACATTGTTTGACACTATTCAAATGGTCGATGGTTACACTGACATCATCGCCATGCGACACCCCCGTCAAGGGGCAGCACAATACGCACAAGACGCTGCACGAGTCCCAATTCTCAACGGTGGCGACGGCGCAGGTCACCATCCTACACAAACAATGCTCGATCTGTTTACGATCAAACAGGCTCACGGTCGTTTAGAGGGATTGAAAGTGGTCTTAGCAGGTGATTTACGCTACGGGCGAACCGTTCACTCACTCTCTCATGCCTTGACACGTTTTGGTTGCGAATTAATTTTTGCAAGCCCAGATTTGTTAAACATGCCAGAAGAAATCGTTTCCGATTTACGTTCAAACGGCGCCAATGTTGTTGAAACTGAAGATTTGTATGGTTCGATGGCCGATGCAGATGTTGTATACATGACTCGAATCCAAAAAGAACGCTTTGCAGATGAAGACGAATACGCAAGATGTGCTGGTGCTTACAAACTTCATGCACGCCATCTTAGTGATGTGAAACAAGACATGATTGTCATGCATCCATTACCACGTGTTGACGAAGTCGACCCTTCAGTTGACAATACCCGTCATGCACGATATTTCGAGCAAGCCTTCAATGGAGTCGTTGCTCGCATGGCCCTCTTATGCCATTTACTCGGTGTTACAGTCCCTGCTAAAATCGAAGGAGGTGCTTTGTAATGTCCAATGAACATAGCATGCGCCGAGTGACAGCCATTCGTAATGGTACAGTCATCGACCACATCCCATCTGGTCAAGCAATGCGGGTTTTGGAAATGCTCGGCATTGGTGGCGCAACAGCTGTCCCTGTCTCACTTGTCATGAACGTCCCTTCGAAAAAGATGGGCTCAAAGGATATCATTAAAGTTGAAGATCGTGAATTGACACAATCAGAACTGGACCGATTGGCTTTGGTTGCACCTGATGCACGTGTTGCGATTATTCGTGCATATTCAGTTGCAGAGAAACTCTCCATTAATTTGGGCGAAGAACTCGTCAATGTGGTTCGCTGTACATTCTCTAATTGTATCACTACAAATCTACGTGAGCCCCAATCACATCGTTTGAAGGTAGTTCAACGAGATCCGTTACAACTGCGTTGCCATTATTGTGGACGCCCTCAAAATTTAGGCGAATTGGCAAATAATGTTCTGTGATTAGTCGTTCATCAGCGCCCGCATATCACATGCTTTGCATTGCCTACTCGAGGTGAGTTCACCACAAGATTCGCATGGCATTGGAGGTGCAGGCCGAGCTTCAACGCCTCCTAAGTCAATGACTTGGTCGCGTAATTCCTTGATATTATCTGCCATCCGTAGCAATCCATGCCGGGTGCCGGGGACATCTGCTTCCATCTGAGCAACCATTTCCCTATAGCGCCAGCGTAATGCGCCTTTGGCGTGTGGACACTCTTCATGGTGAAGTGGTAAGTCGCGATGCAATGCATAGAGGTGAACTTCTTGTTCAGGAATCCATCGCAATGGGACAATACGTGGAGCGAGTCCATCGACAGGAGTCGTTGTATGCGGTGCAAGTCGGAGTGTACGTTCTAAATCACCGTTGGTCATATTCATGAGAACCGTTTGTGCCATGTCATCGAGATTATGCCCTAAAGCAACATAATCCGCATTGACTTTTTTTGCCAAGTGGTTGATGCCTTGTCGGCGAAAAACACCACAGTAGGAGCATGGCATTCTTGGTGCATTCTTGTTTTCTTTAACGAGACCAGGTATTCGGCTTGCAACTTCATCCATTTCTTTGAAACTTAATTCTGGGTAGGAGACCGTGATGAACTCTATTCCAAGGCGGTCACACAATTCTTGAGCGCAAATCATTGACGGTGGGCGGTAGCCATCGATCCCTTCATCGACCGTTCCTGCAATAATAGTGACATCAGGCCGTTGACCGAGACGGTCGACGAGGCTATCAAGCAAAACAGCTGAGTCCTTCCCTCCAGAGATAGCCACAAAAATTGTAGTTTCTTTGTCGCGTGGAAGTTTTAATTGGTGCCGTAATTCTTTCCCGACTTTTTTCCGAACAGATTTGGCCATGTGCTCACCGCACAATATCCGCCCAGAATAGGCCTGTTCAAGGATAGCGGGTTTTGAACAACTATCGCAGGTTGGAACAGAAAACACCGGTTTAACCTCCTTCGCCATGTACACCTGCGTGCACCTCTATGGTTTGAGTTCACCGCTTGAGTGACGATTGCCAAAACATCTCCAACACATCCTCGTGAAATTTTCTAATTGTAATTTCAATTATCCAATTGAAATATTCTATGGCCTATGCTAATTTATCGGGCATTATTCGACAAATATCGAGACATTTCCAAGCGCGGAAAACCGGCTAAAACAACCTTTCCGCGCTGGTTTTTTTGAATCTCCAGTTGGAAAATCAATTTGGGTCTTCAAATCCCCCTTTAGGGGGATAAAAGCGCAAAACTACTTGAAGGCTACAGCGCTGACGATAAGTTTGAGAACCATGCTGCAACGAGTACTTGCCGGATTATGCCGCCTTGAAGGTGTCAATCAAGCAATGCTCATTGACGATGCCGGCCAATTATTGGCTAGCGTCGGCGAAGAAGGAGTCATGCCACCGTTTGAAGAAGCGGTAGAAATGATCCATGTTGCCCAGGAAACAGGACATGCTCTTGGTCTTGGCCAAGTCTATGAAGTGTGGTGTGAAAGCAAGAAACGGATGGTAATCGATGTGGCAGCACCAAATCGAATAGTCGTTTTGAGTGGTGACGGAGGGCGATTAGCCCGATGGCGTCATGCTCTTGACCGCGACCGTCGAATAATTGCGACAACCCCAAGAATGTGAGTGATACCATGTTTAATCTACCAGACGGAAACCCAATCGAAGAAGAAATTAATGTTGGAGACGGTACAATTCAGCCGTTTGACCATGGCGTGATTAGCACGTGGATAGGTCGTCGAAAAACTCCTGCTGGGCATCGCTTAGTTCGTGCTGGTCGAATCGTTGGTTGGCTCTCAGAATCGGAGAAGGGCAAGATGTTGTTGGGAGGAAAAGATGCCCGACTTAGACTTGAACAACTCGAATCTAAAGGCTCCTATCGATTCACTGCGGGCTCCTATTCGCTTACAGGACTTGGAAGCATTGCAGAAGCTGTCCCGGAGGCTTTTGAATTCACGGTAGATCGTCAGGGATTGTTACCTCGGGGTGACGCACTTCAGCGCTTGATGAGCCGAGACCTTTCCGCAGTTTTGCGGGTGCTCATCGAACAAGACACAGTTCGTGGCGGTGTTGTTGTCGACCAGGGGATGCTTATTGATTCGATTGGCGAGCTACCTGCAGACCCAGAAATCCTTTCTGCTCAAATTCACACAACTCTTTCAGATATGAGAATGGAAGGTTTGAACCATGAACTAGGACTCAACGGTTCGAGTCATTGGACTCTCCACACAAATGACGGAGCACTTCTTCTCGCAGAATCCGGCGACATCTCAATTGGAGTTTGGACCGAAGCAAATACCAACCACGGCCGCCTCATTTCTGCAGCATCTGCTCTTCTCGATGGAGAAGTCGGTGCCGTTGGTGTGCTTGGTGGGCCGATTCCAGAAGGTTTTGTACTGAGAGAAGGGCGAGGTGGACCTGATGCAATCCTTTCGATGTTAACTGCCGCAGTTAAAGAAGAAGTTACTGGGCATTTGCAAGCCGGTCAATCTGCAAATGCAGTTTCCGTTCTCTTGTCGCGAGGCATTCCAGTTGGTATTTCAGCACCAGAGGGGGATTCTTTGGAAGATGCCATGCTTAAATTTACAGATTCTAAATGGGTATTGAAACTTCATCGCCTCCCGGTTGGAAGTATTGTCTCTCGTGAATCAGGGACTATTGATGCGTTCAGTCTCGACATGTTCCATGAATTATTAGTGGTACTTCGAACCCGTTCAGAAAGTCGAAGAGCAAATCTCAAAGTAAAACTCAATGATTTGTTCGGTTTTGAGATTGGCATGGATGTGCTGCGAATGAGCAGAGCATCAGCGAAATTCGCTGAAACGGTTGAAGAAGTGGGCGATGGTATTGGTGGCGAGGTTACACAACCTTTGGCTATCGATTCAGGTCTCCGTAGACGTTTGGAGGCTGCAGACCATCGTATTGATGAATTAGTAAAAGAGAAGGCAGTAATTGCTGGACGTCTTGAGGAATCACATTCGGCAAAGAACGCAGCTCAAATCCTCGCTCGTGAAGCCAGTGAATCTCGAATGGAGTCGATTACTAAAATCGAGAAAAACAACTCAAATCTCGATAAGATGCAACTCGACCTTGCCGAATCACGCGCTACATCTGAACAAGCAGAAAACCGAGCGGAACGATTAGTAAAGCGCGTCAATGAACTTGAACATCAAGTTAGCGTCCGGGCTGCTGAACTTGCCAAAGCACTTGGAGATGCCACATCAAGTGAAGAATTGCGTTCTGGAATCGAAGAATTGGCTTTGAAAGAATCTCAATTGAATGCAGACTTACTAGTGGGAAGCGACCGATTATCCACAATTCGTCAACAAGCAGATGACGATGAACGACGATTGCGCGTACTCCAAGAACAAGTTGAAGCAACTCGCGAACGTCACACACGGGCCCAGGCTGAATCCATGCTCTTGGAAGAAAAAATTCATTCGCATACATCTGAATTAGAATCGATTGATACAGAAGCAAAAGCATCGCGACGGCGCTCCGAAGAAGACCGTACTCGACTTGCTTCTGATGAGGCACGTCAAGCACAAGTCCAGGCTGAACTTCGTGAACTGATGACTGAACGTCGACAAACATTGCGTGAACTCGGAGATTTAGGAGCCCGACGTGGTCATGCAGAGGCAGAATTAGTTTCACTGGTTGAACGGGCAGAAGCCCTTTCTCAAGCTCATGAAGAAGCCCTTTCCGATATTCAAGAAGCAGAACGTCTGCGCGCTCGTTTGGCTGAAGAACCATTGGCCCAAGCCTTACTTGATGATGCATCGACTTTCGATGGACTTGGACCTGTCCTTGAACGACTTGAAAACTCGCGAGCACTTGGTTACTCAGTTACTCTTCTTGACCGAGCCGTTGAACGGGGTTTGCAAGTGATTCAATCAACTGTTAATCACGTTGCTGCAACCCCCCGCCATCTACTTTCAAGTGAAGTGATGACTTTACTCGAGCGCCAAGTCCCTCAAACAGCAGGTGCAGTTCGTGGACTTGCTCGATGGTCTGTTCAACAAAGGCTTGAGCATCAACTCGGTGAAACAGTTGGACATGTTGTTATTGATTTGGAACATTTGTTGGAAGATTTCGACCGTTCAATTACGATGCTTCGTCGTCTTCGCAATGTTCTTGAGCAACTCGTTCATTTGGGTGCACCTCCACAAGAAGTTGAAGCATTACTCAATAATTGCACACGCCCTGAAGCCCTTCCAAGTATTGCACAAGCCACTCGGAAATTGATTCAAGTTGCACTTGATGATATTTATCTTGAAGCTGATCAACGTGATGCTGGTGAAGCAATTGCACTTGAAGAAACCGCACGAGTTTTGGAAGAATTGATCACTCAACTTGATGCTTCTGGCCTTGCCGACGGAGTCCCGCGTGGAATGCTTTGGGAATTCCAACGTGACGGATTGTTACCTTATGAGAGAAATTCAGTACCGGACGCTCAGCGTACACCGGTTGAAGAAGAAATGCTCCTCGATATGGAATCAAGCCTTGCAGGTTCAGTTCCTGTTTCATTGGATGTAGTGATGGAAGAAGCAACAATCGACGACGCAGGATGGGAGAGTTTGCCATCTCCAGTTGATGAGACTGAGCTCAATGAAACTACGACATCTTCCAGCGTGGTTACCTCAAATGTTATGACGCCTTCAATTGACCAAAGCGATGAACGCGCAGTTCTTGAAGCGGAATTAGCACGTTTGGATGCTTCTTGGAATCATCGGCAAGAACCTACAGTAGAGCAAGCAACAGATCCCGCTTTAGCAGCCCTTGAAGCTCGGTTATCTGGTCTTGACTTTTGAGGTGAAGCGATGTCTTCTGAAACTAATACCCTTTTCCTCCGCGAAGAAACACAGGGAAAACGGTATCCATTATTTGTCGAACGCCTTCTTTTGCTTTTGGTTGTAGTTGGATCTATTTTTCTTCATCCTAAAGTTCTCGAAATGATTGATGGTACATTAGGTGCGATTGTAGCTTGGTGTGGATTGCCGCTCTTTCTGCTTATGTGTGCAGAATTGGTTGGACGTATGGTCCAAACAATGCACTCAGACCAATAATCAAATATCTACGATTTCTTTTACTTGAGAGTCAGGTTCTTGAGTTTGTCGAGCGTAGATAAATCCCCAAATGCGTTCCCAAGGCACAAAGAATCTAAGCAATGCCATGATGCTCAAGAACATCGCTGCCGAAATAACCAATCCGTAGGTGAGTGACAATTCGATCGATTCTGAAATTTGTCCCGCCCATTGACTTCCCGTTGAATCTTTGACAATGTCCAAAAGAACACCGTGGAACCCAAGTGCCACCATTGTCGCAATTCCGGTCAATCCAAGGAAGCCAAAAGTGTGTTTGAGATGTGTGTTGAGAACGTTATCCATTTGTCGAACATATTCAGGGTCTCTCTTACAGGATTCGGGTAGGCGGTATGCGTATTCCAAATAACGGATGACACCATATGACGACTCTTGGAATACCATGATGAGAATTGCAATCATAATGAGGGAAAATTGTTCCTTTGTGACCAACATCAAGCCGAAAATTCCGATGGTAGGTTCACTAAATTGTGCGCCTATTACGCTGACTGAGTCGCCGTAATTACCAAGTTGCCCATTGATGAGTGGGAATGAAAGTATTGCGTGGATTCCAAGGAACAAGAGTGTGAATCCAATAGCCCAAGCAATGGAACGACGGGAAAGACCCCAAATTCCGCGGACACCCATAATGACCGGTAAGAGATAGAGGAAGAGAATCATCAATGACAAAATCATCAGTAAGGGCCATTCCAAAGTGCTGAGTTCACTGGAATTTGGGAACCGTAAATCGAAACTGAACAGCATGCCTGTGAACCATGTAAGCAAAAGTTGTCCTACTAATATGACAATGAGTGTGATGATGAATCCTAACTTCGCCCGTTGTTGAACTGCGGGTGTTTGGAAGGCGAGAAGTGCCATTCCGCCACCAAGAGCCAATCCAAGAATCAATGGGACAAAGAAACGCGACAAACCAGTTCGCCCTTCACCAGTGAACCAATCACCAATCGGTAATTGATCATTAATGATAATTTCAATGGTGTCGAAAAGCATAGTATGGTCAATCGAGCCGACGACATAAGTTGATACAATTTCGAGATACATTCCGAGGAGTGCCACGGTTGCAATCACTTGTAGAGTTATGATTTGCCATTGTTTTCGTAGCATCTTTATGTGCAGTGTACGAGGGTGAATTTCACCACTAATGGTGACGTCTCCTTGGAGTCCAACATCATCAGCCATTTCAGTACCCCCTCACTTGCATCAATGCCTGTGACAAATCCATGTCCGGCATCCAATCAATGACCATGGCTCCTGAGCCAGCTAACGCCGTCAAACGGTTTTGGCGTTCGAGTTTGAGAACTTCATAGGACATACGAGGAATACGACTCACCAGCCGTTCAAAGTCAATACTTGAAGGCGAGAGAACAGTTACTTCATGGCCACGTCCGACAAGGTCACGAACGGCTGCAGGCACCGTTCCATCACCTTCGCAAGATGAGATAATGAAAACTGGACTTCCTCGACTGAAGCGACCACTTAGTGAATTGGTCACTGCTTGTAATGGCATTTTGCCTTTTGGAGAAACGCCAGCAAGCGCACTAAGGATTTTGAAATACTGTTTATCGCCGGTATCTGGCGGCAGATAGGAAAGATTGTCATCAAATATCGCCAAGGCGACAGAATCACGCCGCTTGAGGAAGAATGCTGCAAGACTCGCAGCCGAGACAGTGCCCATTTCAAGTGGATTCTTCAGCACCGTCCCTATTCGTGCAATGTCCCGGCTGTCCAAAAGAATATACAGGTCAGTCACCGCATCACGGCATTTTTCGTTGACCATTAATTCACCTGTACGGGCATATGCTTTCCAGTTGATGTTCTTGAACGGGTCGCCCGGAACATATTCTCGTAGAGAGTAAAATTCTGAACCTTGGCCGGGGGTTCGCAAAGTTGTTGCACCAGTATACATCTTTGGTGTTCGAGAGCGAAGGAACGCTTCCTCAACTTCCTTAATTTGTGGGAATATGACGATGTCACTGTGATGATCGACATACATTTCTTCGACACCGAGGTTGAATGTATTTCGTGAGCGTAGAGAAACCGGGCCAATGGAATAATGACCTCTCAAAGGGCAACGAAGAACATATCGAATCCGTGCACTTTCACCAGGGCGTAGATTCAAACGCATTTGGTTGAGTCCACTCCGTAGTTTCATTTCATGGGGAATATTATCGTAGACTTCCAATAATTGCGTATTTCGATTTGAACGGTTGGTAACCAAGAGTTCAACATACAAATCATCACCTTTGTAGAGATTATCAGCAGAAAGGGTTCGCTGAACTTCAACGTCACCATGACCAGAAATCCAAGAATTGACGACAATAAACGCAATGAAAGAAATTCCAAGAATTATCATTTGTAGATTTGCAATCATCATGCCGATAAGAATCAGCGCGATACCGCCAGTGAATGTGAATGAAGCCTTACGTGTCCACATAGTCTCACCTCAGGTGCGTCCCCACGCTTTGATTCGTTTGACGACAGCCACCGTCTGTTCAAGTGAATATTTGGTTGGTTCTATGGCGAACTTCGCCAAAACGGGGTCGTTGATGAGCGATACCAACTCACGGGCTGGCATCGCATGGAATTCTTCACGACTCAAGCCATTTTGATTTCTAACCTTTGAAAGGAACACTTGTCGGATTTTATCAGTTTTTGCATAGTATGTGTACCGGTTAGCATCTCCGAATCCATAGTAAATTATGCTGAAGACGTGACGCCATGGCTCAGGGTCTCGCTTCTTGATAAGAACCGCTTCAAAGGCAATAAAGAGCACGAGGAATAACAACAACATCGCCAAACCTTCACCGGTAAAATAGACTAAGAGGAAGTACACTGTGTTGTAAGAATCTGCCAACAAGGCACTTTGAGGGTGACGTGATTCATCAAAAATCACCATAGCATTTTCTGCTGGTTGACCTTCTTCACCAGTATTCGTCGACATCAGCGCTTCAGCTATGAAATCCATCGCCCACTTTCGATTATCATTCTCAGGGATACATTTCTCATTGCTGGTGACACAGTCATTGGTCCCATACAGCGGGTTGTTTGGGTCGTTGAAACCTTCATAGTCGTACATTGCGTTAATGAGCGCTGAACCATCTGCCATGAATACAATGCGTCCACCATCATTTGGGTCACATGATTTTCGTGCACATGCTTCGATACTCAGATTAAATTGCCCCCATAAATCTGGAGTTTCAGATGTTTGTTCATTGCCAACCCAAATCTCTCCATCACCATTGACATCAACGGTTGCTTCATTACTGGTTACAGCCTGAATCGATACTTCTGAAAGGGCACCATCTACGCCCGGAATGAGTTCCAAGGCAGTGACGTTGTTAAGCAATAATTTGTAGGTGGCGTTATATTGAATTTCGCCATTTAGCCAGTGTTGAGAGCATAAGCCAGCCTGTTCGAGAGGCATAGTTTGACCATTCAATAAACTGCAGGGGTGAGCGCCTTCACCCTTCATTCCACTCCATCGCTCATGAACAGATATGGTTGCTGGGTCGATGCTGCTTCCGTTCATGCCACAAGGTGTAGCCTGCACACACATCCAAATATAATTGTAATCTAGTTCTTCGACATAGGTCGTTTCGTAGAGTTGGTAACCAGTGTATCGTACACCATAGGCCTGAGCAATACTCCCTGCAAATCCATAATCATCAAGAACCAATGCAGTGCCACCAGCATCTACAAATTCGACGATAGCATCGATTTCTGAGGGAGAGTAACCTTCTTCTGATGCGATAGTGATGAATCCATCACTGTCAAATTGCGGTAATGAAAGTGTATCGCGTTCCACGCCAGCAAGAATGTAGGTTGTGTTTCGCGGATCTTCGATATCAGCTAATAACAGCGGACTACTCACCAATGAACTAGTTTGAATTCCCATGTCCTTGATGTCTTGTCGAAATGCCGACATGTCATTCCAATCATCATCGTAAGCGGATAATTGATTGGTGTTGGAGAGATTAACAAAGTTAAGCAAGATACTCATTAACAAAAGAAACATTACGAGCCAGAATGCGGCTTGTAGGCCGATTCTTCGGTAATTGAGATTCGCGTTGTCGAGCATGAGGTCACCTTCTAGAGCACTGTTCCTACATACCCACGCGTTACATTGGGTTTAGAAGGTTGTCATTATGTGGGAGATAAATGCTCATTGGCAGTAAAAATATTTTGAGGACAAACAATGCATATTAGCGTTTCAAATGAACTTTAGAAGCAATACGTGCAACCTCGTCGACAGGAATTTCCATCAATCCCTCAGCCATTTCCCAAGGGAGTGCAGTCGGGTCAAGATTTTCCTCAATTTTGACTCTGATTCCAGAGATTGAACCCGATTGTTTGTCAAATACAATATCTCGAAGTGTTCCAAGCAACTGGCTATGTGAATCAATGACTTCTCGGCCAATAATTTCACGAGCAAAGACAGCCATACGATTTACTCCCCAGTTACAAGCCAACCACACCGATGCAGCACATCAATGCGTCGATTCAAGGAACTGCCTCACATCGATTCCATGCCGTACCCAGTATCTCGGTCCCGTTTGATATTGGAAAGGCCAGATGTCAGCAAAGTTTCCATCTTTTGGTAGTAAGCGAGCATTTCTGCATTCACTGTTGGGCGAACACGCTTGACAGCTTCTTCGAAATGCGTCTTTGTGACTTTCTTCTTATTTGCACGCATACAGATGAGTGCCGCTTCTCGACATACCGCTTCGATATCAGCACCAGTGAACCCATCGAGCCCTTTCATGATGTCCTTGAACGAAAATTTTGACAATGGCATATCTTGGCAGTGTATCTTGAAAATTGTCTCTCGAGCACCTGCATCAGGTGGAGGGACGTGAAGAACGCGCTCAAATCGGCCACTACGCATGAGAGCAGGGTCCAGCATTTCAGGACGGTTCGTCGCAGCGACAACAATGACACCATCGAGCGATTCGACACCATCCATACTGGCGAGCAATTGATTGACGACCCGGTTACCAACATCACTACCTTCGGTTCCAGATGAAGATCGGCGACTTGCAATGGACTCAAATTCATCCAAGAAGATGATAGCAGGTGCTGATTGCTTTGCTTTCTTAAAAATTTCACGAACAGCACGCTCGGATTCTCCAACCCACTTGGAAATCATTTCAGGACCTTTGATACTGATGAAATTCGCTTGTGCTTCGTTGGCAATTGCCTTAGCAAGCAGAGTTTTACCGGTTCCTGGTGCGCCGAACAGAACGATTCCTCGCGGTGGCTTTATGCCGAAGTGCTCAAACAATTCTGGTTTAGTAAGCGGCCATTCAACCGATTCCTTTAGACGGTCTTTGACCTCATCCAATCCTCCGACTTCCTCCCAAGTTACTTTAGGAATCTCGACATAAATCTCTCTCAATGCTGAAGGTTCTATGTCCTTAATAGCTTCACGGAAATCATCCATACGTACTTCCATCTTTTCGAGAACTTCAGGAGGTATTGTTTCCTCTTCCAAATCCATTTCAGGGAGATAGCGCCGCAAAGCCTTCATTGCAGATTCGCGAGCGAGAGCAGCCAAATCCGCTCCGACAAACCCATAGGTATTATCGAGAACCCAATCGATTTCAAAGTCATCAGAAATTGGCATCTGTCGCGTGTGGACATCCATAATTTCGTTGCGCCCCTCTCGGTCAGGGACACCAATTTCTATTTCACGGTCAAAGCGGCCAGGTCGGCGTAATGCAGGGTCGAGGGAGTCTCTACGGTTGGTTGCACCGATGACAACGACATTGTCTCGTCCTTCCATGCCGTCCATGAGTGTTAACATTTGAGCGACAACACGTCGTTCAACCTCTCCACTGACCTCTTCTCGCTTCGGGCAAATGGAATCAATTTCATCAATAAAAATAATTGCAGGAGCATTTTCCGCTGCTTCGTCAAAAATTTCTCGAAGTTGTTTTTCAGACTCTCCGTAATATTTTGAGATAATTTCGGGGCCATTAATGCTCTTGAAATGAGCGTTAACCTCAGTGGCAACCGCCTTGGCGATCATTGTCTTACCTGTTCCTGGTGGGCCATGAAGAAGCACTCCCTTTGGTGGGTCAATACCAAGTCTACGGAATAATTCAGGATGCTTGAGTGGAAGTTCAATCATTTCACGAACTTTTTGCAATTGTTGTCCGATTCCACCGATGTCTTCGTAAGTAATACCCTCCGTTTGACCAGCATCATCATCATCAACAGCTTCGTCTTTGATGACAATGTCGGTATCGTTGGTGACTTTTACAATTCCTTTTGGAGTGGTTTGAATTACAGCAAACGGCAAAGCCTCTGCAAACAAAGTCATGCCAGGGATAAATATACGGTCTCCTTGAACGACCGGTCGCTTTGAAAGACCTCGACGAGCAAAACCTTCTATTCCTGGGCCGAACTTAACTTTCTGTTTATTGGCCATGACTGGAGAGAGAATTAGTTTGGTACATTCCTTTGCCTCAACTTTACTCACCGTGACTCGGTCGCCGAGACTTACGCCGGCATTCTTGCGAATGATACCATCAACGCGGATGATTTCCATCTTCGCGTCTTCAGGTCGACTACGCCAATATATAGCAGCAGTTGAGCGCTTTTCACCCTTGATTTCTACGATATCTCCAGGTTTTAAGCCAAGATCATTTTCTCCCGAAATACGAGCTCTTCCATGGCCCACATCGGACGGAATTGCTTTGGAGACACGCAAGGACATTGTTTTTTCATCTTTCGCCATATTTTCACTTCCATTGTTGAACTATCGAGCCTATTTAATGGTGGGCTGACCGGCTCTTCTCTGTTCGTTTCCGCCGACCCCCTTTTAACCTTAAGATGAGAAATCATGGATTGATTCAAGAATTATTTCGTTAGAAAAGGTCCATCAATTTCAAGAGGGGCGTTCCGTTGGGCGTGATATGGTTCACGTTCTTGAAACTGGTCTCGAATTCCTTGCTGCTGAAAACCCAAACGGAAAACCCTCTGTCAAAGGCTACAATATCATCAACGGCCAACTGAGTTTGGCGAGTGACGGTGTTACTTTCACCTCGATTAATCCAGCTATCCTCAACGATACACTTGGAGAGTTTCCTCTCTCTACCAGAGCCGATGTCCACGTCGCTTTGGATGCTGCACATGCCGCTTTCCCAGCATGGGCTGCAACACCTGCGCCAACCCGCGGTCAAATCATTGGAAACATGGGCCGTTTGCTCATGGACCACAAAGATGCAATTGTTGCGCTTGAAACACGTGAAATTGGTAAGACACTGAAAGAATCAGCAGGTTCGGTTCAAGAAGCAATTGATACTTGTTTGTTCTTCCAATCCGAAGGGCGCCGTCTTTATGGTCAAACTGTGAACTCAGAATTACCCGATAAGGAATTGTTCACCTACCGCCGTCCGCTTGGAGTTTGTGGAATTATCAATGCTTGCAACTTCCCTGCAGCAGTACCTTTCTGGAAAATGATTCCAGCGATTATGTGTGGGAACACATGTGTCTGGAAGAGTCCACAAGATGCACCACTTCTCTCCTTTGCTCTTGCACGTATTATGCATGAGGCAGGATTGCCGGATGGTGTAATTAATTTGGTTCACGGCAAAGGCAGTGGCGCTGGCCAATTCTTAGTCGATGCAGTTGACGAAGGTCGGGTCAACAAGATTTCCTTCACAGGCTCAACCGAAGTTGGAAAGATGATCGGTGAAGTATGTGGTCGGAACTTAGTTTCCTGCTCACTCGAACTCGGTGGAAAGAATCCATTGGTCGTCATGCCAAGCGCAGACCTCGACAACGCGGTCGAAGGTGCCTATTGGGGTGCTTTTGGAACTGCAGGACAACGCTGTACTTCTCTTGGAAACTTGATCCTCCACAAAGATATCTATGATGAATTCATGACTAAATTCATGGCAAAGGTCGAGACGACTACCATCGGTGATTCTCTTGCCCATGATGGCGTATTGTATGGACCAATGTTGTCAGAAAAATATGCAAAGGATTTCCTCAAAGGTGTTGAGATGTGCAATGCATCAGGAGCGAAACAAATCTTCGGCCAAGGCCGTATTACCAGCGACAATCAACCTGCAAACTTCCTTGGAACTGCGGAAGATGGTGTATTCATGTGGCCTCACGTGTTCACCGAAGTCACCGAAGGCATGGATTGTTTCAATGAAGAGGTCTTTGGCCCTGCAGTAACAATCTGCAAAGCAAATGATTTCGAGCACGCACTTCACTTAGCCAATGCAAGCCCCTACGGTTTGTCATCAGCAATCTATACCAATGACCGGTTGGAAGCCTACCGCTACAAAACTGGAATCAAGGCTGGAATGACCGGAATCAATAATTCAACAACCGGTGCTGAAGCACATTTACCGTTTGGTGGCGTCAAAGGTTCAGGAAATGGGACGCGAGAATCTGGAATCTGGGTTATCGAGGCATATTCCTATTGGCATGCTGTGAACGATGAACTCTCAGGAAAACTCCAACTCGCTCAAATGGATGTTGAAGATGTCGAGATGGCTGAAGCCGATGTTGATTGGACTCAATTGGCTTGATGCGGCTTCTTTATTGTCATTGTTAAAAAACCACACTTCAAATATGAATAGACTCCGATTCGGGGTATTGGAGTTACTAGTGTGCCGTCAATCTTCCTTCTTGGTGATGAAATTGATAAGAGTTTCATCGAGCGCGTCGAACTTGCGTATATTGAATGTGAACACATTGCTCGCAGAGCATCATCATCTTTCTTCCGTTCATTTAGGCATCTACCAGAATCAAAAAGAAAGTCTGTAAATGCACTTTATGCTTTTTGTCGTCGAGTTGATGACATTGTCGATGGTGATTGGCTACCTGAAGGAGATTTGAATCACTTGAATTCATTGACTGAAAAGCATTGCCAAGAATTACTTGGACAACGAACATTCAACCCGCTCTATTCGAAAGAGGAACATTTCATTCGTCTTCGAGCCTTACTTTCATTCCGAGAGAATTTGGATTTGATTGAAGCGGGTGTCAAAATGACAGACCCGATATTCATGGCACTCGCAGATACTTTGAATCGATATCCAATTGAAATTGTTCATCTTCGTGAACTCATCAACGGCATGGAGGATGACTTGTTCGAAACCACCTACGAACATTTTGAGGATTTACGTCATTATTGCTACCGTGCCGCTTCAACAGTAGGTCTATGTCTAATCGAAATTTATGGGTACTCGGACCCGAATGCTCGCCGTCACGCCGTGGAAATGGGCATTTTTCTTCAATTGGTCAATGTTCTACGCGATGTTCAAGAGGATTTGTCGCGAAACAGAATATACATTCCCTCCGAAGAGTTGGCAAAATTCGGGATATCTCAAGATGATTTGAATGACCCTACCCTTGCCAGAACCAATGCATGGCAAAATTTCATGTGTCACTATATCGATCATATTCATGCACATCGAAGAAATGCACTTGGGCTCTTGCCGCTACTAGACAAAGACTCCCGTCGTTCTCCACGATTGATGTGCACTGCATACAATGCGATTCTCAACGAAGCAGTGCGCCGAAATGGAGATGTATTGAGTCGACGTTTATCTCTGAACCTTTACCGTCGAATTCAAGTTGCACTTTCGACCTTACTTTCTCCGAACATCGAGTGAATCAAATCGTATAGATGCAGCCATTCATATTATCTAAATGTAAATGCTTTACGCTAGTCAATAACTTAACGCCCAAAATGTGCGTTGCAAGAAGCCAATGAAAAGGTTGTAATATTAAACACTGAACTCAATGAAAAATCAACCGAACTCGAGGATATGCGTGCGGTGAAAAAACATAAAGCATGTACTTGAAAAGTAATCAATCATTCCACTTACCCAAAGCATCTCGAAGCGCAGGTTCAAGCGTTTTGTATTGGAATTTATAACCACTTTCCAACAATCGATTTGGCAGAACTTTGGCACTATCAGTAGCGAGGGTAACGCCCATTTTACCAAGTAAAAACCAGATTCCAATTGGAGGGACTGGGATGAATGAAGGTCTCCACAAAACCTTACCCAATACCTTAGCAAATGTTTTTTGACGTAGAGGATTTGGTGAACTAAAGTTGTAGATCCCATTGCATTCCTTTGTCATCATTACATAATCAATACCGTATACTTGGTCATCCATTGACATCCATGAATACCATTGCTTACCCCAACCGATTGGGCCACCTGCACCAAGTTGTGCAGGTAAGAGCATTTTTTGCAGCGCTCCACCTGTTGCGTCGAGTACAAGACTAGTGCGACAATGAATGGTACGAATTCCAGCATCTCGAGCCGGTTGAGCTGCTTGTTCCCAAGCATCACATATCTCGGGCAGGAAACCTTCCCCACGAGCGGATTCTTCGGTGAGTTCTTCATCTCCACGATTACCATAGAATCCGATGGCACTTGAAACGATGAATACCTCAGGTTTCTTTTCGAGTTGAGCAATTGTTTTGGCAAGAAGTTCAGTACTTTGTGTACGGCTATCTTCGAGTAACTTCATTCGCTTTTGTGTCCATCGCTTATCGCCAATTCCGGCTCCACCCAGATGAATCACTGCGTCAAAACCTTCCAGATCTTTGGGATTAATTTGCCCTTCACTCGGCTTCCATTGGATTTGATTTTTACCAGGCTCATTTCGGACTAATCGCCACACTTCATGGCCAGCCGTATCGAAAAAGGCAATCAATTGACGTCCAATGAGGCCAGATGAACCTGCGATTAGGATTCGCTTTCTGCCCATGTGTGCAAAATCTTGGTAACGTTTGGTATCTTTTTCCAAACGAATTTGCCGTGCTCGAAACATTCGCTTCAATCGACGTTTAATGCTGCCACCGCCAAAGATTCGACCAAGAATTCCCATTGGGAGTGTGTATTGGACATTATCCTCTACACGACATGCCCCATCTTCTGTTTCAACAAAGGAGTGAACATGATGCCATGTTTTGAATGGTCCACTAATCATGGTATCCTCGAAAGCATGAGGTGGATTATAGCCTGAATGTTCAGCAATCCATTTCATTTTAACTGGGCCTAGCGGGAATTTGAATGTTAAGCGAGAACCATTTTCCAAGGATGAGCTTTCTCCAACTTGTTCGGCCTTTTCCCAAGGCGGCATCAATCGACGAAAAGCGCCTTTACGCTCGTGCCATTCAAATGTATCTTCAACGTTGGTTACAACTTGTGTAGTGTGATTATATTCCATTTATTCACCTCAGTAGCGAAATTCTTGCAAGTATGGTTTGAGATCGAACTTGCGTCGTGTATTGGCAGAAGACATATATCGGATTTTCCCAAAAATTGCCCGTTCAGGACCCCATGCCCGGTCGTGGCGGCCAAGAACCCAGAAAATACCTGTGTACGAATTGGGGTTACGTCCATCAAGTGCAAAACTGTCATTGAGTTGAATCATCCATTCTGCGGCAATTTGTGGAGAGGGAGCCCATTCGAGGATTCTCTTCCCCCAAAGCATCCTCAAGTAATTGTGAATAATACCATCTCGTACCAATTGACGTTGGGCGGCATTCCAAATTTCGTCGTGGGTATCGGCCTCTTTGATTTGTTCGAAGGTATATTGCACCCGTTCATCAGTTGCATGTTCCAGCAAAGTTGTTTGCGCCCAATTAGGAAGCGATTCGTATTTGTCGTGTTCGGGAATATGGTACGCGTTGTTGAATCCAAGTTCACGCCATGTGATAATTTGGTCAAGGAAACTTTCGACAGCTCGGTCAAGGTTCCACCATCCCTCCCGAGAACCTTTTCGGGGCATTTGAATGGTTTCAGGGTCCCATCCGTTGGATTGAAGTATTTCTTGAACAATTTCGATAGTAGAAATATGGCCAAAATGAAGCCAAGGGGAAAGTCCACTGGTTGCGGGATTACTGACAGCATTACGGTCATCTGCATAACGGTACAACCGATTGGATAGAAATTCATGCAACATTCGAATACTTGTGCTACGGCCACCACGTGCATTCGAAACAGCGGGTATAGAATGGTCAATCCCAATTATCGATAATGCATCACGCCCAGCACTATTACTTTCTCCGACTCGCCACAACCATTCATAAGGAGTCACATGAACATCCCATTGCGAGGATAATTGTTCGAATAATTCATCATTTAGCCATAAATCGTGGCCAGCTGGAATCGGGTGGAATTGCGGCCAAGTTTCCATGCATTCAACGAAGCGCTGATGGACAAAACGACGGAACCCATGTGCAGTTGGATAGGCACGGTCTGTCCAAGACATGGGGAATACACCATTTGAGTCTACAGCAACCATTCTTCGATTGATCGAAAGGCTGGCATGATGGACTGCCTTTGATGGGTAATAGGTCGGGAAATCATCGGTAATGACCATAACAGCCTCTTGAGAGAGGCCGTGGAGTTTCCCTTTCCTTCCACTCAACGGTGTTTCAACCCATGGGATATAGCGAATGTTATTGTCTTTGAAAGCCCGAATATTTTCTAGCATACCTTGCACCATAAAGGTGCAAATTCGGTCATTCGAAAATTTATGACTGGTTGATATTTCTTCTAATACCAGCAAAGGAACATGATGACTAACAGCTAATTCAGCAGCGTATTCTAATGCAGCATTACAGTTAAATCTCCGATTTGCAATCATCCAGTATAGAATGTATTTTCCCTCAGGATTAATTGGTTTTTTGTTGCAGGAACGAACACGGTCTACCAACCTAGAATTCATGCTTCCCCCCCCAAATTCTTTGAAAGCGTGTGTAACATGTAAGGATGGCCTTTACGAAGTTCGTAATCGATAGTTTTTAGGGTCTGATTTGAATTTACTGCCGAATTCGCCATTGAGTGCATTGCATCACTGATCCAATTCAAATCTTCAAATTCATCGACGTGAACATACCGAGTTTCCAAAACCTCTTCACCAGGAATTGGAGTTTGATTTTCATGTAGTTCGACCAAATAAGCGACGAATATAGCCGGGATTCCTTTTAGTAAACGCTCTCGGATAGCTTGTACTCCAATGACTGTTCCTTCAACTGCACATTCCTCAAAAAGTTCTCGCAATACTGCAGTGCTTGGTAATTCGTGTTCATTGACGTATCCTTTTGGAAGCCCCCAACAGCCCTTATATCGGCCAAGGGCCTCTTTGACTAATAGAATACTACGCGCCTTGCGAACAATTGCCGCAACCCCAACATCGCATTCCACTGTGTGCATAAAACCAATTTCCGGATTGGAGTTATAAAGAAGTGTTTTTGAAAGTTCAAGGTTTGATACATTGCTTTATAACAAAATGGGAAAATGTGACACTATGAAACAATATCACATACTTGCCCAGAACATCCAATCTGATGCAGTGTTACCTACTGAGCATGGTAATTTCCGAATAAGAGTTTTTGTTGATTCAGCAGGTGCAGAGCATGCACTTCTCTCCATCGGATGCGATGATTTTTCTAAACCTCCATTGGTTCGAATACATTCAGAATGCCTCACAGGTGACGCATTTGGTTCTCTAAAGTGTGATTGTGGGCCTCAACTCCAAGCATCCATGGCCCGTATCCAAGAAGAAGGATGTGGAGCGATACTTTACATGCGCCAAGAAGGGCGTGGAATTGGTCTTGAAGCAAAAATTCGTGCTTATGCTTTACAAGATCGAGGGCTTGACACTCTTGATGCCAACCTTGCCCTCAATTTACCTGGCGATGGTAGAGAATACGACTTTTGTGCTTTCATGTTGAAGCAGGTTGGCATTGAGAGCGTTCGTCTCATGACCAACAATCCCCTCAAAGTCGAAGGTCTTCGCATGAATGGAATTGAAGTAGAAGAACGACTTCCACATATCACTGGTCGATGCCAGACCAATAAGTACTATCTTTCTACGAAAGCAAAGCGAATGGGGCATTTAATACCTGAACAGGCATAGTATGATTTTACATGGAAAAGCATGGAGGAGCAAATATGGGCAATCAACTTGTAGGTGCAAAAGCACCTAATTTTACCTTACCGTCCTCAACTGGAGAAACGGTTTCTTTGGCAGATTATGACGGGAAATGGAAAGTTTTGTTTTTTTACGCAAAGGACGGTTCACCGACCTGTAAGCGTGGGTGTCTTTCTTTCAAGCAACAGTATGATTTGTTCCAATCGTTAACACCTCCAGTTGAAGTTATTGGAATCAGTCAAGACTCACTTGAAGACCATCGCCGATTCAAATCCGAACTCGACCTTCCCTTCTCCCTCTTGAGTGATCCAGACCGTGAAGTTGCAAACGCCTTTGGCGTAATGCCTCATCTTGGAATATTTCCTTCGAAGTCTTCATTCCTCATCGGACCCGATCGGACGGTTCACTATTGTTATGATTGGCTGTTCCGTCCACGACGACATGTTGCTCGAATTCTCAATGCATTCAGTGCGCTTTCCTCAGGAGGGGTAATTGAATGAATTGGGTGGAATTGTTTCAAGATGCAGGACTTTCTGAACGTGAGGCACGTTCAGTTGAAATCCTTTCATCATCGAGGGAACTTAAGGCGAGCGAATTGGCCAAAAAACTTGGAACAAATCGATTGGATGCATACAATTCACTTTCCCGATTGACCGAAATAGGTTTGGTAAATGTAACTGCAGACCGTCCAATGCGTTTTTCGTGCTCTTCTTTACCTGTTTTAGTCAAACGTTTGTTAAAAGATCAAAGAGAACGTATCGATAGAACCAGTCAATCGTTTGAAAAACTTATGTCTGGTGCAAAACCTGATTATGCTGAAGAGGAAGAAACTACTTCTGATGAAACGAACGCACGTTTTGCTGTTTTGAAAGGGAGAGAACATATTCACAAGAAGATTGCTAATTTTGCAGACGAAGCAGAAGAACGCCTCATCCTTCTTTTAGGCCGCTTTGGAATATTGCATTTATGCCGTTCTTCTGGATTAGAAGAAGTAAATTCAGCAGCCAAAAGAGGCGTTTTAGTGACGGTTCTTGCTCAACTTGACCGCCGTACTGTACGGTTCTATGACCAACTTGACGCCTCGATTGAAGTCCGCCATTCCGATGAAATTAGTTCACTCGGTGTTCTTCAAGACACGAATCAAGTGATTCAATACCTCCACGTAGAAGAAAATCCCGTTGGCCGAGGTCGTGATGATGCTGCTCTCGTAATCAATTCGAATGTGTTTAACTCTTCACATTCGGATTTCGTCTTAGCAATCTGGAACGAGGCTGTTGATTTTGAAAGTGCTAAAAAACGATTCACTGAAGAACGAATTGTCGACCCACTCCGATTAACAATCGGCCAAGGATCATTCCTCGATCAATTTAGAGATGCACTCAAAGTGAGCACAGAATTACCTGAAAATGATATACCTTTTGATCCAAAATCATTCTTGGCCTCAACTCGAGAAGTAAACCAAGCCAGAGCAGCACTTCAAAACGGAACAGTGCAAAGTCTTACTCAACTTGGTATCGATATCAATACGATGTTGCGCCAAGTAGGCCAACGAATCGGTGAAGAATTGGCGTTTAGTTTGAGGGACATCGAAGGCCATGTGGAATTCCTTAGCGAACTCATGGATTGGTGGGAGCATGCTGGTTTGGGTGAATTGGACTATGACAGTGACCCTTTCTTCCATATTGTTGTCAAACTTGCCGATCCTGGTGAAATTGAGAATCAGAACTCACTCCCTCTTTGGGAACTCGATGATGGCATCATCGAAGGTGCGTTGCTGGCGCGATATCCAACGACAGGAAATGTACGAATTCGCCGTGAAACATTCGAGAATGCAGGTGAACCTGCATGGCGCTATACCTTGATTTTCATCGATAATGATCTGGATGAAAATCCGGATTGAGAAACACGCTTTGATAAGTTATCTTTTGAAGCCAATGATATGCGAATGCTGACTTTCTTTCGATTTATGCGCCAGATACTACGCAAAAAACCTGCAGACCTCGATTGGATTCAAAGACAGGGACTTATTGCAGTAAAACTCGCCCAGATTTTTGCACTACGCCCTGATTTACTTGGTGTCGAGAAATGCCGTCAATTGCAACAATTGTACCAACACGCTGCCTCGATTGAATCTGAAAACTTGCATGAAACAATTGCAACTAAAGCTCCAGCAGGTTTTGCTGATTCATTTGATTTCATCGATGATGAACCACTTGCTGCTGCCTCCGTAGGACAAGTTCATCGAGGTCGGTTGAAAACCGGTGAAGAAGTAGTTATCAAATTCATCAAACAAGCCAATGCGGTAGAATTCAAAGAAGAAGTTGTCAGAATGCGGCGATGGTTGCGAATATTTCTCATATTTGCACCTAAATTACGTAAAGTAGGTAATCCAATGGCTCTCATCAATCATGTTGCTGATTACACGTTGCGCGAACTCGATCTCCGCAACGAAATAAAAGGTGCTGCAGAGTTAAAGAAAATTCAGATTTCAGTATCAAAGGATTTTGATATGTCTATGTTACGATTCCCGACCTATTACCCCGAACTCTCAAATCAAGATATTCTCGTCTCAGAGTATATTGAAGGAATGTCGCTTGAAGAAGGAATAGAAACCAAATCGTTGAGTTGGGATTTTCTGTTACAATTCTTCCGGATTCACGGTGCATATCTGTTCGGCATCGGTACATTCCATGGGGATTTACATCCAGGCAACTGCATCATAGATGCCGACGGGAAATTTGTTTTTATCGATAACGGTGCTATTTGTCATGCACCACAGCATGTCGCTCATTCCTTGTTCACTTTTTTCGACCATCTCTCCCGTCAAGAACGCCATGAAGCATTTACTGCATTACTTACAATGACTGAATTGCCTCCAAAGAAAAAGAAATTAGAAAAGTACTATGCTACGATGACAGAGATTTACCATGATTTTGAACTAAAACCCGTCGGAGAACAAAGTTTAACTCGTATCATGATGCGAACCGTTCGAGCAGCGGTTGAACATGCAGGTGCTCATTTTGGAGAAGAAGCCTTCCCGATTATTCGCGCACTCATGTACCTGGATGGATTAGTTATTCGCACCCACCCTGATGCACTCCTCATACAATCGATGGGCCCCTATTTGGAAGAGTTCAAAACTAAACTAAAGATTTAGGTGGTTTAATGGGACAATCAGTTGCTGTTATTGGAGCAGGATTGGCTGGTTTGCGCTGTGCCGTACTTCTCAAAGGGCATTTAATTTTGAGTGGCTCGATGTACAGGCATTTGAACCCGGAGCGATAGTCGTTGGTATTCGAAAAATAAAATCTCGAATAATTACTTTTCTCAAGAGCCCATCCATAGAGGGGAATCCTCAAGAAGTAGACACTCCACCACGAATTGTATTTCCATGGATTCTTTCGGCTTTATCAGCCCTTTAATCTTCTTTGTGGTAGGTACTTATTTCTTTTATTCTACTTCAAAAACCTTGAATCAAAGGGAAAAAATGTTGAAAAGACAGAAAGGAAAATTCCCATTTACAACCTCATTACCAATAAGCGAGAATTGCCGGGAATAATCACTTCCATTTTCTGTGTATTTGTTCTTTTTTGTATGTTCTTCGTTTCTTCGGAGATGCTTTGGGCTTGGCAAGATGCACAATATCATTACACCTGTCATTTAATCACCTCATGCGATCTTTCAACTGGTTGGGCTAATACTGAAGGCCCTACAATGTTAGACGATTATTCTTCTGATCACCCTTTTATGGCTGACGGGCCTTGGATTTGGATTGGTTATTTTGCTGTTGCCGTACTGCTATCACTCAACCTTCTAGGCAGAGGTTATCGAGAAATGAATTCATTTCAACACCAATACAAAAAAAGAAAATCTGAATCTGCTCTTATTCCAATGTTAGCCTTAGACCCAAAGTGTGTCTCCGAAGGCCGAGTCATTTTACCTGCTCCAATGGAGCCACTCCATCCTACTCTCGTGGAAAAAATAGTTTCACCAATGTTAATGTTCACCACAGTTTTAGTGACGTTGGGAACATTAGCCGCAGTCGCGTATGAACTCTTAGACGGTGGGTTTCAAGACCATTATCTTATTGTCATTTACTCTTCATTTGGTGTTGTCAAGTTCACAGGTGATGAGTTTATGTTAACCGCATTATTGGCGTATTACGCGTGCATGGTCGTGTATATTTGTTACACATTATTTCCATATTTTGAGCGGCCCATATTCGATGAATCCACCACTCTTCTTACAGCTCAAATGACAGGTGTTGCAGCGGTTGAAAACCAAGATACTGATGTGCCGGCACCTGTGATTGAATCTGATGAACCTGCTCGAATGGATGCAGTCATTCAAATTCTTGAGATGGAAATGCGGCGAGCTCGTCAAGAAACACAACGACTGAAAGGTGAACTCGATGAAGCTAACAATAAAGTGGTGATTTTGAATTCTGAACTCGATGAAAAATCATCTGAACTTGAAGATATGAAAGTTGTGAAGAACAACATGGAAAAGGTAGTTGAAGAACAATCAAAAAATGATGGCAAATCACTGACTATGGCTGATTCGGTTTTGGTCGGTGATGCACTCTTTGGTTCAACAAAGATTGACCAGCAAATTATCAATGACCCGGTAGCAATTGCGCGAGCAGCTATTGAAGCCTATCAGCAAGGAAAGAAAGATTCCGAGTAGTGATCTCGGCCTTTCCACTTGCCCAAGTCCAAGAAAGCGTGTGCAACATGTAAGGATGACCTCGGCGAGGTTGGAAGTCAAGTGTTTGCAATGCTTGATTTGTATTGATAGCCGAATTTGACCGATGATGAAAAGAAGTAAACCCTCTTCGTCAATCCATGGCGCAGGAGGTGAGGATGCTTGGAACTGGAAATGCATTCATGCCTTATGGGCGATATCATTCTTTTGCGATGATTGATGGTAAACACGTAATCGATTGCCCTCCTACTGCAATGGCTAGTTTACGCCGAGCAGGTGTGCCTCTGAGCGACATTGAAACGATTTTCATTACGCATATTCATGGAGACCATGTCTTTGGATTTCCATTCTTTCTACTTGAACGACGGTATATTTCTGACCGAGAAATGCAAAAACCTCTGACGGTGGTTGCTGCGGAGGGAGTCAAAGAACATTTATGGCATTTATGTGAATTGGCTTATCCCGAAAGCCTCGAGGAAATTTTTGCTACAGTCGAATGGAGAACTGAATCAGAGGGTGCCCTCTCATCTGGCCTGACTTGGAAAAGATTCCGCGTCCATCATGATGAATCAGTCGACCCATATGGCTATCATTTCAATGCAGGTCAATTTGGTAGTTTTGTCCACAGTGGTGATTCTGGCCCCTGTGAAACTTTACACAATGAAATCCTCTTGTCCGACATGGCAATTCTTGAGATGGGTTTACCAGAATGGGTTGAATCAGACCATCACCACAAACCCTCTGATATACAGTCGCTTGCTCAACGGGCTGAACACATTCCTCTCATCATTACCCATACTTTTGTCGACCAACCAGGTTTCAATTCTAATCCCACGGTCACTGATATCTATCCAGTTCATCCAAAGAATGTCCATCATGCTGAGGATGGCCTTCGGTTAATTCTTGAATCCCGGGGCTGGATTTTAGAAATTTAATTATCGGAAATTTCTCTACGCAAATAGCCGGAATACGGCAAGAGTTTATGTTATTTTTGCGAAAAACTGCATTTAATTGTGGACCCTTTATAATGTATTAATTTTTTATTCAAGTGAATCAAAACCTTGCCATCATCTACTTCGGACGGTCATATTTATGAGGGGGACTCGGACTAACGCACATTATCGCGCAAGGCCGTTATCGGCATTGATTCGATATCGCAATTGAGAAAGAGGCAACCGACATGAACAGAAACATTTTCGACGATATTCTTACTCGTCAAACTCTGTTCATCAACAAGGAAATCCTTCGTCATGACCACCTGCCTCAACACCTCCCTCACCGAGACAAAGAAATCGAAGCAATCGCCTTCAATTTGGTCGAAGCACTGAATGGACAAATTCCATCGAACATGACTTTGTATGGTGTGACCGGTGCAGGAAAAACGGCCGTGACGAAATATGTCTGCAATCAACTTGAAGAGAAAGGAGCCGAAAAGAATCGAAGCGTTCGCTCCATTATGGTTAATTGTCGACAAATCGATACACAGTACAGAGTGTTGAGCCATCTTGGAAACTCGTTGCGAGAAGAACATGAAATCGATGAAATCCCTTTCACTGGATGGCCAACTGACCGAGTGTTTGGTGAACTCGTTCGTCGCATGGACAAAATAGGCGGGGTATACATCATCGTTCTGGATGAAATCGACCATCTAGTCCGTAAAGCAGGTGACGATCTTCTCTACAATTTGACGAGTCTTAACGCTTCACTCAAATCGGCTCGAACCTGTGTGATTGGAATCTCCAATGACCTAAAATTCACTGATTTCCTCGACCCTCGAGTCCGTTCAAGACTCGGACAATTGGATATAGTGTTCAATCCATATGATGCAGAGCAACTTCAAGATATTTTGCGACAACGTTCAGAAGGTTCGTTGAAAGATGAAGTTCTTGATGACGGTGTAATTGCATTGTGTGCAGCACTCGCAGCACAAGAACACGGTGACGCACGTTGTGCGCTTGATTTACTTCGAGTCTCAACTGAGAAAGCCGAGCAAAACGGGGATGAGACTGTTGGGCAACGACATGTTCGAATGGCGCAACACCAAATTGAGCGAGATCAAATGATTCCCGCGATATCTTCATTGCCTAGTCAGCAAAAACTCGTTCTAGCTTCTGTTCTTTTGAATGAAAAGAATGGGCTTCGTAATATTCAGACTGGTGAAGTGTACGATGTCTATCAACAAGCATGCCGTTACATTGGACATAATGCATTAACACAACGCCGAGTGTCCGGATTGATTTCCAACCTTGATATGCTTGGTTTAATCACTGCTCGAACAATCAGTAAAGGACGATACGGTCGAACAAAACAGATTAATTCCTGTATTCCACAAAACGTTGACCCTCAGGCAATTATGATCGAATCTGAAGCAGAAATGGAAGAAGTATTCACTCGTCCTTATCGACATCAAACACGACTTTGAGCCGTGAGATGAGAAAAATTCCAAATCTTGAGGCTTCGGTGTTCTTATATCCAAAAGGCAGGTGGGCGAGTTCATGAGCACAGAAGAGAGCGACCCTTCCAACAGTGTAGTTTCGATGCTAATGAATCCTTCACGGGTTATGGCAAACTGGTATGTAGGCCTTGGAATATTAGGAATATTCCTTGCAATCCTCAACATCGTTGGTTGTATTCATCCAAACTATCACCTTTCATGGGGAGGTTTGTTGACCTTTGAAACAACCAATGCTGCTTTTGAGCCTAAATCAACCTCAACTCAATTCGTTCTTTCCGATGCGGTTTTCATCGGCCTATGTGTGGCACTTTCTGGCATGGGTTTCCGAACAATTCAGAATGATGAATTAGGCCTTGCTGGTTGGTTCAAAGGATTGTTGATCAATGATACATGGACTGCCTTAGTCGACCCAGAAAGTGGCGGTTGGAACAAACTCTTCGGAGCTTGGTCTCTCTTGCTTGGAATCGTCTTTTACTTCTTTTACGGAATTGTTTACAGCGGCTGGATTGACATTGGTGTCTATTCGGTGAGCATTGCACTCATCGCCTTTGGACTTGCGCTTTTGATGGCTGCAAAGGCACCAGAAGGCAACGAGAACTTGGATTGAAATTACTTTTGTTTCTTTCCAAACAGTTTACGATGACCGTTTTTTCCTCGCAATGCGTCGACTACACCCAAAAACATCCCTTGCCATAATGCAATGCTCCATCGCAAAGTTAAGTTTCGAATTTTGAAAATTGTCATCAATGACAATTTTCCTTGTTTGATAGCACCTCGATTGACAACACCAAGTGGACCTCGCCAGAGAACAAATTCGTGAATGACCATCAAACCTAATGTAGCCAGTAAAAGTCGAGTCTCCCACCAAGTTTTTGCAACTTCCCACGACCAATCAGGTTGAGTGAGGAAAGAGAAGAGAAACGGGATTCCAGATACAAGGGCCATGAACCAAAGAGGAAATATAGTGAGGACAAAAGTTGAACTACCGATGAAATCTAACTCAGGTCCAAGTCGTTTTCTTCGTGGGAAATGACGTAAAATTCGTATATGTGCTCGAGCATCACGCCTCCGTTTTGCTAAGAATCGCGAAGATTCTATTTCTGGAACGTGATGTACAACTGCATCAGGCGCATAGACAATTACGCCACCATTCGCAATAAGTCGCAGACTTACCTCCATATCTTCCGCATGATACCAGTGTGGATTGAAACCACCAATTTCAAGCAAGCTTTCTCGCTCAAACATAGAACAAGGCCCATTTGCCAGGCTGGTTCGTCGTGGCCGGGAACGATATTTGGTTTCAATTTCAACGGAACGAACACGGCTCACCACATCACCTGCATGCTCGAAAACGGTACGGCCTGTAACCGCTACGATTTTTTCTTGCTGATCAATCGGTTGAATTTCAAGAACCATATTCGTGATCCAATCTGGCTCGGGACGAACATCGATATCGGTTATAGCAACCCATTCTCCTTGCGCTTTCTTGACCGCTAATTGACGGCCTGCTGAAAGTCCCTTGGCGCTTTGCGTGAGTATTCGGATCGGAATTTCTCGCTCTTCTTCATGCCATGCAAGTAACTTTTCTTTTGAACCATCACTTGAACCGTCATCAATAGCAATAATTTCTAATGGCCTGTAAGTTTGAGAGGCAAGAGACTCTAGACACCCATCTATCCAATCTACTCCATCTCGAACACATACAGTGACGCTGACTAGGGGGTTTTCATCAGGCACTATACCACCTCGAAAAGGGAGAGGAGGAAACGACAACGTTGTTTGACTTCCAGGGTTGTGCATTGAACCACAACTCCTTTTTTGGGTTGTCCATACAAGACGAGAGTTCCAATTGGTGCTAAACAATGAATGACGAGAGGCGCTAAATCTTCTTCGCCATCTATTTCCAAAACGAGAGTCTCTTCAGCCAGCAAAGCTTTGGCAATCGCTTGGTTGAGCGATGGAGTGAGGAAACCCGCAGGATTCTCAGCATGAATATGATGGTGAAAGCGTTGAGGATTTACTTTGAGGTCTTCGTCCAATTCAGTTCGTTTTGTTTGGCCATCAATGAGGGCGATGTCCGGGGTTAGGCCCATGTCCAGCATAGTTTTGGTAGTGACATCACCGACGGTAACAATCGCTCCATGAGGTGAAGGCAATCCGTCCAATGCTGCAGCCATGCCGATTTCAGGGTCGTCTTCAGGCCCTTCGAATAAGATGCCCATCGGAGTCTTGAGTTCCATATCGAGGGCTGCAACCATTTTCAAACGACTTTTCCGCAATTGCTCGGGCATCCAAGGATGACCTTCTTGGTCCATATACCCGTTTCGAATTGCAGAGGAACTAATGATACCACCTTCAACACCATCAAGATGCATGACTTCAATGATGTGTAAAGGCGTCAATCCATTTTCTACTCGTTCTTCATTGATGGATGAACACATGCCAATGGTTTCCGGCGTTGCAACAATTGCGTCAGCAGTTGAGTGATGGCGTGCCGGCCCATAGGCATCATTGAGTCGATGGACGGACACTTTGCAATCGGTTATTTTTGTAGCCCAATTGTACAATTCATCCATGCGGTCTTCAAAAGATTGAACAAATCGAGATTTTTCTTCTGCTATCTGTTCAGAAGTGATATGAATTTCAATCGCATCAGCATCTTTACTCGCAGCATTGAGCAGTAATCGATGCCCGGCATGAAGTCGGTCAAATGTTCCTCCAACAAGGCAGCAGCGAAAACGCCGAGCAGAGGCCATAACATGAGGTGGGTTGAACGGCTCTTTGATTGCATCGCTTCTTTTAGAGCCAAGCAATGCGATTTGGCTTATAGAATAAATCAACGAGGAGCTGTACCCCGACGCGTAACGGCCCTTTTCATAGCAAAGCTCGAGGGCCTGACCCAGCGTCAGGGTTTATGCTGTCCAGTTGGTTGGTTGTCTCGTGTTCATCCTGACGTCGCACGAGGACCCATTACCTACCGGTTGGTTTACCGCCTTGCACCG
>Ga0114997_10000304_pt1 | contig 39655 bp, 76 predicted proteins | sample ArcticOcean_MG_C_2_FD_87045 | JGI IMG/M metagenome (GOLD analysis project Ga0114997, IMG submission 87045) | Marine microbial communities from western Arctic Ocean - ArcticOcean_MG_CB4_136 | ecosystem: Environmental > Aquatic > Marine > Oceanic | place: Arctic Ocean: Canada Basin | collected... | reverse complement strand
TTCTGGCAAAGGTACTAAAAAAGAAAATCAAGAAGGAGATAGAGATAAAAGAAGTTCTAGAAGAGATTTATTAAATTCTGATAGTTTTATTAATATGGGGAAACACCAACAGGATTGTACTTCTTCAAGTGCTAGGATTAATACTGGGGCAACTTATTCTGTCGGACATACAAGTGCTATGGTTGTTGATACTGGAAACCCCGAAGATACTTTTGCAATAGGAGATACTATTTGGGCAGATATTTCCGGTACAGATACTGAAGTTGGTACAGTTACCGCTTTATCTTCTACTAGTGTTACTGTAGGTGGAGGAATTAAAGTAGAAATGGTTAATAATGAATATTTAAAGTATAAAGTAACTAGTGATTCTACTCATCAAAGAGGGTATTATGATTTAATAGATTTCCCATTTGAAATATTTGGAGGTGCGACTACAGCCGAAGATAAAGAAGACCTAATGTTTTTATTCAGACCTGAAATTAAATTAAATTCTAAAATATATAACACTGATTTATATCAAGGTGTACTTAGTAAATATACAGACGAAGGATTTGTTAGAATAGAAATAGATGTAGATTTAGACCATAAAGATAGTCAATGGGCTAGTACTAGAACTAAGTGGATTGATTTTGTCCCCAATTTAGGAGGAAAAGTATTAGTAAATAAATTAGGTACAGTTATGCATAATATTTTAAGACATACTATTTCTAAAAATGAAACAGGTGTGGGTACTAATGGTGCTAAAACTGTACATTATTTACATATTGATAATTATAGTGGTTGGGATTTAAATACAGGTGACGATGCTACAAGTTACAACTTATATGAATTTGCATCTACAGTTACAACAGAAGATAAACTTATATATCCTCTATATAATCTTTCTCAAACTAATATAATTAACCCACATACAAATAAATTTTTTACAAGTGATATTAACCATATAAGCAATAAAGGTTGGTTGTATGATGATACAGACCAACTAGCAAGTACAGGAACACCTCATAACGGTATTTTAAAAGGAATGTATGTAGTAGCAGAATTGGATGGAGTGGGTTCTCCTAGCCTTATACATAAAAATGATACTTATTTATTCCATGCTACAGAAACTAATCCTAAGTTTAAACATGAAATTGCTACTACTATTTATATGACTGATGGTGAAGAAAAATTAAAAACTACTATGACTCCTAGATTTTATAAATCATTTAACGAATCATCTAATAAGGTTGTTTTAGAATTTACAGGAATGAAAAATTTTAAAGGCTCACCTTCTATTGGAGATATTTTTAATCTTACAGTTCAGGGTAGTATTAAAAAAGATGTAGAGTATGTTAAAATTGTCACACCGTTTAATATAGCACCTGAAGTTGAACAGGCTGTAGACCAAATATTAGGTGAAAATGATATACCCTATACAGTTAGTAGCGACACTAATAAATATTATGCTGGTAATAATTTTACAGGGGAAGATTCATATAACGCTGCTAATAAATTATTACAACATAAAGATTTAAAATTACATATATTAGGGGACACGATTAAAGTAGTTTCCAATGAAGAAGACAAAGATTTTAGATCAATAGAAATTAGCGAGGAAGATAGTTTAATCAAGGTAGTACAGATTAAAAAAGACAAATCACTATTAGATAACTTTAACGAAATTATAGTATACGGGGATGGGTTTAAAGGACAAGCAAGAAATTATTCTAATATAAAAAAGATAGGTAAAAAGCGTAGTAAGGAAATATTTGACTACTCTATTATTACACAAGCAGAAGTAGACAGACAGGCTATAAAATTACTTAAACTATATAATGAAACTAGCGACGCAATAGAATTAACTATTGCTAACGACTTACCTTTATTAGAACCGGGCAATATTATTAGCATGTATTACCCCTCCGAAGGAATACCAAGGCAACCCTACACAGTGATAGAAATTATTAAATCATTAGGCATGCCAACGAAACTTTTATTAGGTCAGTATAATAAAGATTTAAGTAATACGCTTGCGGGCATACTTTCGATAACTAAAGATTTACTAGGAAATACTAAAAGGAAAACCTATGTATCTGCTTATGTACCAAATATAAATATACAAAAGACAAAACTTAAATTTGTACAAGCAAAGGTCACAACGAATACAGGTACATACACAACAGGATTTGGATATACAATAGGATTTGACAGGGTGATTGAACTATGATAACAACAGGTGGAAGACAATTTTTAAGAAATAAAGTTAATACAGGTATTGGTTGGCAAATAGGTAGTGGTGGGGATAGTACTAACCCTAACGCTACTACTTTAGATTCGCCTATTACTAGTGCAATACAAGAATCGGGTATAACTATTTCATCTTCAGGGGAAACTACAGTTGATTATAAAATAGATATTTCTGGTAGTGCTTATGTAGGGCGCACAATAAAAGAAATAGGTTTATATGTAGACGGAAATGATGATGGAACTATAGATACTTTAATATGCAGAGTACCACTAGCAGCAATTGGACCGCTAGTTAGTACTGATGAAATAGAAGTAATAATTACGCTGGAGGTAGACTGATGGGCAATACAACTAATACCACAGGACAAATTACTACATTTGGTGTAGATGCTAATTTAGCAGGCTTAGTTGATGGTACAGATAAGATGCATTCAGGTATCCTCAAGGCTTTGTTTGCTGCGTCTACGGGTAACTATGTTTATTCATTGGATAGTAATGGTATATCACAAGGTTCAGGTTCAACCTATACAAGATTTACAGTAGATAATGATATTGTATTTTATCGTAATGGTGAAAGATTTGTAATTACAGGTACAAACTTATTTACAGATATTGATACAGCACCTCACGCTAGTTATGATAGATATGATCTATTGGTTATAATCGCAAATAATACATTAGATATTAGAACTGGGGTGGCTGCTGCTGCTCCAACAGTAGGTGTGCTTACAGATGGAGATGTACCTATGGCTTTAATTAGAGTAGTGGCGGGAACCGCTAATCAACTTGCTACAAGACCAATACAAATGTATACAGCCGCAGATAGTGAAAAAGCAATTTCCCATACCAGTTCTAGCGGGGATGGTATTATACAAAATGTAACATCAGATAAAGATATTATTTTTAAAGGAAATGATGGTGGTTCAACTATTACTGCCCTTACTCTTGATATGTCAGCAGCAGGGGCAGCAGCATTTAATTCAACAGTTACTGCTACAGGATTTACTATTGGTAGTGCTGCTATAACTGAAACTGAATTGGAAATATTAGATGGGGCTACCTTATCTACAACAGAACTTAATATTTTAGACGGGGTAACAGGCGTTACAGCAGCAGAATTAACTTATGTAGGTAGTGTGACAAGCGACATACAAACTCAACTCAATGCTAAACAAGCAACTATCACGGGTTCTGCTACAACAATTGATACTGAATCATTAACCGCAAGCAGGGCTGTAATATCTAACGGGTCACAAAAGATAGCAGTTTCAGCAACAACAAGTACAGAGTTGGGATATGTAAACGGCTTGACAAGCGCAGTACAAACTCAATTAAATACTAAACTACAAACAGGACTACATACTATTTGGGTTCCGGCTACTGCTATGTATGCAACTACTACTACTGGCTGTTCTGCATTAACTCAAGTAGAGCAAACTGCATTAAGACCTGAATTAAAAGTATTAGATTTTGCTGCTGATGCTGACGACCATGCTCAATTTTCTATTGCTATGCCTAAAAATTGGAATGAAGGAGTTATACAATTTCAATCATTTTGGACTGTTACAGGAACAGATACAGGTTTAGTTGCTTGGGGATTAACTGCACAAAGCGTTGTAAATTCTGGAGTAACTAATACAGGTTTCTCTGCATTAACTACTAATACACCATTAGCACATAGCGGTACAAGTAATGATTTAATGGTTTCTGCTGCAAGTGGAAATGTAACAGTGCTAAATGCTGCGGCTGATTCGGTTACATATTTTATGATTGCTAGAGATTATTCTGCTGAAGCAGCAGACCGACAAACGGGGGTTGCTAGATTAATAGGAATTAAAATCCTTTACACAATTGATGGAGTGAATGATGCACCATGAGTTTTGGTTATACTGTTATGGGATTTGGGGCTGCTGCAAATAGCAGTATACCTTTCGATGCTATATTAGTTGAAGATGGAAGTGCGCCTTTATTGGTCTTAATAGACTATCCAGCAGCAGCAGGGGCAGGGGCTTTTACTACTAATGCAGGTATACCACCAGTTCCTACATTTGATGTTAGTGTGGTGGCTAGTGGTGGAAGTGGAAGTTATACTTATGCTTGGACTAATGCTGAAATAAGAGATGATGCTACTGTATATTCTATTGCAACGGCTGGAACAACAAATGCCGCACAATATAACACAATAGGAATTTTAGGTGCAACTCCAGGTGGTCAAGGACAAGTTAATCCGGGTGGATGGACTTTAACTTGTACAGTTTCAGATGGTGTAGCGACTGATATAGAAGTAAATGTAACTGTGCTGCTGAATGCAATTGCTCTATGAGGTGATTAAATGGAAGATTTAGATGAAGTATTAAACCGAGACATTGAAGGGAAGATTAACTGGCTTGTATCTAATGTTAGTAACATTCATTATAGAGTTTCTATTATAGAAGGTAATCACCTTGCCCATATAGAAAAGGACATACTTATGATTAAGCGTGTAGGTATTAGTGCTATGACTATTTTAGTAACTGTCCTAACAGGTATTAACTTTATGTGATACCCCCATAGTATATATTTAAATAAGGGATAGCAATATTAACTATTGATAGCGATGGCGGAGATATGCTCAACTTTAGGTGACTACGAGCAATGTATGGAAGGAGAATGGTTAATAATAGCAATAGTAATAGAGTTAATATTTTACTTTTCGGTTTTTGTTTTTGGACACACGGCTTTAAATTGGATTAAACGAGAATGGAGGAAAAGGAAAAAGGGTGATTAATTGGCTAACATTAAACAAGAAATACGCAAGTGGTTTAAAGAATATAAAATGAAACAATCTTGTGAAACTTGTGGGGAAACCCATTATTATTGTTTAGAATTTCACCATCCGAATCCCAATAAAGAAAAGGCAGTTTCAATTATGGTTGCTAAAGGTTATGGGAAAAAAGATATTATAAAAGAGATAAATAAATGTCAAGTTCTATGTGCAAATTGTCATAGAAAAGTACATTACGAAATTAACATAAAAAATTAGGTTGGCTTGGTAAGGCATAAAAAGCGTAAAAAAAAGGGCCAAGGTCTAAAAAGACCCCGACCCAAATTTTTAACTACTCAATACTCTATTACCATTTTATATCTAATTTATTCATAAGATTATTATCAGCATCGAAATAATCCACATTACCATTTTCACAACCATATTTCCACAAGTCATATGTTAACTGTGAATCCACCAAGCAATACTTTGCTATTTCTGTATGCTTACCTTCATGCCACCACTCAACCGCTTGCAACCCATTAGCAGATTTACCTTTACCTAAAGTACACTTAACTAAATTATCTAAATGTACACGCTTACCACTTTCTTTCATTACTAATGCACTAGTGTCTATACACCTATTTTCTTTATCCTCTAGATACTTCCTAGTAATATAAATATCCATTGAATCCCTTAGTGCTGGTAAGTCAAAGGCTATAATATTATGACCTAATAACTTCCCACCCTTTTGAAAGTGGTCGTCTAAATCATATTTAAGATCTCTTAAAGTTTTAACTTCAATGTCTTCTTTCATTTCTATATCATTATCCATATAAACAACGCCTTTATTTCCATCCCATGTAGTAACACATGTTACTTTCCACATGTGGGTATTATTCCACCCACCAATATCCGCTGCCGTGTTCCCCGTTTCAATATCTATTGACAATACATCACTCATTTAATCCACCTATACTTTCTATTACCTGTTCTAAAGTTATGTCATTTGATAAAAAATCATGCAGGTCGAACCCACCCTCTATCATTTGACTAATTACTATTATCTGTTTCTCACTTAAAAACTTTATGATTAAGTCTGTAAGTTCCAGCCTGTCACATAAATCTAAATTTTTTCTAATCCTCATTACTTTCGCTTTCATTTTCCTTCACCTTTAATCTAATTAATACTTTATTATTAGGCGACCTTTTTGTTTCAAACATATGTTCTACATCATGCCATAATCTATAAAAAGTGTTTCTACTTTTCTTAGTCTTTTTCATATAAGTACTGATAACATTTGTTTTAGATGTCCACCCGTTAGACAAGGGACATTCTTTGTAAGAAACAATTACAATTTTCTCTCTATTCTTTTCCACCAATCTTCTTGGTGATTTCGCAAGCCTGTCACTAAACCAAGTAGTGATAGAATCAAAACTACTATCTGTAAGTTGTCTTGCCTGTTCAATATGTCTTGGTGTAATTTTAGGACTTTGTTCTGATATAGCACATAGAGCAGCAGACACACACATATTATTAATAATATTCATTAAGAATGTATTAAGGGCATGGTAAATATGGTCTGGGAAACCATCCATATATTTACGCATACCACGCCAAATAACTTTTAATCTTTGTTTAGCGTCAGGTGTAAACTCTACAATTTTTCTTCTATCACCAGTCTTTTCCAATCTTTTTAAACACCATTTATAATTAGTGTATATCATTTCAGCAAACTCGTCTTGAAACTTTTCTGCGCCATCACCATCTTCCACAATTGTACCCATCAAATCTAAATAATCTTCTTCCATTTTCTTTTTAAGGGATTCAGGTACTTCTCTAACATACAACCACATTCGCTGGAATACACCTTTAGTTAAGATAACATTCTCAAGACCTTGTGGGGGTAGAGTAGTGGCCCAAAGACTTCTTTGTGAGTCTACTACTAAATCAATACCCCAATCAGTAAGGCGTTTTTTAATTAAATGTGTGTCTGAATCTAAACGATTCATAAACTTCTGAAACATCATTACTGTATCTTGTTTATGCTGTGTATCTTTGAAAATACCTGAATGTTCAAACTCGTCGAAGGCAATAATGCCAGAACCAAATAGCGCACCATTAACTGTAATGTCTATAAACTCTGGTATTAAATCATCATTTACATCTAAGTTATCTTCACCTCTTTCCCAATCAGGGTTAGGTTGGTTTTTCTTTATTGTACCTAACAATGCTTGATCTGTAAAGGCATCAGGATTTTGTAGATTAAATTCGTTTACCCCATACAAAGGCCCTTTAGGTTTTTTCAATGTTGTCGGATGTTGATTAACTAATTCAAAAGTTTTATCCCATACAGGAGAAAGGAAATCAAACATAGTTGTCTTCCCACTTCTTGCTGTTTGAATCCAACAGTATTGTATTCTTGGGTCTAAAGATAGCCTACCAACAGGTATTCTAACTACATCTTTTACAATTTGACCAAGCGTTACATAGTAAGACATAACGGCGGGGTAATCATTATGTAATGAAAACTGACCTACTACCTCTTTCCACCTTTGTACACACTTAGGCATATCTACTTTGTTTATTTTCTCTTCTTCTATCTCTTCTGTTTTTAAAGTTTCCAATGCATCGTATAGTTCCCATGCATCCACTTCTATATCTTCAGCCATTAATATTGCACCTCTTGTTCTGCGTTTAGGGCTTTGATAATATTAGTTGATGTAACTTTACCTAAGCCCTTTATCTTCATAATGTCGGAAGGGTTTTGTAAAGAAATTTCGGCTATTGAACCAAATTCCTCTAACAAAGTTTGAGCCTTCTCTAATGTAATACCTTTAATACTACAAAGAATATCTATCCTAACATCATCAGTGCGGATTTTTTTTGGTAGCATTTTATGTAATACAAGGTCTTTGTCTGCATGTGCGTGACAACTCACTATAAAATGAGCCGCAGTATTAACATTAGTAACCCAAATGGGTTTAATATCTGTGTTTAGTGCAATGCTACTAATAGCACCTATAAACATTTTCTTTAATTTTGATTTCCATTGTCTAGTATTATACTTTGAGTAATTCAAATAACTAACAGCCTCATCTAGAGTCCCGTATATTATTATAAAATTTCTTTCATATTCTCTATCCATGTTATCTATTTGATTAAATATTCTTTTATTTCTAACCGAGGCTAAGAAATCTGCTGCTGATTTAGCCTCTATACAAATGTCATTAATAACATAATCACCTATTTCTAAAAATTGTTTTTTACATTTAATATTAATAATATTTGCTAAATGTTCAACAGACTCACTAAGAGTGGAGTCTTCTCTACTATCAATTAATAAGTATTCTTTCATAGTGCGGCACCCCTCCATCTCTACTCTTTTGGACATAAAAATCTTTAGTGTAGTTTATTATTTTGGCTATCTGTATTCTTAAATAAAGAGGCCCTCTATTTGTAATTGCTTTAAATTTACTATGTTGACCGGCTTTCATGGTTTGAAGCATGGGCCTAGAAAGCACTTCTCCTTGATACTTTTTAAATATATCCTCTACCATTTTATCAGATAGATAAAATTCTTTTTTATCTTCTATGTATTTGTATACGGCCTTTCTTAAGTTTGCAAATTCTACCAATGTTCCTTTTTTTCCCATTTCTATTCCTCCATTTAATTAGGGTATCTCCAACATTTACCCACACACATACCTTCATTAATTAATGTATGACATGACGGGGCCATGTATCTTTTTTTAACTACATAACCCACGGCTTTTCTTGTAGTGGATTCGTTATAATCTAACCATACTTCATCATTAGAAGCAATGGTTTCTATTTCTTTACACACAATAGATGTAATATCATCTAAAGCATCACCAGAAATATCTCTTGGTGAGCATTGTAAGTCCTTTTCAATCACAGTTAACTCAGATAATATTTCATTATACCATTGTACCAGTAAATGTCTTGACCTATGTAAAGGGTTTTGAACCATTACTGCTGTTTTTAAACAAGGCAATATAGGGAGAATACCCGGACTCTCCACACTTTGTATTTCTATTTGTGTCTTTTGCATTGTTTCTATCTTGGGCCATTCCATTAAAGTATCACCATAATATATAGGTTTAATTTTACGAGGGCTCTTGGTTAGTTCAATTATATGTTCTAACTTTTTATCTAAATCTTCTTCCACTAAATTAATAGAAAACTTTTTCGCACCCATATGATATGTATTTTGCACCCTTCTTAGTCTGGCGGGATTAATAACTAATTTATCAAGTCGGGGAGACTTACCTATAATATCGTGTATAAGATCAAAGCCAGCCTTCACCTTTCTAATATCGAATGTTCTTTCCCCCCATACAAATATATAAAATCCCCTACCGCTAAAAGCCATTGTATGTTTTAGACCCTTTTCTACTAACCACCTTCTAACTGTTTTGAAATCTTCGAATGCTTTCCATAACGGTTCATCTCCGTGGGCATCAAAATCTAAAAACAACCTGTCAATAATTACAGTATATTCTATACCTCGGTTATCAGTAAAATCTTCATAATCATACACGGAAGTGTACACATTCATTTTACCATTATAGGCTTTAACAAATGTTTTATATTCTTCAGCATTATTTACAACTACTCTACGCAACTGTACTGCGTTATTAATAGGACTACCTGCCCACATTTCTCTCGGAAAATACATCATCATCATCACCTTTTTTATATTTATGTCTTGAGCAATATATATTATCAGGATTAGTTAATTCAGACTTACAACCCTGATACTTGCATCTAACTTTTACCATGCTTACACCTGCTTGGTATTGTTTCTTATTTCGTCTTTTAATTGACTTATTTTATCGGTTTCAGGTAAGGGGGCTGGGGCTTTGGGGTTTATCTGTTTAGGCAAATTAACCGAAGCATCATCAAGAATATCTATAAGATATGTTTTCATTTCAGGTATTACTAAAGATTGAAAAGCATCTTTAATTTTTTCTTCCCATTCTACACCTAAGTAAGAAACCATATCATCAGAACTTATATTCATATCATTAATTAATACACGAATAGCATCATCCATATTCATTAGTGCTTTAAAAGACCACTTATGATTTATTATTGTATTTCTAATCTTAGAACCAATCATAGTTTTCACCACCACCTGCTGCTTCACAATGGTCGTAATGGCCACAATGAATACACTTCTTATAGAAAAATTCAAACTTAAAATCCGCTTCTCTATATGCTGTGACTAATTTCCTCATAGCATTATAAACAGAAGTCATTGACCTAGACTTTGTTTCTTCTACATATAAATAATTACTAGCAGGGAAAAACCACCCCCAATGTGTTAGACCAATTTCAGGATTTAAACCAACCTTTTCTAAAGTTTCCACGGTTGATTCTTCAAATAACAATTGATAGAAAGCCATTTCTTTACGCATGTTAGTTTTCTTTGTATCCTTCCAAGGCCCTGTTTTTAATTCAAGTAATATATATCCATTATTATCTTCAAATAATCTATCAACAATACCTTGTAAATGTATTCTCACATTAGTACCGTCTAGCATATCAAGAGTGAAATTTGCATCTAACATTATCTCATTACCTACTGGTATAAAATTATTAATTGCACCTTCTTCTACACATTCCAAAAACCTTTCAGCAGACCAAGCACTCATTGAACGGTAAATATCTTGAGTAATCTCACAATTAGATTGTGGATATAAACCTCGGTAATATTTAACTAAAGCATTAGGATCATCAATGTATTGCATGGATGTTTCGGTCTTAACCATTTTCCAAAAGTCTTCTTGTGCATTATGTACAATTGTACCTCTCAACATCGCTTCGCTAGTTGCTTGTGCTATCTTACCTTCACTGAATGGGTCATACGAATATTTATATGATGCTTGACAAAAACCAAATGTACCTAAAGATGATTTAGTAATCTTTAATATAGGTCCTTTTGTATCGTCGGGGTTCCATTGGTATGTAAAATCTCTCATTGTTTTTCACCTGCTGCTTTTAATTCATCAATTAAGGTTGATGCTTCACCACGAGTCATTTCAGGAGTTACCCTTTCAATGCCTCCTAACTTTTTAATATAGTCAGTTTGTCTAATAGTAACAGGACCCATAGGGTTCTTTACAGTTTTATCCCCACCTGTATCTATATGTTTTCTACGCAAAGAAGCAGTAGTTTCATCATGACATGCTCGACAAACTTCTACAACATTAGTTCTACTATGAACTAAATATTCTTTACCTATTTCTTTACATCTATTTTGACTTATAATATGATGCCATTCAGTTTTTCCTTCTTCAAGACATATTCGACAGAAACCTTCTTTCTCCCAAAATTGTCTTTCTTTCTTTACAACTTCCATGAATGTATCACGGATTTTACTTTTCTCTTCATCTTTCTTTTTCATTGCATCTTGTAACTTTTTCATAGACTTAATATAAGTCCCTTCTAGTTTACCCATTTTACCACCAACTATCTAATGTTGTTTGATTAACATCTCTTTTGTATTCTGTAATTGACCAGCCCATGCTTTCTAGAATCAAAGATGATTTTTTAATCACTTCTGCTTCTGCAATAAACTTCCAATCTGGATTAAATTTATTCTCTACTTCTTTAAATTTCCTAAAGGCAATATATTCTGCACTTTTACTTTTACCATTTATTAAATAGGCCCTTTCGTTTAAATTATCGTTATTCATTTTAAAGAAATAATAACTATCTCCCTTTTCTATTCTAACTTCGCCTACTTTTTGCTGATTATAATACACAATACCGGCAGTACCGCCAGCAATCATTTCATAATCTTCTAAATTTCTCCTTAGTCTAGACCTTTTTGTTATTTCTTTAACCTCTACCTCACCTTTTATCACTTTCGCATATGTTTTATTACAATATTCTATAATTTCTTTATGATTTTTACCTTTAGATACCATTTTCAACAAAGTTTCTTGGAAGTTCTTTGCTAATTTAGTTTCATTTGATTTTTTCATTTCGAATCCCATTACCATAAACTTTTCCTCATCTAAATACTCCCCATCTTTCCAAGATAACCATCCACAATATCTATTCTTTTTGGCTGCAAGGAAAAACTTAGAAGCAAACTTTTCAAATTCTAACTCTACTGGCTTACGGAATACTTCATTACTAATATACATATCAAGAATATGTTTAAGGTTCTTTGCATCATCTACATCTTTAACTTGTACAAATATAGAATCTGTATGTCCGTAAATAACTTTGTAGCCCATCTCTTGTGCTTTAAATGCTACACATCTCATAGCAAATCGAGCAGAAGCAGTAATTGATTTAGCCATTTCCATGTCTCCCCAAGCATAACCATCCTTAGCAAGAATACCATAGAAGGCGTTAACTGCTCTCTTAGTAGCCATTTGTGCTGAATCCCACTTACGATAATCTTCATCTGTTTTAGCCTCTTTTCTTTTAACCTTATATTCATCACGAAGTTTCATCATATCCATAACTGCTTTTGGTAATAAACCATATGAATCTGTTTGATAATATATGTCAGGTTCACCTTCAAAGTCTTTTAATGTTTTAGGCATATCATACCATACTGGATAGCCGGTTTCTCTTTTAGTTTCCCATGAGATATTTACACTTGCCATCATACTTGGGTATAAAGATTTAAAATCGAATACAGCAATATTTTCATACAACCCGTTAGTACCTTCCAGTTTAGGATTAATTACGAAAGCCGCTTCAAACTTTTCTTTACTACCTTTTTTACCTGTTGGTGGAATCCAATCAGCATTACGCATAAAGTAGATACCACCCATTTGACTATTGTGATAAGTACACTCAAAAGGACAAATCATTAGTTGTTGTAGAGCGAGACTATTTTCACTTATGTTCATCTTTTCATCTATCCTTTTTGTTAACTCTACATCAACATAAGCATACTCTAGGTATACATCTGTATCTTCAAGCCAAGACCTTTCGTAAAACTCAACATCTTCAAACTTAGAAGACACTACTTTACCATCACCTTCTAAAACAAGTTTAGCACAATCATCTAACTTCAAACTAGGTAAAGTACCCATTTGAGAATCAGTCCATAGTCTTTCAAAACGGTCCATTAAACAAAAAGTAAGACGACCTTTAATTGGCTGGTCACTATTGTAAAACTTTTCTACATTTAGTTTCCAACCTACAGGTTCTCGGTCAGCATCAAATACTCTTGACACTCTTTTAACTTCATTTAGTGGGGACATAAGATTTGGATTAATACTTAATGCACACATCCTTTTAATAATGTGTGGTATATCATACCCAAGTACATACCACCCTATAATCATATCAGGGTCTTGTTTATCCATTTTACTAATCAAAGCACAAAGTAATTCCTTTTCATCGTGATATACTTCTATCCAATCTTTAGGTGTATAATTTCTTATCGGGTCAGGAAACCAAGTCATAACAGTATGTTGGTCTGTATAATTATCATACAAACTGATTACTGTAATGCACTTATCATGTTCACCACCAACTTGTGTTTCAATATCTAAATGCCACTTGCGTAGATTGTATTTTTTAATTTCATCCATTCTGTCCACAGTATAGATTCTTTTAATATCTACATCACCTTGAAATATTTCTATTCCTTGGTGTTCTAAATATTCCATGACGGGCCATCTATCTTTAGGTGTACCGTAATACACTTTAACTAAAGGTTGTTTTTGTAGATTAGTCCACTCACCTTCTTCAAAGTCTAATCTATATTTATTAGTCTTTTTCCATTTATTAGTATGATGAATGAACTTAGCAGCCACTTGTTTAAATTCATTAAACCAAACCCAGGCTTTAATATAAAAGTATGGCTTGTAGTCTGTAACTACTTCTTCCACTCTTTCATTCTCAGCATCTCTATATCTTAAATGTACACTATTTTCTATGTGATCTATTATCATTCTCTTCACCTTTAATCTTAATCTCGATATTCTCAAGGTTTTCTCTTGTTAATTCATCTAGCAACCAACCTAGTTGCTCTTTAATATATTCTATGTCTTCGCCCCAATGTTCTACCAAAGCAGTTATTTCTATGTTAGTAGTAAATCTTACGGCTTCGTCTGATTCTAATATGACATCACCACAATTAAAACACTGAGGTAACTCAGGTCTATACCATGCTAGTTCATTACAACCCCAACAATAGACTTGCTTTGTATAATTCATTCTTCTTCCTCTAAAGATTTTCTATATTCTTTCCATTCTTCTTCATATTTCCAAGGTTTCTCAACCATATAAAGAACTTCTTCACCAGTTAGACCATAGGTTTCTACTAAGTAATAACCTAGATATGCTAAATTACTATGTAAATCACTCCAATGTGGGTTAAAATATTTATTCATTCTTCTTCCTCCATTAATCCCACTTCTAATATCATAGGTGCTATTTGAGCAACTAAACCAATAATACTTCTTTGACCCATTAAATAACCAATCTCGGCTTTAGGGTTTTCCTGTATCATATCAAGAAACTGTTGCTCGTTTTCGTAGCCTTCTGTTTCCATCTTCTCTGCTATCTTTTGAATAATTAAATCCATATATTGTACCATGTTCATTTTAAATCATCTATCCCTTGGTCCTCTTAAGACCGTTACTTTATCATTAATAAATACCACTGGTACATCATCACCAAATGCTATTATTAATATATCTTCTGTCTTAGCAATACTACCTATTGGTAATGATATTTCTACTGTAGCATTATAACCAGTAGTCGAAATAGGTTCTATTTCTGTAACTACCTTTTCATAGCCTCTATCAGAAGAAATATACAAACGACTATCATCATAAGACCAATTTAAATTGTAAATAGAATTACCTACATTTTCTGCTAAACTCATAGCCTCTACAAACTCTCCTGATTCTATTTTAAGAATCGTACTTAAATGTAATTTAGAAGTAACTTGTATTTTCTCACCGCTTCTTATTATCTTACTAGCCCTAACTTTATTTAGGTTTATAAGATATTCCTTCAGTCTTGTAATTACACCAGCATTAGTATGTCTTTCTAATAATGGTATGGTAACAACGGAATTGTTTAATATTAATTCTACTGTACTATCTTTACTATCTAAAGTTATATCTGTATCCACTAAATATTTATCTACAGTACCACCACTAATAGAAATACTACCATTAGTAGATTCCCTACATTCTAGTCTGTATACAATATAAGTATAGTTATCAGCATTCTGTACATATACTATTCCATCTTTTACTTCTAATACTATATCGTCGCATAGTACCGCCAAAGAATTACTAACTCCTTCATTGTACTTACCTTTAAGTCTACATATTCTAATTGCTTCTTTTAATTCTTTTCCATTTATTGTAAATCTCATCTCTATTCCTCCATAAATTAATATATCATAATCTTAACACACCCTACATAATATCATTTGGTGTTTTACATCAAAGGTTGTTTTCTTTGAATCCCTCTAAGCCATGCCACGAGACATTACCTTTATTATTTTCAAACAATAAGAAGGACTGTCCTTCATTATTTGCATTGGTTTTAGATTTTAAAACCTTAGCATACAACTTAGTATTGTTTCCTCTTTCCTCTCTATAAGTGTGGATATGTTGAAACAATTTTGCTGTTGTAGATTTTTCCCAATCAGGTTTTGAACCTGAAATATCAAACCCGTCGTAGGTATCTTTCATATGTGTAATGAAAAACTTATGACATTCTAGTTGACAAGATGCCTTAAACAATCTTTGGTATTCCTGTGTTCTAGCAAACCACTGTGTAGGAACCATCTTGACTTTATCAGCCTGTCTAGGATTTCCTCCTTTAATGTGATTTTGCCTTGCAATCATATTTGTAGTGTCAAGCCAACTATCTAATCCATCAAAGATTAAAGCCTTAACATTTAATACCTCTACTTCATCATCTTCAAATACTATCTTCTGCGTATCAATTGCTTCTTTAACCATACCCATAAAGAACCTTGCCATGTCAGCAGTTTTTAAATAATCTACTTCCATGTCAGCAGTATACACATGAGGATTAAAGATAAATACTTTCTCATCTTCACTCCAATGTTGTCTCCATGTTGGTTCTGCACCTTCGTCAAAATCTAGAATAAAAACCCAATGGGTTTCTTTTTCTTTTTCTGTTCTACAATCTAATGCTGTACCTGTTTTACCCGTTCCGGGGTCGCCACTAATTCCACAAATAAGCCAAGTGTGTTGGTGTTCTAAAAGTTTCTTTCTTTGACTTCTAGCCCGTTCCTTTGCCGCTGTAAAAGCATTCTTATCATCTTCTACTTTGGCTACCGTTGTTAAATTACTTGCTGTTCCTTTTTTATTTCCTATTCCCATGTCAATCATCTCTTTCTTTAAATACGCCTACTGTTTCTTTAAAGTTAGTTTTATCTAACTTACGGGTATACATCTTACCGCTTTTAGTGTGGAACCTTACTGTATAGGCTTCAGTAGATTCTTCTAATTCCCATTCTAATGCTTCGACTTCTATCATATCAATCACTAATTTATTCATTCTAATTGTTCCCATTGTTTTATCTCCTAAAAAGTATAGGCTTCGCACCTACTTGAATGTCATTTAATGCGCCAACATTTACACACAGGGGCAATTATTTAAATATCACCAAAATTCAATATCCTCATCATTGTCTAGTACAACACTTTCTGCAACAGCACCTGTAGCAATACGAGGGAATACCCCGTATAGATTAATTGTAACTGGATTTAATTCTTCAGTTGGAACTCCATCAGCATCTTTCTTATAAGTTTGGTTAGTACGACCAATGATAATAACATCAGAGCCTACACCAAAGTCAATATTAATATGTGAAGGAACCCATACTGGAGTTGATTCAGGAATATCCTCATCTTCAAATCCATAGTTAGCATCAACAGGTTCTATCCACATTACACGGTTGCCTGTCTTTTCATTAACTTGTAGGTTCATACTTGATACAATACCGTCAGTAACTACTAAGCGAAGTCCTTGTACAGTGCTAATAGTTTCATGGTATGATTCTAGTTCCATAAGGTCAGACACATATTCAGACATATTACTACCTAGTATATCTTCCATATCTACATCGTTAGCATAGAACCTTTCATCTTCTTCATCTAGTAGATCATTGTAAGTTAGACTTGCAATAGTCTTATTCTTAATACCATATACAGCACTTCTTTCTTCATTAAAGATACCATATAAATGTATCAAGCGGAAAGTTTCTGCACTAAACTTATGTGCTGCATCTCCCTTCAATTGAACAGACCAATATTGCCAATCTCCACTTTCTTTACTACCAATAAAATGCGCTCTTAGTCTCCATTCTTCAGCAGGGAGGGGCTTGCCGTATCTCTTATTTACATCACCACTAGCCCAAGATTTAACAGGGTCAATTGGTACAATCCACTTACCCTCACTAACTTCAATTGCTGAAGAAGGTAGTTGGGGCAATTCTTTAGTATTCCAATCACCGTTTATTACCTGTGTCTTTTCATATTTACCTTCAGTTAAACTAACTTCGGCTACTATTTCGTCAGTTAATGCTTGAGAAGAGTCGGTACGATACTTATTTGTAACATCTCTACGCTTCCATTCCATTACATCACGAGCAGGTTCTACTGCAAAGAAGAAACCAACTGCATTATTACCAAAACCAGAATTACCTCCAGTGTTTTTATTAGCATTAATTCGTCCCCTAACATAATTACGAGTTAGGGTTAGACAAATTAATTGTTGCCTTTCTTCCCCTAAGTCAATTCCATTGGTTGTAGCAATTTCATTGTACTTAGTAGTCATTTCTTTTTCATCTATGCTCAATCTACCTGCAAGGTTTTTTAGTTCTTTGCTTATTTTTTTATTCATTCTTTCCATCTCCTATTTTACTCTTTTACAAATTGGGCCACTAACCATGACACCAACACTTTCGGGGTAACACTCCTACCCCTCCACTCACTCTCTCCTATAACTGCTACTAACTTAAACCTTTTTCCTGTTGGGATTTCGTCATTATCTAATACAGATTGTAGGAGTTTTCCACAAATTTCTTTTACAGTATGTCCATTATAAACTAACTTTAACAAGAAGTCTAAGGCCCATCCGCCATCGCCTCCTACTAAACTTTTAATACAATTATTATACGGTAACATATGTTCTTGATGAATACTTTGAGGGCCTTTCCCAGAAAAAATACATGCCTGTAATTCATTAATTGCCCTTCGCATATCACCCTCACATATTTGTAATAATATATCTAATTCATCATCAGAAAACTTTCCGTTTTCCTTAGTAATAATTTCTCTCAATGCCAAAGATTGTAGATTAGTATCAATTGGCTGAAAGAAATAGTTTGCACACCTACTACGGATAGGTAAATCTACACCATATGGGTCATTACATGTAATAATAAATCTTACATTAGTTGCCCTTTCCATAGTCCTTTTCAATGCTCTTTGTGCATCCTTTGTCATTCCATCTAACTCATCTAAAAGAATAATTTTAAACTTACAATTATCCATAGATTTATGAGTTGTAAAGGAAGTAACTGTCTGCCTAATTACATCTAATTTTCGGTCTTGGCTTGCATTAATTTCTAAGAAACTGGTAGGCTTATCTTCACCTAAAAACTGATTACCTAATACATGTGCTACGGTTGTCTTTCCTAACCCCGGCATTCCATATATTAATAGATTAGGCATGTCGCCTTTATCAAACCAAGTCCTAGCATCTTCTACAAATTTATGCTGTCCTATAATTTCATTAATCGTCTGTGGTCTGTATTTCTCTGTCCAATTCATTCTCAATCTCTCCAATACCATTACACTTACAGCAAGACATATCAATCGCCATTCCTGTTCCCTTGCAATCTTTACAAGTCTTCTTCATTTTCATCACCTGCATAACATACTAAACATTCTGCTGTTAATACATAACCTGCAATAGAAACAGCACTTCTTAATGCTGCTTTAGTTACCTTCACTGGGTCTATAATCCCAGCATCTAAACCATTTACATACTCATCATTTTCACCATCATAAGTACATAATTCACCTTTTCTATCTGATGTGTTTTCGGTTCTACCTACTTTATCTCCTTGTAATTCAACACCACAATTATAATGTATCTGTTTAATAGGGGCAGTTAAAGCACTATAAAATAGTGCTTGCATAGGTGAGCATATAATTTTAGAAATTTCATATAGTGTAGCACCACCTCCTACAATAACTCCCTCTTCAACTGCTGCTCTTGTAGCATTCAAAGCGTCGTCTATTCTATCCATTTTATTTTTCATTTCAACTTCTGAATTAGCACCAATACTAATTATTGCTGCTGTGCCACTTAGTTTACCAATCCTTGACCTATGCTTTGCTTGATGCCATTCTGAATCAGTATCACCAATAGTTTTATTGATTAAATTAATTCTTTCTTGTATAGGTTCTAATTCTCCTTGAGGTCCAATAAAAGCAGTACGAATATCATTAACCTTTATACTATCACATAGTCCAAAGTCTTTATTACTAACATCTTTAATTGTATCACCAATGTGTGTGTTGAAAAAGAATCCACCTGTTAAAATTGCAAGGTCTTTCATTTTTTCATCTAACCAAAAACTATGATCCTCTCCTTTAATAATCATAGCATCGAAGTTACCTTTCATTCTGTTAATAGCAAAACTAGAAGCGGCTGCTAAATTAATATCCTTGACTACAATAAGTAAAGGTTTCTTTTCAGCAAGTGATAATTCTATTGCCGGTACTAAATCATTAAAGGATTTAATTTCCTCATTAGTAATGACTAACAAACAATTTTCTTTCTCCCATCTACTTCTGTCTACTGTTTTACCCAGTAGGGGATTAGCAAATCCAGTTTCTGTTTCCATACCTTCTAAATAATTTAATTCTGTAAGACCTGTGGAAGATTCTTCAACACTTATCACACTGTCTGAGCCAATAGTGTCTAAAGCATCAGCAATTAGTCTACCCATTTCAGCATCATTGTTAGCAGAAATAGTAGCAACCGAAAATAAGTCTTGGTAATTTTCAACATCTACTGACATGCTATCTAACATTTCTAAAGTATTCCTTAAACAATCTTCAAAAGTATTTCTAACCTGAACCGCAGAGGAAGGATTGTTTCTAACATGAGCAATACCATTATGGATTAATGCTTGTGCTAATACTGCCGCAGTAGTTGTACCATCTCCAGCATTATGTTGTGCTACTGTTGAAACTTCTTTCAGTAAATCAGCACCTAAGTTAGCAAAGTTATCCTTTAGTGTAATGTCCTGCGCTATAGTTACACCATCATTAACAATAGCAGGCGGCCTACCATATCTTTGTAGGACAACAGTACGGGCTTTAGGTCCCAATGTTATCTTTACAGTATTAGCAACTGCGTCAACACCCTCTAATAGTTTATCTCTTGCTTCATCACCATAAATAATGTCTTTCTTTCTATCCATATTACTCACCCAATATTGCTAAAATATCTCTTGAGTTTACAGCAACATACTCTTCACCATTATGAGTAAAGTTATCACCCTTTTGGAATAAAACTTCTTCCCCCACTTTTAATCTATTTGAGGTTGCTTCCCCCTTAGAAATAATTTTTCCTTTATTCTTCGTTGCATCAAGTATAATACCTGATGCTGTTCTACCTTCTTCACATTTTAATATAATGTATTCTCCATTTGCTTTCATTTAAATCATTCTCCATATAACTAATAAGGTTATTACATTTACAACACTAACTGTTATAGCAATATAATTTGTCACCTTGAGTTGGCTATTAATACTTCCTAATAACTCATGCATTTTTTCAAACTCTTTCTTCATTTATAGCGGCCTCCGCCTCTTTTATATTCATGTTTAAGTCCCAACATTTTCTTAACTTACTAATAGAATATTTCTTTCTATTCACATCGGCAAGCCAAACACTAAAACAAATTCCTGTCCCCTTTCTCATTAAAATTCCCCCAATGGTTTTACCATTTGTTTAACTTTTACTTTTCGTCTTGTAGGTTTTTTTAATCCTAATACTTTACACTCTTCTCTCGTTAAAATTTTCCGGGCAAAAATCCGGTATTCTTCTTTTTTTAATAAATGTCTCAAAAGATACACATCAGTGTCCTTTAAACCTAACCTTTTACAGATGTAGTTTAAAGGATTGCTGGTACTTCTTTTAGGAGGTATCACCCTTCCATGCTTACTATCCATAGAATATGCTATTAGAGCATACAAATACTTTACAGGCCATCTATACATTACAGATGCTGCAAAGGCTAACTTTTCATTCTTAGGTTCGGAAGCAATAAGCCAAGATATAAGTTGCATAGGAGGTGGCTTATTATATTCTAATAGTTTATAATAATCATTCCTATTCTTGGCCTTGATATATTGATGTGAAATATCATAAATACCACTATCAAATGATACTACTTCTTCTGCATTCTTAGCCATTAGTTTTATCTTAACCTGCCGTCTATCGTACTTACCCGGATATTTAACTTGACAAACATTAATTATAGACTTGGGTACATCTTTTTTATTATTAGATGTTAAAGCCACATGCCTACCAGACAATATTAAATCTAATATTTTATCCTTTTCTAATTTAGTTTCATGTAAATCTTCTATAATAATCCCCATGTCTTTAGGGAAAGAATATATGTCGTCTATAGGTATATCGTTACCGTGACAAATAATATATTCTCTTTTACCCATTTCTATTTTAGAATTAAAAGTTTTACCTGTCCCCGGCCTACCAATAAATATCTTAGGTTTGTGTGTTCTGTTCTTCATTCATTACCACCTCAAATTCATATTTTCCATCTTCGTTTAAATGTATTTTTTCTTCAACTAACGACATTAATTTATCAAATTTTTCCCAGTCGTTACTTTTATTAACTGCGTTTATAGGGATCATTGAAATTACTTTTCTTATAGAGTGACGCTTAGTTATAAATATAGTATCAGTATGGCGGGATTTCTCACGCATACGCCTACTTTCTATATCTAAATAAGATAACGACTGTCTGATAGGCTCGATAAACTTTTCAGTAACTCTTATTACTATAAAATAACGAGGAACCCAACCATATTTATTATCTTTCCTGATAGCAATTTTAAATGTAGGTCTCGCTAAAAAAATTAATATGCCTTCTACTTGTCCTTCTGTATACAATTACGCCCCACCTAAAATTTCACTTAACTCTATCTCCCATATATGAAATTCTTTGTGACCTTTAATGAATAATCCCGCTTTATCTTTAGGGCCTACAAAAGTTTCGCAGCATACAAAACAATGTACAGTAACTATCTCGGCTAGTTTCCTTATACCTTCGTTAGAAATCATATCAACTATGTTTCCTTCCTCAAATGCTTCTTCATTATGGTCTTCCCAATCCATATTAACCCCTTAGATAATCTCTTAAGGTTTTTACATCTTTATTAATACTTTCGTGTGATGATTCATTAATAGTTTTCTTAGGTTTTTCGTTTAAACTACTATCCAAAAATCTTTTAAGGTTGTCTGCGGCCTTAGTGTATCTTTTCTGACCAGCAATATTCCAATTTTGGAAAGTAGAACAAGGCATTTCTTTATACATGCCAGATTCTAAAAATTCCCACACAATAGATTGTTTAAGTCTTGATATAGCCTCTTCTAAAGTAGAGGGAGGTTCATCTGAATCATAATTAATCATCTTAACGGCTCCTTAGCACCAACTTGTTTTAATACCCATCTAAGTGTTTTTTCAACACCTCGAAGGGCAGTATAATTTCTTATTGCTTCGGCATTATCAGTAATAGACATTTCACCACTACGAAAATGACTATACCATAGTTTTTTTCTTTCTATAGTTTCTTCTAACATATCTAAAATTTCCTTAGCATCTCTTACGGGTATTGGCATTTATTTCACCTTGTATTTAGGATGGTTAAGAGGTAGGCGATGAAGCCTCCTTTCAGCCATATTACTTAATAATGTAGCAATTGAATTAACAGAAGAGTCAAACCTTTTTTCTGCCACTTCATCGTTAGCAGGCACAAGATTATACTTTAACTCTGCAAGGTTCTCTGCCACGACTAATGAATCTAGTAAGCATTGAATTACTTCATACTCCCCCTGCGATACAGTTTTAATCCTTGCCATCTACATACCTCCTACAATTATCTAACTGGGAGGCAAAGTTTTGCATTCCCAATTCATATCCTTTCATATAGTTTAAGACTTTTTCCAATTGGGAAATCATTTTATTATGTCTCGCTTTCTCGGCCATTTCAATTGCTATTTTCAATTCTTCTATTACTTCATTCATTCTTCCTCACCTGTTCCTAATCCTAATTCTTTTAGTTTTTTAACTATTTGAGGCATTAAAGCATATACACCATCGTAGTCTACAAGTATATTACTTTCAAACCAAAGACCACCTTCACCGTAATATTCATCACCAACAGTTTCAGTATCATATACTTCAAAAGAACCACTTGTGTATGCCCCGTAATCATTCTTTTTTAATCTAAGGATAAATTCCATTTCAGTATATGTTTTTTTAACTGTCCCAAAGGAGTTTTCCATACTAACATGTGTTTTTTCTACCCATTTCCACTCTTCACTATTAATTCCAATTACCAAAATCTTCACCTTCTTCATTTATTATTGTTTCACTTACTACTTCTATGTCTATCATAGACATATAGGAAAGCCGTATATCATCTACGCTTACTCTGCTATTTAGTCCTCGTTTATTTGCATTATAAATTGACAAAGTAATTAATTTATCTAATAATAAATCAGCCCTTCTCTGAACTTCAACCGTAGCCAAATCTTGAATTTGTTTATGCTCTTTCTTAAAATATTCTCTTATTTTCCTGATACTAACCATTTTTTCATCTCCTTTTCACCGTAAAAATGTTTTACTTCATTATGCTCTTGACAAATACATATCCACATTGTACCTGCCAAAGAATTAATTTCCAATATTTCCCATTTAATTTTATTGATCTTATACATGCCATTAGTAGATAGTTTTAATTTACTACCATACAGGGTATTATATTCCTTACTAACGGTGTTAAAGTTATCATGTATGTATTGTATAACATGAGGGTGTTGGATATTAGCCCACACTTCTTGAGTTATTTCATAGTGACCCGTATTGTTACATATTTTACAACCACTACCATCACAAATAGGACAAATTATTTCTCTTGAGCAAAAAGTAGGGAATCTTATAAATCGAACCCTTCCTCCTTTTCCACTGTCTTTATCATTGTTTCTTTTCCTGATTTGTCTTTTATCCATGTTAACCTCTCCTGATTACCTAAAACAGTTGCTTCTTCAAGCATAAACTTCCAGTTTGATAATGTATTTCTATCCGTACCTGACCAAAAAGCCAAGCCAAATGGATGAGTGTGTATCCAACTTTGTAAAGGTATTTTCATACCTACTAAATCCACACCCTTATAATCTACAAATCCGGGCGAACCACGATTCATAAACAATTTACCATCTCTATCTACTATAATAGAAACTTCTAGTTTTGGTAGGATTACGGTAGATGCATGCCAAATTGCTTCCAGAAAACGGCTATTTCTAGGGTCTTCATTACCACTAAAGCACAAACTACGCCAAATCTCCCTGATTTCTTTTTGCCAAATTTCAGGGGCGATGTCACAAAATCTTTCATTTAAGTTATCTACTTCAGCAAATTTCATTTCATTTCCTTTAAAAAATGAACTTAATTCACCACTTTTAGGTTCAATTAATTGTCTTTGTAGATAGGCACTTTCCACACCAGACGCTTCTATAATAAAATCAGCCTCTTCATCATCTTGTTCATTCCAGATTTCCGCCACTACACAAGCCATATCATTATCGTAATAAATATCATATACATATTCTTCACCATTTCCTATGAAGGTATCTAAATAATTTTCTGCATGTCGGTCTTCGGGGCTTTTACTATTTTTTATTGTTTCTAATCTCATTGTTTATCTCTCCTGTACTCATATATTTTTAGGTCTATTTGCTCTACATAACTTTGCCAATCTAAATTATTACCACAATCTTTACATCTTGATTCATCCCCACCGTGGTAGATTGGTACTGGCAACCACACTGTAAATCGGCTACATAATCCACACCAATCGGTTACATTAGTAGTTAGAGTTGATACAACTTTATTCATTAGTTGTCACCACCGCAATCATCGTCTGATGATTCTTCTTCTTTCCCTTTAAATTTATAAGGATAATCTTTCTTTAATTGTTTCAAATTTTTAATTATTCTATCAATTTTTTTATTATCCATCTTAAGCCCTCACATGAATATGTTTGTGTGTATCTTCGTCATTGAAATGCCTTTGAATCCATTCAGCACCATAACCAGCAACTGCCACATGAGTAAAATGTACACCTTTTGTACTTTTATCCCAATGATCTCCTTGACAAGAAAAGTTTCCTTCAGGTCCACTTGTTAATGTTGGGTACATTTTAGAATCTTCATCACTTGAAATAAGCAAACCATTCCTACCTTGCGCTCTCAAATCTAACCAACCAACTTTAGATGTATACATGGTGCGCCTAATATCTAAATTATCTGCACAACATACAACTAAATCATAACCTCTAATTTGTTGTTCTGATAAAACTTTGTATGGCTGTGCTTCAACAATTTTATATCTACTTTCCATGATTACTGCTTTATTTTTACCAACATCGGTCTCATCAAAATTTTGATAAGTTAGATTTTTAGTCTCTACTGTGTCGGGGTCATATACAGTTACTGCATATCTTCCCTTCCCTACTTTATCCAATAGTGGGATTAAAAAACTTCCAATTCCACCTGCTCCAATTATCATTATTTTCTTCATTCAATCCTCTCCTTCAGCCATTTTTTATAGCAAGGCATACAAGTAACCTGTCTATACGCATAGTTATTTACTTCATGATTCAAATACAACTGTACTTTAATTGTACCACAATAGTAGCAATCTATTCCTTCTAATTCACCTTCATTCATTCAATCATCTCCTTTATTTTATTGTTTGCTCGATAAACTGTCTCAGTACTTACATTAAAAAATCTGGCTACTTTAGCCAAAGATAAATTAGTACCATTATAGATACAACCTGCGATAGTATGTTTATCAAGCGTCATTACTTCCGCAGTTGTTTTAATTAATTCGTAGCAATCGAACTGTTGTTTTTCACACATTTCTTTTGCCTCATCAAGTGTGTACATTGTACTCACTTCAAAATGACTTTCTAATCGCTGTACGATTCGTTTAACTCTTCGTTGTTTTATGCCGAAGAACCTACAATATCTTAGCAAATTAGCATGTCTTTTCCTTAGTCTTTGGAAAAGATATAACGATGCAGCAGCCAATTCTGCCATTGTATACCTACTATACATTAAATGAACATATGATGTACGAAGTATTTTTTTCACTTCATCAACCTCTTTTATTCCAAATTCGGAACATAATAAAGTTAGGTCCATCATTTCCCTATTGACGGGCTTATTATCTTGATGTTCAAAGATGCGTGATACTTGTATTAACTTGCACTCTTCACATACAAATAATTGTAGGGGTATGTTCATTTTAGTTTTATTTGATTGACAATTCAGACATGGCATCAAAATCAATCCTATGTTTTACACTGTATTGACTATAAGTTGACAGAGTAGATACTAGGTCAATAGTTGTTTTATCATTTAATAATGCTAACGCTCTTGCTGCATATTGATCTCCCAAAGATACATCTGTTTGTGTTTGGTCTATACAAATAGGACCTACAAAAGTTAATCCTTCCAAATCTAAGACCCCCTCATTATATTTACTAGGCACATTACAACCTTCAATCGCTCTAATTAACACTACATCATCACCATCATCATCATACACCTGTTCATAATTTTTATTACTAAACAGAAGATAAGTTGAAACATCCTGTGTCCCGCCTTGATGTCCTCTATGAGTCGCACCATAAACTAACCAATCAAATTTAGAACCCTTGATTAGCATACCTTTATGGGGTATTTCTACAGATTCGATGTCCTTCAATTGATTTGCTACCTGAGACTTTGTATACACATCGACATTTTTAATTCTTGTTGGGAATTTACTTGCCAGTCCCTCAATTAATTCCATTGATTTCTGTTCTACCAAAGTTGAATGTCTGTTCTGCTCCAAAAAAGCATGTATAAGTTTTCTATTTGAATTACTTACTACATTACCACTACACTCATAATATAATTCTTCTGGACTAATACCATACCATTTATTTTTACTATTACCACACGCTCTCATAAAACTTTTAAAAGGTGCATCTTTAATTGAAACCCATAATCCTTCGTTTAATTCTATGGATACCTCTTCTCTACCAGTTTTTTCTATATTTAGTAAAGTTTCCACCAGCAATCCTTCATCATTATAAAAACTATACTTAAGTTTATTAATCAAAGTTTCGGCTATTATCAAATCAGTATCTTTAATATCCATAAATATTTTTTCTGATTCTCCATAGGTTAAAGGTCTAAGATGTCTAGACAACATATAACAAAATATCATATCAGCACTAGATTTAGTCATTTTAAACCCGTTAATCCAAATCCCCTTGTTTTTATAGATGGTAAAGCACCAATCATTATCAAACTTAATTGTAAGAATGTTTAATCCATGTCTTAAACCATTATTAATACAAGACCTAACACCAGTTAGAAGAGGGTTTTTTTGTTGTAAAGTATGATACCTATATATAGATATATTTCTAGTATATTGGTGATAATAATTTGAAGTATCTAACGAAACACTAGTTCTTACATGAACATGATTTTGGTTATGTCCCCTCTGTCTAGATAATTGTAAGTTATAATTAAGCATATTTATTCCTCTAGATATATCATTTCTTTTAGGTACGAATCACAAATTTCTGATAATTTATCTCTAAGACTTTCGCTAATTCCCGGTATTACTGTTCTCATTAAAGATAACCAAATCTTATAATGCAAATTAATTGTAATAATAGGCATAAGTTCATCATTGTATTCAACCTTTAAGGGCACATCTTCTTCATTATCTATTAATTTATATTCAATTTTCATTTCCGTCACTCATCCCGACTAAATATTCTAAGGGACTCACTTTTAGAGTCTGCTTGCTCATTATTACATGTGGGAATTTATTAATTAGTATTGGTAATACTTCTAATAAATCCACCAGTGTATCATAATTTTTTGTCCATACCGAACCATTAGCCTTTAGACTAGTCACTCGATATACTGTATGTCCTTCATTCTCCATTCTCTCACCATCTGTTTTCTCGTTTCATATTTGTTATTCTTTCTTAAATACCAACTTATTTCGTCTTTGGTTGGTATCATTCGTCTTATACTTCTTTGACTTTCGTGAAGCCCTTGTTTTTTTGTTATGACAGGTAAATCTATTAATTGACACACTATTTTATCTCTAGTACGCCATTCACCATCAGACATTAACCTATCAATTGTTTTAATATATCGTTTAGATTTCACATGCACCACCAGCACATGCTATTTCTCCCTGAAGGTTTGTGTTATCTTCTAACTCTACAACCTTGGTTAAGTCTACCGATTTTAAATCTAGAATCATTTCTTCATATTTTTCTTTGGTAATTGATTCAAATGGTGCTTGCTTATATGTTCCACCATCATAAGGCAATACAGATAAACCGTTATAATATTCACGGTTAGTCCATAGCCATTCTCCTACTATATCCCATTCATCTTCTTTAACAGAAATAGTAGCAGAAACATTGTGTGTATTAATTCCATCCGTGTGTCCATTCCTTACCCATTTACGGGAAAAGGTTCGAACCCTTTCTAACAAACTAAGAGCAGTTTCTGTAAGTCTTGTAGTGCCAATCTCAGGTGCTTTTTGAGGCACTGAAATTACAGCAGTATCATGAGGGGAAAAGTATTCATCCTCAATTAAACTGGGGTGATTTTCAATCAAATAATTATAGATTGATTCATTCTTATTTACCCTAACTCTTCTAATGTAATAATCTGAATGCCACGCATGAATACCTGAAGAAGTTCCCAATGTTAAACTAGTAGTTCCCGCAGGTTTTACACAAGTAAGTCTGCTAGACGGTTTAATTCCTATCTCGTGAGCAACTCTTTTATTTTCACCAAGTACAATTTTAGTACCATTTTTTAGTAAATCATCCATGTTTATTTCAAAACTAGATAATACATTGCTTGCAATACCAGTCATACTCACACCTAAAAGTGCATCTCTTTCTGTAGTTTTCTTCCACACTTCACGCAAATAATGGAAATCTGTATATCCTGCCTGTAGAGTACCAATAAAAGCAGCCGCCCTACATCTATCGTAAAAATCTGTTTCATCTACTATACTACTTGCATTGATTTCTGTTAGGTTACAGAATTGATATGGTCGTAGGGCAATCTCACAACATGGGTTAGTACCCCAATCTTTGTCATTAGAGAAATATATTCCCGGCTCACCACTACCTGATGCCCTAATTCTATCCCATAGAGACATAAAGAAGTCCTTAGAGACTCTATTACGGATTAATACTGCTGAATTATTTGCTCGACCTCTCTGCGGGTTATTTTCCCACCAAGTACCTGTCTTACAAGTAATCATTTCCATATCATCTGCCGAGAATAAACTAATCAAGGCTGCCCTTCTAATACCACCAGCCAATACTGCATCTGCAATATAACACATAATATCATGGACTTCTATTGGACTTAGTTGTAGACCATCTTCTTTTTCCTTTAACATATTTTCAATCTTAACTAAACATTCTCTTAAAGGTGCAGGTCCGGGTGATTTACCACCTGAAGTAATTAATGGTGAACCTTTAGGTCTAATGTCGGTGTAGTCAAATACAGGAGTTGAAATATTTCCACCAAAATATGTCTTCATTAATATTTTAATTGCATCACCCCAACCCTCAATAGAATCTGCTATCAAAAACCTACGAGTTTTCTTAGGATTTGGTTTACGAATTTCTGGCAATTGTATAACATGGTGCCGTTGTACAGAATAACCTACCCCAGTGCCTCCAAGGAGTAAAAACATAGATTCACCAAAACATTCCATAGAATTTATTGGCATGTATGCACAATTATAAACTCTATTAGGGCTAATTTGAATTGGTTTGCCTGCAAATTGCATTGATCTCATAGAAGGTAAAACCTTCTTAGTCATAATAAAACCATGATAAATATTTTTAATTTCACTTTCCAATTTTGGATACTTATCTATATGCATGGTCATATTTCTTAAACATAATTCAACCCAAGTTTCCCTACGATTTTTAGTAGGAGAATACTTAGCGTATTTCATATGTATTGTAATATCGGATAATATATCTTTTGATAATTTTTCACTATTCATATTGTTCACCTTTTTTCTTATTTAGTAACTCTTAATAAGAGTTACCATTACTCTTCTTTAATACCCCAAACAAAGACTTCGTAACTACTACTTGCAAGAGCATTTTTAACTCTTACTTGACCGCATTGTACAAACGGACCCATGTATAAAACTTGAGGTAATTGTCTCATTCCAATACCATTTCTAGTATTGCTATTCATCCAATCGTATATTTCACTTGTAGAGGCTCTACCCCCTTTCTGTATAATACATTCAGTAATATAACCAATATTTCTTAAGTGTTTATTATTACCTACTGCTGGTTTTGGCCTTTCTTTAAATTCCACATTTCTATTATTTCTTTGCATTTAATTCACCTATCTTTTCGTGACATACACATTCACATTCATCTAAACATAGTTTAACTGGCTTTTTACCTACTGCAAATCTCCAGCAACCAAAATCAGACTTGTTAAATTCTGGACAATTACATTTATCACATGAACCTTTACATTCATTATGTCTATATTTATAGTGAGGGTCTTCCTTTTTAGAGCAACTACATTTCTGCTTTGTACATGTGTCGTATATATCGTTTATATTTATTCTAGTATTCATATTTATTCCTCCTTCCTTTCTTCAAGTTTCATATTAATCATGGTAATTCCGCCATAATAAATATTTTAAACCATTTGTCTCCATCAAAAATATATACAGCATTTTCTTGACTATTATAGTTCATTTCTTCCACATTATCAAGTTTAACACCTGTATAACTCATCATTTTCCATATTGCTGCTATATCACAATTCATTAACATTCCACCATTTTTTACTATGTCTTATTCTTACCTTTTCCCAATCTAGTACTATCAAAGTGTCGGGATTGCCTATGTGTATGTTACCACATATACAGGAAACCATATCTGTTCTCCTTAAACTACCTTTAATTTCTTTTTTACAGGTAAGACACAAGAATCTAATTATTCTTGCATTTCCCATATCTTCCAAGCCTCTTCTTCAACTGGAACTTCTTCATCAGGCTCATTAAGTATAATAAAACCATATTTTATACCTTTAGCAATCAACCATTCATTAAAAAGAGGATTAGGGTCTACATAATCTGTATCACGAACATGATTTAGTAAATCACTAATAAGCATAGGCTTAACAGTATCTACTATCTTGTCATACATGTATATTGCCCCAGCAATACAACCCAATTTATTTTCAATCTTTTGACATCTACGAGATAAATTATAATCTTTCCTAAAATCAAGAGTTGCTTTCGGTAGAGCCATTATCCATTTGAAGAACCATTTCATTATATTTCACCTTCCTTGAATTGTATATTACCTTGAATAAATAAGGTTTCATTGCTGTCCTAAATATTTTTAGTATTTTGTTTACATTGGTATTATTAGGCCCAGTATCTATAAGATAATCTACTACCTTTACAACATTTTCTCTCGTTATATGTATTCTGCGGCCATACGCCGTTTGCCCACCAAGAGCAACTAAGTTGGCTAAATCACCCATATAATAACCATAGTAGTATTCCCAATAATCATTTTGATTTTCTGTTCTAGTTTTACAATAAGTGTGAAAACACTTTACTAAATATTCATCTTGCCATGCCATTTTTAATTCCTCAATTTTAAAATTAAAAAAAGGGAATTTTTTATTAAAGTGAGAATCCCTTAACTCACTATATGTTAGGATATACTGCCTAACCCAGTAACGACAGAATTAGAGGAACCTAATCAAAGGTTTCCTCCAACAATTGCCTGTGCCAATGTAACATCTTCAATATCTTCTAAATTGATATTGCCGATGTTTTCATGTGCCACTAATTCACCATTAATGTATGCCCAGTGGGTCGGATGGTTATAGATTTGCTCTATTGCCTCACTTGCACTAAGTTCCAGTTCTGTATGCCCCGTTTGGTTTAATATTGTTACTTTTACCATTATTCTTCCTCTCCTATATCTCCATTTTCTGTCATTTTACCTTCAGAAATCGCCTTAGCAATTGCTGTTCGAGTTTTAGTTTTAGTACTTGATAGACGGGAATCTGAAATCACGCCAAGTGTGTTTAGATTATCTATCCAAGTCATGTAAGTTTCGTTTATTGCTTCAAACAATGCCTTATCTGTCTCAGTTAGATATACTCCACCACTGGCCCTTTTCAGGAACCTTAGTCTTTCTGCCTCGGTAATTATACCTAGTTCTACTTGCTTATTTAATGTTTCTTCCATTTCTTCTATATTCATTTTATTCATCTCCATTCTCTGTTTTCTGTCGTATTCTCCACTGGTTTATATAATAGGCTCCGCCAGTATTTTTAGTTAATATCCTTCCACATTTTTCTATTTCTAGTGTGGAATTTAATATACTGCCCAAAGATCTCATTGATTTAACACCAATGGTACTATTTTGCTCAATATGATATGCTATCTGTTCAGTTGTACTTGGACCGTTATCATCCAAATACTTCTTCGCCCATTTTCTAATTCTTACTTTAGCCATTTTCTCACCTCAATAATTTTTCTTCTTCCATTCCTTGAAGCATGTCTCGTGTACACCTTCTTTAATTTCTTCAGGATGCATTAAAGAACCACCACATATGTCACAATTAGTATTATTACTAACCACGGTATACAGCCTCCTTAACTGAATTAAAACAAGCCCTACAATAAGGGAAGTCTTCTCCATATCCTTCTGATAAATCGTCTACCATCTCACCTTTGTTAGTGTATACAGCCTTAATTTCTCGATGTCCTAATCTTACAATAAAACTTGCTGGTACTGTACATATGTGACAAGTTAACCCCGGTTTAACATTATTTATTACTCCCAATTTGCTCACCCCTAAAAGATATTTGCCAAATAATTTGATGATAATATAACTGCATTCCTTCCCAGAAATATCTGTCTACTTCATCTAAATTTTCTTCTAATTTAGCATTTATTACTGTCATTTGTTTTTCTATGTATTCTTCTTGAGACACTAGTTCTACACCTCCTGTGAGTTTAGCACCAGTAACTGTAGGGTTTCGTACCACCATTTCCAATTATAACCCCTTGCACCTTCTAATAAATACGCTGCTTCTTCTAATGTGTATTCGCTCAATAAATATTCTATATTTCCCATCATTCTATCCACTCCGGTTTCTCTCTTTTTGTATAATTTAGGAAATCTTTCTTCTCTCCAAGGTAATACTGCCTATACGCTTTCACTGTATCCAGATTTTTATATTCATCAGGCATACATTGTGGGGGTGGTGTAAACCCCTTACTTTCTAAAAATTGAGGGGGCTGTTTAAGTAACTCCCTAAGTTTAGTATCGGTCATGTGTATTTTGTCATAGCGATGAGTATATTCATCACATAATGAGGTAAATAAATTGTATAACCAAACATAATTCTCTAATGATTGTCTAACCCACTTAGTTGAAGGGTGGTTTGCATATGCTATCTTATACACATTGTTGTACTTTTCGCCCATTGGTATGAACTTTATCAAGCCATCTTCTTTGGTATATTGGTGGGTCATTCTATAAGCAGTAGATAACATTTGACCACTTTCTAGAATCATTTTAACACAATGTTTGTCATTATGCATTCTAGCAGCAATCTTAGGGTTAGTATGTAAATAAAATATATTCATTCTTCTTCCTCCTTTATTCTAACATTGGGAGTAAACCCCATCAAACATAATCTACATGTTCTGAACCCATTGTTTGTCCGATGAGTACAATCTTTATTTTTACAAATCATTTTCAAATCACTTCCATTTCTTCAGCATATGAGTTTAAGACATCTAAATTAATACCTTCAAACCCACAATATTCATTTGAAATAGCCTCAAACAAAGATGGATAAGACGACTTCAGCCAATCATAAAACTCTAACGGGTCTATTTTAACCTTCATTTAGTCACCATCCTTGTATGTTTGATATGCTGCTTCATCTGCATCTGCTTTCGCACCTTCATGGTCTACCCAGTTAAACTGATTCCTTGCTATATCTACAATATGTTCTTCTATTAATTCATAATCATCACTAACGAAGACTTCCAATAAATCAAGTAATTCTTCTGTACTCATATTATCTTTTAGCATATCAAAGGTAGATTGATAGCCACACCATTCTACTATCTCTTGATTATTCATGTTTATTCCTCCTTTGCTTTGTCATGTGCTATACGCATATCATGTACTAAACTTGGTAAGCGTGATTGTCTGTTAGCCCATTCAGTTATAATGTCTAATATGCCTTGTCTATTACCATCGTCGAAATTACTAAAGCAATTTAATGCTTGGTATAATAACGGTATTCCTTCATAAGCACCCTTTTCAGATGTCGCTGCACCTGAACCAAATCTACCTACTGCGTCTGCTTTTCTTATCCATTCTTCTCTGTTCATAATTTTTCTCTCCTTGTATATTCAATTTGTGTTAAAATACAATACCATTCTGCCCTACTTTTATATGGAAATTTATCACATAAAAGTTTAGAAAATGATATTGCCTTCTGATTGCTTTGTATTGCCACACACCACTCCACTACATTCCTCTCCTTATAACTACAAATACTAACCATTGTATAAACTGACCATACAATCTCATTATCATTTTGCACCCTCCGCAACCATTAGTAGGATAAGATAGCCACACAAATCTTTTATCGTATCATCGCCTGCAAATTCCTCACCACCCATTAGCCTACTTAATTTATCATCAATTCGGACACATAGATTTTCAACAGCACTACCTGTTGAGAAAATACCCACAGGTTCGAATGCACTATTACCGTAACTTTCATTCTTTTCAATCAGAAATTCTTTCATTTCATCGCATTTCTTTTCTATCTCTTCTCTCCAATTCATTACCATCTCTCCCATTTTATTTCTTTTAATACTATAAGATCTACTCCGTATTCCTCATCCACACATATAATTCTTTTATCTAACTTTAGGGCTCTTTTAGATTGACTGACAGTGGGGTGAGCCCCCCACTTCATACCTTCCCTGTTTCGCAAATCACTATGTAGGGTTTCTATTCCCGCAGGACCATGCTCAAATAAATGTTTTACTACTGCATTACGCCACTGTTTAAATTTCATATTCCCCGCCTACCAATCTATAAATATATTATCTCTTACAAACTGTCAGAGATTCTCATGTTTCCCATCGTCAAAATGCGTGGGAAAAACAAACTGTATGAGATAATGCCTATTATCTTTTACGAAATGAGGACTATTCCCATTTTCCCATGTTTCCCATTTTGACTTCCTACTCATATACACTCACATATATACTATCTTATACATAATGATATATATATTATAATAGATATAGATATAGGTATATGAGAATAATGGGAATATGAGAATAACTAACAAAGTGTTATGTATAAATGCCATTATCTCCTACAAACTGTATTCCCACGAGTTTCCCATGTGAGAAACTCTAACAGAATGTCTGAGATAATGCAATCTCTAAATGCCTAAAAAGAAAAGAGAAAGATATTAAGTATTTTTTAGGGCATTTCTTTGATTGAACCAATAGAAACTTTGGTTGCATTTACACATAAGTAAGTGTTTGCTGAGAAACGGTAAAGTAAAAGGCTTCTCAACACTCTATTATGGGAGGGTCAGTATATAAGGCCAACACAGGACCGGAAGGGTTATATAGGTGTTTTTTCTAACTCTATTGTTTTGATTACCCGTCTGTATCTCAACAGATCTACTACCATATGGTTGCCTAATTTGTAGGGTGCCTCATATAGTCAGATATTTTATTTACTATGCCCTGAAGGGTAGGAGATTATGATATGGCTAAAGACCAAAGTATGAATGACGATGATTGGAATAAATGGACTGAAGAGATTAGGACTTGGTATCAAGATATAGATACCCACGCCGCTAATTCAATTAGTGCTGGACTTGATGAAGATGTAGTGATGGACTGTGTTGATGATATTGAAAAGTATCTTGCTCGTGGTGATAAGAGAGCAACACGCCGAATAGTCAACAAAGACTACATTCAAAAGGCAGGGAATATCCTTGCTGGATGGCCTAAAGTTAGAGGAATTGCTTCTTCACTTCCCGATGAAGTCCAAGCAATAAAGACAATAGTATTAGCAGGTTACGACCAAGCAAATGCAGCATTTTATAATACACTTGAAGAATTAGGACTTGCACACTATGAAATGCAAAGAGCATCTAAGAAGAATGGCGGTACTGATGGAATGCCATTTGGAAGTGCCGAAGCATATGTTAAGGCTAAGAATAACAGTGAAAACCAAAGCCTAACTCGTGACTATAATAATGGTCTATGGACTGGTTTAGATGTTTCAGACCCCCTATTGCGACCTTACATCGCAAAGGATGAAGATAATACTTCCGAGGATGAGGCTTGATGTCTTTTCTCGATGAAGATTCTGACTAAAATCAGAATAGCCACCCACCTTGAATCAAGGTATTGAGTTAGACTTCTCAATTAAACAAAAAAGTCCCCACCCTTTCAAGTATCTACAAATTGATTGATTGATAATGCTCGATTGGGCCCATAGTGAGTTAAGACTTTCTCACTTTAATAAAAAAAGTCACTTTTTGAGTGAGGTCAAATATACAAATTATATTACAACCATATGGTATGGAACTTTGTGGAAAGTCCTCATATAGTCGGGTATTTTCTAAATAGTGCCAAGGAGGCAATAAAAATGAGTAATGATGAAGAAAATAGAGCAGCATTGATTGAAAAGGCAAACAAATGGTTAGAAAACCCACCTGCTGATTGCGACGAATACCATATTGAGGATGTAAAGCAATATGTGGACCGACTACATGATAAGTATACAGAAAGGGCCGCAACCATGCTTCATACCTTAGTTAAGGGTGCAAGGAACACCATAACCCTAACACAACAGGAAATGAAGGGTGTAATCGTAATAGTAGATAAATTAGAAGAATGTTTTGAAGCATTGCCCCATCTATCAATACCGAGAGAAAAGAACCGAGAGAATATTGAAAAGTCTGTTATCAAGGCTGTAAAGAAGGCTAAGGGTGAAAACAATGTATAGTTTGAGCCAATTTGATGAAGACAGCGATTGATTTAATTCATTGGCTCGCCCAGTTTGCTATATCTGGGAATCAAAATATAGCACCTTTGAGGTACGGCAATACCACAAATTTAAATTAGGACCATATGGTTGTAAAAGAAGATGATTAAAAAAAGAACCTTATCTCCATAAAGGAGTTGATGAAGATGAAGATTAAAGAACCATATGGTTGTAATAATTTGTAGTTCACCCCACTTAGAAGAAGTAAGCCTTTTTAGTTCATGCTTAGGAACAATCCACCTGCCAGTGAAATAAGAGTCTATATTTGATTAGCGTTATGTGCTATATACGCCGACCACTTTTCTATATCAAAGTTAGCATATTCAATATTTATAAACTCAACAAACTTATCATGTATTATATATGTTGATTCTTCTTCATCTAATTCACTCAAAATGTGAACCCATATATTAGCCAGCCTGATATAATCTTTTCTAGTTAATACCATTTCATTTCCTCCATTTAAATCCCTAAAAAAGCGTCATAACATTCATCTGAACATATGCCAGTTTGGTGTTGCTCTCTTTGAATGGGTGTTTTAGATTCTCCCCTTGTGGGGTAATCAGTAGTATATGTTTTACTACAATTGGGGCATCGTGTCTTCATGATTAAGCCCCATTCATATCTTTCAATTTAGAATCAATGCTAATTAATGCCTGTTCTAATTGCATTACAAGAGTTTCAATGTCCCCTGCCTCTATTCTAAGTTCGTCTATAATGAATACCTCATTACGGTTCTGCTTCACTTTCAATACAAATTGCGGTTCCTTTCGTTTGAAGAACATACCCTTTCGATATATTCTTATATATGAGGCAGTTATACAAATTATACAACCATATGGTTCACTTTGGGAATTAAATTTTTTTAAACATTCTTACTTAATCTAAGGCAAAATACCCCAAAGGCTATAACAAAAGCAGCCAAATTAACCTCCATGTCAAAGTATACCAAATGGGCAAAATACTGGATGTCAAATACAAATTGGATGCCTGCTGGTAGAGCATTTATTCAAGAATCAGAACATTTAATGTGGCTTTGGGACCAATTATGGCTAACATACAAGTCCTCATGCCCACCACCTATGAGTAATGAGGGTGAAATCCACCAATTAATCATATTGCTAATTTCGCAACAATTGAGATGTAAAGAGTTATATAATAAGGCAATAGTAGACTTATCTAGTTGGGAAGCCCTACAGGACATATCTAAATACAATGAAGTATTTTAATATGCCTACTTTGCCACCCCAATACAAACAAACAAAGGGAGGATTGTCTGACTTAATTTAAAATGCTTGCAATTTAATAGAGATACCTATTCTTATTCTGGAAATAGAGATAGAAAAATTAAAAAATTTTTGCTAGTGGTAAAAAAATGTCAGGCCAATTTTCAAAAAATGGGGTTTTTACAATGTGGGAAGATACACTAAAAAAGTCAATGTCAGAAAAGGCTAAAAAACTTGCTGAAGAAGTATTGGATTCAGAGCCGAGGTCATTAAATGAAATATTAGATTTAATGTGGGAAGAAGTAGAAAGGAAAAGGAAATCCCGTTCCGCCAGCGGAGACGAACTCATACCAACAAGAGGGGAATTAAGAAGTTATTTAAGTAAGCATTATAATAGTGTTTTGTTTGATAAACATAGCAATAGACAAATGAAGTCAAAAACGCGCAATTCTGAAAGAAGATACTGGAAGTGAAAAAATTGGGGGAAAATTTTGACAAAATTTGGTTTGATATTATCAAAGTTGATATAGGCGGGGAAAGTAAACTGTTAAAAAAGTTAGAAAGTCTTTTAGAAAATATAGGTAAGATAACAACTTCTACGGGCGCAGGGGCATTATCAAATCTTATGGGTGCTTTTAATAAATTTACATTAATAACACTTAATAAATATATTAATATTTATCCGAGAATACTTTTTAGTTGGAACTCATTAAGAGGTTCAGGACTTGGTTTAAAAACTGCACAAATAGCATTAGAACAATGGTTTAGAAGTAAAGCAAATACCGATACACAAGAAATGTCAGAAATGTTAAGAGAATATGAAAAGACAAAAGAAGCATTTGATAAGATAAAACAAGGGAAGTGAAAAAAATTGCGGCAAAATTTTTCTGAAAATTGGTTTTAT
>Ga0114997_10000302_pt1 | contig 39678 bp, 38 predicted proteins | sample ArcticOcean_MG_C_2_FD_87045 | JGI IMG/M metagenome (GOLD analysis project Ga0114997, IMG submission 87045) | Marine microbial communities from western Arctic Ocean - ArcticOcean_MG_CB4_136 | ecosystem: Environmental > Aquatic > Marine > Oceanic | place: Arctic Ocean: Canada Basin | collected... | reverse complement strand
TTTTCTCCATTCATTTACTACGTTCTCATCTAGTTTTGCAGTCATTTCAGTTTCTATAAACCCTGGAGCTACTACATTACATCTGATATTTCTTGATCCTAGTTCTAGGGCAACAGATTTTGAGAAACCTATTATACCTGCTTTTGACGCTGCATAATTAGTTTGTCCTGCATTTCCTTTTACACCAACAACAGAACTCATATTGATTATTGAGCCATACCTTTGTTTAAGCATAGTTCTTTGAACAGCTTTAGTCATATTAAATACAGACTTTAAGTTAATGTCTATAACTATATCAAAATCAGATTCTTGCATTCTCATTAATAAATTATCTTTTGTTATTCCAGCGTTATTAATTAAGACATCAATCGTGTCAAATTCTACTAATACCTTTTCTATTAAACCGTGTGCATCATCAAATTTTGATGCATCACTTTGATATGATTTAGCTCTAACTCCAAGATTATTTAGCTCATCTTCTAGATTTCTAGCTTCCTCCTTAGATCTGCTATATGTAAATATTATATTAGCTCCTTGTTTTGCAAACTCTAAAGCAATACCCTTTCCTATACCTCTGGATGCACCAGTTATGATTACATTTTTGTTTTTCAGTAACATATATTTAATTAAGAATTAGTTTAACTTCCTTGCCAATATCAGCAGGTGAATTCACTACGTTAATTCCACATTTATTTAATATTTCTTTTTTTGCTTGCGCTGTATCATCACTTCCGCCTACGATTGCCCCTGCATGCCCCATTGTTCTACCAGCTGGCGCAGTCTCTCCTGCAATGAAACCAACTACTGGTTTTGTACTTCCACTTAACTTATACCAATTTGCTGCATCAGCCTCTAACTGCCCTCCTATCTCTCCTATCATGACTACACAATCGGTTTCGTCATCATTTATAAGCATTTCTAAAGCTTGTTTTGTTGTTGTACCAATTATTGGATCTCCTCCAATTCCAATAGCTGTACTTATTCCATATCCTTGTTTCACAACTTGATCTGCAGCTTCATATGTTAAAGTTCCTGATTTTGACACAATCCCAACATTCCCTTTCATAAAAACAAATCCTGGCATTATTCCAACCTTTGCTTCTCCAGGGGTAATAACTCCTGGACAGTTAGGACCTATCAATACACAATCTTTATCATTTAAGTAGTTTTTTACTTTAATCATATCTGAAGTTGGAATACCTTCAGTTATTGTGATGATTGTTTTAATTTTAGCATCTGCCGCTTCCATTATTGCGTCTGCTGCAAATGCAGGTGGTACAAATATTATTGAAGTATCCGCGTTTAAATTTTTTACAGCTTCCTGTACAGTATTATATACTGGTTTTTTAAGGTGTAAAGAACCTCCTTTACCAGGTGTAACTCCACCAACAACATTTGTTCCGTATTCAATCATCTGAGTTGCATGAAATGTTCCTTCACCACCAGTGAATCCTTGTACTATTATTTTTGAATCTTTATTAACTAATACACTCATATATTATTCTTTATATCTTTCTTTATAAGTTCCTTTTACCGTTTCTATTTTTATCTTATCTCCTTCATTTATAAATAGCGGGACATTGATTATTGCACCTGTTTCTACAGTAGCTGGTTTTGTTGCATTTGTTGCTGTATTGCCCTTTACCCCTGGCTCAGAAGAAACAACTTCTAAGACAACGCTAGCTGGCATTTCTACTGATAAAGGAAGTCCATCTTCGGATTTAATTATTACAGTCACCAAAACTCCTTCTTTTAAAAGATTAGAATTGTCAATAAGTTCTTTACTTAATGATATCTGGTCGTAATCAGCAGTATTCATAAAATGAAAATCATCACCATCTTTATATAGAAATTGAAATTTATGAGTTTCTACTCTAACTTCATCTATCTTGTGTCCAGAAGAAAAAGTGTTGTCTATAACTTTTCCATTAGTAACACTTTTTAATTTTGTTCTAACAAATGCAGGACCTTTTCCTGGCTTAACATGCAAAAACTCTATTACTTTATAAATGTCATGATTATAATTAATGCATAATCCGTTTCTTATATCACTTGTATTTGCCATTTTAGTTTGATTTAAAGTAACCCTTCATAATACCCCTGTGTGAATTTCTAATAAATTGTAAAATTTTATCTCTTTCTGGAGAAGCTTCCATTTCTGCTTCAATAATATCACAAGCCTGTGAGTTGTTATAATTTTTTTGATATAAATATCTATATATATTCTGTACTTCTGATATTTTTTTTGAATCAAAACCTCTTCTTCTTAAACCAACAGAATTAATCCCTACATAAGACAAAGGTTCTCTTGCAGCTTTGACATACGGTGGAACATCTTTTCTCACTAGTGATCCACCAGTTACAAAAGCATGATCTCCAATTGAACAAAACTGGTGAACAGCAGTTAATCCTGAAATAATAACATAATCACCAACAGTAACATGCCCTGCTAAAGTTGAATTATTTGAGAAAATACAATTATCACCAATTATACAATCATGAGCAACGTGACAATAAGCCATTATTAAGCAATTATTACCAATCACAGTTTTCATTCTGTCAGCAGTACCTTTGTTTATAGTGACGCACTCTCGAATCGTTACATTATCTCCTATTTCTACAGTTGTTTCTTCATTATTGTATTTTAAATCTTGAGGAGTAGCAGAAATCACTGACCCTGGAAACACACTACAGTTTTTTCCAATACGCGCACCGTCCATAATAGTAACATTAGGACCAATCCATGTCCCTTCACCAATAATGACGTTACCATCAATTGTTGTAAAAGGTTCAATAACAACATTCTTTGCTATTTTTGCACTTGGATGTATATATGATAATGGTTGTTTCATTTATTTGACTTTAGTTATTTGAGCGATCAATTCAGCTTCAGCACAAAGCTTTCCATTTACATAAGCATATCCTTGCATATGACAAATCCCCCTTCTTATGGGAGATATTAGTGTGCATTTAAAAATTATTGTATCCCCTGGAAAGACTTTGTTTTTGAATTTAACTTTATCAATTTTTGCGAAAAAAGTTAAATAATTCTCTGGGTCTTCTAAGGTGTTTAAAACAAGTATACCTCCAATTTGAGCCATTGCCTCTACAATAATAACACCAGGCATAACTGGGAATCCAGGAAAATGACCTTGGAAAAAGGATTCATTTATAGTGACATTCTTAATTCCTATCACTTTAGAGCTTGACAATTCATATATCTTATCTACGAATAAAAAAGGTGGTCTATGGGGTAAAACCTCCATTATCTTATTAGTATCCATTACAGGTTCTTTGCTGAAGTCTATTATTGGAACATTATTTTTTCTTTCAATTTTAATAATATCACTCAGTTTTTTTGCAAACTGAGTATTTACATAATGCCCTGGTTTATTTGCAATTACCTTTCCTCTTAGTCTAAGACCTACAAGAGCTAAATCTCCAATAACATCAAGTAATTTATGTCTTGCAGCTTCGTTCGGATGATGCAATGTTAAATTATCTAAAATACCATTTGATTTAACCTTAATATCATCTTTATTAAAAGCAATTTTTAATTTCGCCATTGTAGGCTCTGAAAGCTCTTTATCAACATAAACTATTGCATTGTTTAGATCACCGCCTTTGATCAAGCCTTCATTTAATAACATTTCAATCTCATGTAAAAAACTAAAAGTTCTCGAATTTGAAATATCTTTTTTAAAGTTTTTTAAGTTATTTAAAGTTGCATTCTGAGTTCCTAAGATTTTAGTTCCAAAATCCACCATTGTTGTTACCTGGTAATGATCACTTGGTATAATTGTAATCTCACTACCTGACTTGTTATCGCTGTATGTAATAACATTTTGAACAACATACTCCTTTCTAAAAGCCTCAAGATTTGTTAATCCAGCATTTTCTAAAGCTTTAACAAAGTATTTAGAAGAACCATCCATTATTGGGGGTTCAGATGCATTTAGTTCAATATTAACATTATCAATTTCTAATCCAACTAAAGCAGCTAAAACATGCTCACATGTTTGTATTGTAACACCGTTTTTTTCAAGCACTGTACCTCTTTGGGTACTAGTAACAAAATTTATATTAGCTTCTATTATCGGACTGCCTTCTATATCGACTCTTGTAAAAGTGTAGCCATTGTCCGCTATAGCAGGCTTAAATGTCAATTTAACATCTTGACCAGTATGTAAGCCCACCCCATTCAATGAGATAGCTTTAGATATTGTAGTTTGCTTAATTTCAGTAGTAATCATTTTATTTATTGTTTAAATTTTTAAAATGCACATACGATTTATTAAAATCCAACGCATTAAATGCAGGAGAACCTTTTACTGTTGTATTACTTTTTACATTATTAGTAACGGCAGATTTACCTAATATAATAACATTATCGCCAATATTCAAATGACCACTAACGCCAGCCTGTCCGCCAATTTGACAATTCTCTCCAATAATTGAAGATCCTGCTATTCCACATTGAGCAGCAATAACTGTGTTTTTACCGATGACAACATTGTGTGCGATTTGAATTTGATTGTCAAGCTTGACTCCTTCATTTATAATAGTCGAACCTAATGTTGCTCTATCAATTGTAGTAGATGCACCTACGCTAACGGAGTTTTTAATTACTACATTACCAATCTGTGGAATTTTTATAAAAACACCACTTTTGTCCGGTGCAAATCCAAAACCATCTGAACCGATAACTGCATTTGAGTTAACGATACAGTTCTCACCTATAACAGTATCCTTTAAAATCTTAACACCTGAATAAATAATAGAGTTTTTACCGATTTTAACATTTTCTCCAATAAAAACATTTTCATGTATCTGAACCTTATCTGAAACTACAGAACCTGCACTAACAGTTGAAAAAGCCCCAATAAAAACATCTTTAGATAGATCTGATTTTTTTGAAATTTGGGATAGATCACTAACTCCTGTTCTAATTTCATTCGATGTGTTAAACAGGTGCAATAGTTTAACAAAACTTATATAAGCATTTTCAACTTTAATTAATAATGGAGTAATTTCCCTTTCCGCTTTAAAATCTTTATCAACAACTAATATTGCAGCCTTTGTTTTATAAACCAACGAAGTATATTTTTTGTTTGAAAGAAATGTTACAGAATCATTTTCAGCTTCTTCAATTTTAGCAATTTTAGAAATGATCACCTCTGGATCACCTTCAAGGTCTCCATTTAAATATTCTGCTAGTTTTAAAGCGTTATAATTCATACACTGCAAAAATATGAAAAATATGATAAAAGATACACTAAATCATAATGTATGATTATATAATAGATATATATTTATTTGATAATAATAATTGTTTAATTTTATACGTTTAATATTATATTAATAATAATCGATTAAATATGAGAATTCTTTGGATAGATGATGAAATTGAATTATTAAAACCACATGTTATATTTCTAGAGGACAAAGGCTATTCACTAGATACATCAAACAATGGAATTGAAGGGATTGAAATGTTTAAAAAAAACAAATATTCCGCGGTATTACTAGATGAAAACATGGCTGGTTTAAATGGCTTAGAGGTGCTAAATATAATTAATGAATTAGATTACAATATTCCTATTATCATGATTACCAAAAGTGAGGAAGAAAACATAATGGAAGATGCTATTGGTAATAAAATTTCAGATTATTTAATCAAACCTGTTAATCCTAATCAAATATTACTAAGTCTGAAAAAATCCATTTCAAAAACTCAATTAGTTTCTGAAAAGACATTAAGTAATTACCAACAGGAATTTAGAAAAATATCAAATGAATTAACAGACGCAAACAGTTATAACGACTGGATTAATTTATATTTAAAGCTAATTTATTGGGAATTACAATTAAACGAAACTGATGAATCTACAATGCAAGAAATATTAATTTCCCAAAAGACTGAATGCAATACTGCTTTTGGGAAATTCATTGAAAATAACTATAAGAACTGGATTAATAGTTCTGATGACAAGCCACTGCTTTCTAATAAATTAATATCAGAAAGATTAGTTAAGGATATATCTCCAAACCAAAAAACACTGTTTATAGTAATAGATAATCTTAGATATGATCAGTGGAAAACAATTGAACCCGGTATTTTAAAGTATTACAATAAAACTTTAGAACAACCCTACTTTAGTATTTTACCAACAGCAACTCAATATGCTAGAAATTCATTGTTTTCTGGTTTAATGCCACTAGATATTCAAAAAAGATTTCCTCAATATTGGAAATTCGATCACGAAGAAGGTGGTAAAAATCTTTATGAAAAGGAATTATTATTAGAGAACTTAAAAACCCTGGGCTTATCTCATCTAAAAACAGAATATATAAAAATCACTAATCTTAAAAAAGGCAAAAAACTTGAAGAAGAATTTAGTTCAAAATCAAAAAATGATTTAATAGCTTTAGTATACAACTTTGTTGATATGCTTTCTCATTCTAAAACAGAGATGGATATGATTAAAGAATTAGCTTCGGATGATAAGGGTTATAGATCACTAACAGCAAGTTGGTTTAACAACTCCCCTCTTATGAGCATTATTAAACAGGCAGGTGAACTAAATTATAAACTGATCATAACAACAGATCACGGAACTATAAACGTAAAAAACCCTACTAAAGTAATAGGAAACAAAGATCTAAGTTCAAACTTAAGGTATAAAACTGGCAGAAGCCTCTCTTATAATAAAAAGGAAGTTATTTCATTCTTAGATCCAAACAAGATTGGCTTACCATCTGTATCTATTAATAGCCCTTTTGTTTTCGCAAAAGATGATAAATTCTTTGCTTATCCAAACAACTTCAATCATTATGTCTCTTATTTCAAAGAAACGTATCAGCATGGCGGTGTATCTATGGAAGAAATTATAATCCCTTATGTTGTATTAGATCCAAAATAGCTATGGTCAGAAAAATTAAATATAAATTAGAAAATATTGAATCGGCTGTGGATTTTATTTTAAGTAATATTAATACTAAGTTTTTGCTATTCAACGGCGAAATGGGATCAGGTAAAACAACAGTAATCAAAGCTATTGTTAGTAAATTAGGAAGTGCTGACCCTGTATCAAGCCCAACTTTCTCAATAGTTAATGAGTATGAAATAAATAACTCTATTGCCTATCATTTTGATTTTTACAGGGTAGAAAATGAGACAGAAGTCCTTGATATAGGGATTGAGGATTATTTCGCTAAAGATAGTTGGTGTTTTTTAGAATGGTCAGAAAAAATTCCAAATTTAATACCAGATAATATAAATTATATTAATTTTAAGGTTTTAGATGACAACAATAGAATAATCGAAATTGAATTGAATGAATAAAATCAATTATCCATTTAGTAAAGAGGAGTTAATCCCACAAGAAGAAAGGCTAGAACTTACTCAAATTAAAAAGGAATTCTTTATAGGCGTTCCAAAAGAAGAATCTTTAAATGAAAAAAGAGTTTGTCTAACTCCTGACTCGGTAAGTTTTCTTGTTTCTAACGATTTTAAAATCAGTATTGAAACTGGAGCTGGCCTTGGTTCTAACTTTAGTGATTTAGATTATTCTGAAGCAGGAGCAACAATTGTGAAAAACAAGGAAGACATCTACAAATGTCCAATCATTTTAAAGATAGCGCCACCAAATGAGAATGAAATTAATTTAATTAAATCAAACTCAATATTAATATCTGCCCTAGATTTGAACAAGAACTCTTTAAAGAGTTTGAATAAATTAATTAGTAAAAAAATTACGTGTATTGCCTTTGAATTTATTAGAGAAGATGATGGTTCTTTTCCTGTATTAAGTCAGTTGAGTGAAATTGCAGGTCAAGCTTCTATTTTAATTTCTTCAGAGCTATTGTCAAACACCAGTAAAAACGGAAAAGGTTTATTTTTCGGTAACTTAAGTGGGGTTCCGCCAACTGAAATTGTAATCATTGGGTCTGGAAATGCAGCTAAGTCTGCTGCTATAACTGCAACTAAACTTGGATCTAGAGTTAAATTATTTAGCAACTCTATTTTTAGACTAAATCAAATTCAGAAATTAATTGGTGACTCTATATACACTTCAACTATTCAAAGTAAGCAACTTACAAAAGCTCTAATGAGATGTGATGTGGCTATAGGAGCAATAAAAGGAAATGACACGAATTCTTGTGTAGTTAAAGAAGAAATGGTAATGAAAATGAAAAAAGGGGCTGTTATTGTAGATATTAGTATAGATACTGTAGGGACCTTTGAAACTAGCAGGTTAACTAGTCACGATAATCCGACTTTTGACAAATATGGAGTAACACATTATTGCGTACCAAATATACCATCTAGATACTCAAGAACTTCATCATTATGTATAAGTAATATTATTACCCCTTATTTAGCTAAGTCAAAAAAATATGGAAGTTTAGAAAATTTTATTAGAAATAATAATTCTCTAAAAAATGGTATTTATTTATTTAATGGATTAAATACAAAAAAAATCATCCACGAATTGTTCGAAATTGATTATAAAGACATAAATAACATTATATGAAATTAAGTAACAGACTTGTTTATTATTTTGCAGGATTTTCTATAGGAATACTGTTTGTAGTTTTTATTTGGGATAAAAAAGACACTAAATTCAATTACGGCCCTAACGCTAGAGTATTAAACGATATTAAGGGTAAAAACGTACACTATTCAAATGAATTGCATTCTGCTTTTTCTAAAAACAAAATAACAGCATCAATAGTTTTAAATATAATAAAAGATGGTGATGTGAATTTTTCAAAAAGTAACACTAAATTAGATAGTTGTAAAATCTATGTTATTGAAAGAAAAATTGATAAAATAAATTACTCTGTAGAACTAGAAAATTGTAAAAATGAAGTTAAAGTATTGACCTACAATTTAGATTAAATCCTCCTTCTATTTAACTCTTTGCTAAAGAGTGATAGCTCTCTTGATGTTTGACCTTCAATTGATGTATTCTCATCTGCTCTTCTTAATAAATACGGAATAACATCCTTAACTGGCCCAAAAGGCAAGTATTTAGCAACTTTATATCCATTAAAAGAAAGGTTGTAACTGATATGGTCGCTCATGCCATATAGTTGACTAAACCAAACTTTTCCGTCATTAATATTTAAGTTATGTTTCTTAATGTTGTTTATAGCTAATGCATTACTATCTTCATTATGGGTTCCTATAAATATTGAAAACAAATCAATATTCTCAAACATATAATTCATGCAAGTATTAAAACACGTATCTGTTTCGTTTTTACTATTATGAATTGGAGAAGGATAGTTAAGTTTATTTGACCTTTCCCTTTCCTTCTCCATATAAGCTCCTCTGACAAGTTTAATTCCAATATTAACACTATTAGAGTCAAATTTTTTCTGAAGATGTTTAATGTAATCTAATCTATCAACTCTGTACGCCTGAACCGTATTGTAAACAGTAGCACGGTCAGAGTTATATTTAACTACTAAATTTTCATATATCTCATCTACACTAGCTTGTATCCAAGTCTCTTCAGCGTCTATCAACACAGATACATTATTTCTTGAAGCACTATCACATATTAAGTTATATCTATTTAATACAATATTCCATTCCACAACTTCCTTCTCAGATAATTTCATTTTAAGAGAAACTTTTTCATATAACTTAAATTCACCAATTGCCGTAGGTTTAAAAACTATAAAAGGAAAATTATTACTTGTATTTAATTTAATCAGATTTAAAGTTCTCGAAACTGTATTATCAAAACTTTCATTACTTACTAACCCTTCTACAGAGTAGTCTAATATGGAATAAATGTTACTAGACATTAAATTATCAATAGTTACTTTACAATCATCCTCATTTTCACCTCCACAGAATTGTTTAAAAATAGAGTGTTTAATTAAAAATTTTATTGGTAATCTAATTTTTAAAAACAATAGCAAAATAGATTTGCTTATTGAAACTAGTCTGGGGAAAGAAATAATTTTAAAAATAAAATAAGCTCTTAATAAGTCAAATAATGACTTATTCTTAAATGCTATTTCTGTATTATCAAATAATTTATTTTGCATGATTTAAAAAACTAAACAAATATATTTATATACATCGTACTTTTTAAATAATAAACTATTATTTTTAATTTTAATTGTACCATATGAACTCAATTATAACAAAAAACTATCCTATTTATTTCAAAGAAACAGCTTATGCTAAGCTGAATTCATATTTAGAAGATAATAAATTCTCAAGGATAATAGTATTGACAGACACTAACACAAGTTTACATTGCTTTGAGATATTGAGATCAAAACTTAGTAACCTAAATACTGATGAAATTACTAATATTACATTTCCACATGGTGAAAACAACAAGAATATATCAACTTGTGAGTTTATATGGGATCAACTTTCGAAATTAAGAGCTGATCGAAATTCATTAATAATAAATTTAGGTGGTGGAGTTGTATCTGACTTAGGGGGGTTTGTTGCATCTACTTATATGAGAGGTCTAAAGTTTGTTAACATTCCAACAACCCTTTTATCTATCGTAGATGCTTCAATCGGCGGTAAAAACGGAGTTAATTTGAACAAATTAAAAAATCAAATTGGCATCATTAATAATCCGTCAATGATAGTAGTTGATCCGATTTTTTTAAAAACTATTTCACAAAAAGAAATAAAATCTGGCTTTAGCGAGATGATAAAACATGCTTTAATTTCAGGATTAAGTTATTGGAATTCAATTAAATCGATCGAACATAAAAATCTATACAGTGAAAATATTTTTTATAATTCAATTTTAATTAAAACTAAAATTGTTGACGAAGATCCTTACGAAAAAAATATAAGGAAAATTTTAAATTATGGCCATACAATTGGTCACGCTATAGAATCTTTTTGTTTAACATCTAATAATCATGAGGAGTTAACACATGGGCATAGTATAGCTATTGGTATGATACTAGAAGGATACATATCAACTGTAAAATTGAATTTTGATAAGAATCAAAACAACACAATCAACAACCTTATTTTACACAATTTTAAAAAAATAAACTTCTCAAGTAATGATATTGAAGAAATAATAAAACTGATTAGATTTGATAAAAAAAATAAGAATGGGGAATTAAATTTTGTTTTATTAAAAGAAATAGGAAAACCTGTTATTGATCAAAAAGTTGATATAGGGTTAATAAGAAAGTCCTTCTTATATTTAAATGATATTAAACCAGTTCATTAAAAATTGAATGCATTAACCTTTTTTTGTCATTAATACTCTCTTCTAAAGAAATCATTGACTCTGTACGATAAACACCTTCAATATCGTCTAATTTAAAAATGATATCCTTAGCGTCTATAGTACTCTTAGCCCTTATCTTTGCGTATATATTAAATTTCCCTGTTGTTATATGAGCTACTGTAACATTGGGGATCTCATTAATTCTTTGGATTACGAATTTTATCTGAGATGTATTATCAATGTATATTCCAACGTAAGCTATAAAAGAATACCCTAATTTATTATAATCTAGTATAAGTGATGAACCTTTTATCAATCCAGCATCTTCCATTTTTTTTACTCTTACATGTACTGTTCCAGCTGATATTAATAACTTTTTAGCTATGTCCGTAAAAGGAACCCTAGTATTGTCAATTAACATATCTAAAATTTGATGATCGATTTCATCTAACTTGAATTTAGCTGGCATAACCTATATTTATTATCAATCTAATTTATGAAAAACTTTGAACTATTCTCGTTAAAAGTTTATTTTTTATAAATTTAATTTAATTTTTAGATCATTAATTAAGGATTCATTCAATTTCTTGCCCACTATAAAAGACTTCTCACCTATCTGAAATTGTTTATTTGAAATATCAATTTCTTTATGCCCAAAGTACTTAGAAAGGTTTCCTATAGATACTACATAAGGAATAAACTCAACATCACCAGCATTAAGAACTTCTTTGAAATTTACGCCAACATCAATATTTAAATTCTCTTTATAAACATTTTTTAAAATTAAATCATAAAACTTAACCTTATTCTTAGGAATAGAGAAATAATCTGTAGTAATAATAGTGTTTGATTGGTCTGAAATTAAATTTAACGCAGTTACAATTGAGATAAACATATATTTTCTTGTAATTTCTCTCATATAATCTAACTCAAAAAAACCTGATTCAAATAATATAGTTGACGATCCTTTTTTCTGAAAATGATCACCAAAACAATTCTCGTTATAATCATCATCATATAATCGAATTCTGTCTTTAACAACAACAGATAGATCATTATATATATGCTCAATCACATGCATAGCATTACTTCTAGTAGTATTAATTGAACTGCTATTATCATAGCATGGCGCCAAGAAGCTTAATCCTGAAGGGTTTAAATCTTTCTCACTACCATATATAGTTCTTTGATCATGGAGATTAAAACAATAGTTAGGCTTAATTTTTTCAAAATAAGAATTCAACAGCTTTGACTCTAGTTGTGAATTTTCTTTTGCATCTCTATTAAGGTCTATTTTATTAAAATTCTCTCTGGTATATAATCTAGCACCATCAGGGTTAAGTATGGGGATAATAAATAAACTACACTTTTTTAATATTTCAAAAAACTCATTATTATGAAAGCAATTAACTAAATCTAGTAAACTTTTGGTTGATGTGGATTCATTTCCATGCATTTGAGACCAAATAAGTATTTTGATTTTTCCAGAACCTATACGAAGAGACTTAATCGATTCACCATTTACGCTGAGTCCAATTTCATTGAACTTATAAACAGAACTTGATTTATTAAATTCAAGATGATCATTATTTAAGTACTTACTATTTAGACCTAATAGTTTGAATTTTTCAAAAACCCGGATTATATTTTTAATATTTTTCATTGACAAAGATAGTAAGCTAAGTTATAATTTTTAATTAAATTGCAGACAGAACATTTAAATAACTATGAAATATTTCAGTCTATTTTTTCTTATACTTTTTTTGTCTTGTAACTCCAAACAAGAAAGGATTTGTGAGAACTTTAAAAACGGAAAATATAAAAGTGTAATTACTATAGATGAAATAGAATATGTATCTATTTTTACTAGAAATGATAGTATTCAAATTGAAATTTTTAATAATGTTGTAGACTCAAGCTATGTTAGATGGGTCAATGATTGCGAAGTCGTCTTTACTACAATTAATCCTGTAAATATTCAGCAGAAAAAACCAGTACTAGTTAAAATATTAAGAACTTTTGAAGATTCTTATGATTTTGAGTATTCGTATGTTGGGGAAACAACAAAACAACAAGGAACGGCTGTTATTTTAGAATAAGGTTATTTGACCTTGGCCTAAATCTGTCTCATCAGATTCTTCAATTTTATTCTTAATTTCACTAACATCTACTACCTCAATTTCATTTGCAGAGACCTCTACTGGAGGGGTGAAATCTAATGAATCAATTAAGTTAATTTGCTTTACTTTAGAATTAGTTAATTGATTGCCTTTAGCCTTAATACCTTTTAATGAAATAAACTCATCAATGTTTACTATAGTATTTGGCTTTTGCTCTTTATTTCGATCTTTAGTATAAGCTATTTCTATTACTGGCTTCCAATCAGTAGTAATGATCTCTAGTAATGAATTTTTATGTTCTGTAATAAAAACCTCTTCTCGATTTTCATTTTCTATTAAGAATCTTTTAAGGAAATATTTTTCTTTTATTCCGTCATAATATATTGCTGAAATAGGTTTTTTTGGAACCCATTTTTCTAAAACAATCATATCTTCAGAAAAGTGAGTAGTTATTTCTGGTGAAATAGTTTTGAGAGTTCCGTTTTGTCTAATTACTAACAACTTGTCTTCACCACTAAATTCACCAAGAAGCTCTCCCCTACCATCAACATTTAACCTTTGAACAGCATCATCAAACCAGACTTTTCTTGGCTTTAATGTAGACACTCCTCTTTCTTTTAATTCAATTTTATTGATACTATTTTTAGAAACAATATTACCTCGTGAGGACCTACCTTTAATTATATGATCTGAAAAGTTTAAATCCCATTTTAGCTTTTTTAACTTTGCAGACTGCCTTAATAAAATAGTAACAATTTCAGCTTCCCCGTTAGGATTTGCAGAGAAATACACTACATCTGATTCACTTTTAGAGGAAGTTAAACTGTATGATTTATCTCTAGTTACTCCAGACACAGCAAACCTTTTTAAATAATAAAAGCTTTTATCTCCATCTTTATAAATCATATTATAAATGGTCCTCGTGTCTCTCTTTTTGAAAACAGCAGCATGTATAATATTTTTACCAATAAAAGTCTTCGAACCTACTTTAGTTATAACTACTTTAGAATCTTTTGTAAAGACAATTAAATCATCAATATCACTGCAGTCGCAAACATACTCGTCTTTTCTTAATGATGTACCAATAAAACCTTCTTCCCTATTTACATAAAGTTTTGTGTTTCTGATTACTACTTTAGTAGCATCAACATCATCGAATAATCTTATTTCAGTTTTTCTTTCACGATTCTCTGAATAATCTTTTTTTAATTTTTTAAAATAAGAAATAGAGAAATTAATTATATCATCAAGGTTATGCTTCACTTCTTTGATTTGATTTTCTAAATCAATAATCTTATCACTAGCTTTATCTTTGTCAAATTTCGATATTCTTTTAATTTTTATTTCAGTCAACCTAACAATATCTTCTTCAATGACACCTCTTTTTAAATGAGCTATAAATTTATCTAATCCATTCTCTATAGCCATTAATACACCTGGCCAAGTATCCTGATTTTCAATATCTCGATAAATTTTGTTTTCAATAAAAATTCTTTCAAGAGATGAGTAATGCCATTGATTCTCAAGTTCACCTAATTTTATTAACAGCTCTTGTTTTAATAAATCTACTGTGTTATCAGTTGATGTCTTTAAAATGTCAGAAACTCCTACAAAAAGCGGGCTATTATTTTCTATAACGCAGCCCAAAGGAGAAATAGATGTTTCACAATTAGTAAAAGCATAAAGAGCATCTATAGTCTTATCGGGTGATATACCATTTGGTAGATATATTAGAATTTCTACTTTTGAAGCTGTATTGTCATCAATTTTCTTAATTCTAATTTTACCTCTATCGTTAGCTTTTAAAATTGAATCAATCAAAGAGGTTGTCGTTGTTCCATATGGTATTTCAGAAATCAACAAAGTTGATTTATCCGATGTAGATATTTTGGCTCTTAGACGAACTTTACCGCCTCTTTTACCATCATTATAGTTTGAGAAATCTGCTATACCACCTGTAATAAAGTCAGGTAAAATACTTATTTTTTTTTCCTGTAAATGTTTTATTGAAGAGTCAATTAGTTCAATAAAATTATGAGATAAAATTTTAGTAGATAAGCCAACAGCAATACCCTCTGCTCCTTGAGCTAATAATAACGGGAATTTTACAGGCAGATTTATAGGCTCCTTTCTTCTACCATCATAAGACGCTTGCCATTTTGTGATTTTCGGATTAAATATTACATCTAGGCCAAATTTAGATATCCTAGCCTCAATGTATCTTGATGCAGCGGCTCTATCTCCAGTTAATGTGTTTCCCCAATTCCCTTGTGTATCAATTAATAAGTCTTTTTGACCAATTTGAACCATGGCATCTGCAATACTTGCATCTCCATGAGGGTGATATTGCATGGTATGACCTACAATGTTAGCTACTTTGTTGTATCTACCATCGTCTAAATCTTTCATTGACTGCATGATTCTTCTTTGAACTGGTTTAAAACCATCTTCAATAGCAGGAACTGCTCTTTCTAATATAACATAAGAAGCATAATCTAGAAACCAATCTTTGAACATACCAGTGATTCTGGTAATAGATTCATTGTTTTCTAATTGACTACTTTCATTTATATGTTCTGTCATTATTATTTTTTATTTTCAATCAAATCTAATTCAACCTTCAAATTATTTATAATAAAACTTTGTCTGTCTGGTGTGTTTTTCCCCATATAAAAGCTAAGTAAGTCTTCAATAGACATTCCTTCGTCTAACATTATTGGGTCTAATCTAATATTATCTCCAATAAAATGCTTGAATTCGTCTGGAGAAATCTCACCTAAACCTTTAAACCTTGTAATCTCAGGACTAGGTTTTAATTTTTCCAAAGCGTTCACTCTTTCAATTTCAGAATAACAATAAATAGTTTCTTTTTTGTTTCTAACCCTAAAAAGTGGAGTTTGAAGTATGTAAATATGCCCCTCTTTAATTAGTTCAGGAAAAAATTGAAGAAAAAATGTGATAAGTAATAATCTAATATGCATACCATCAACATCAGCATCTGTAGCGATTACCACATTATTATAACGTAAATACTCGATAGATTCTTCAATATTTAAAGCTGCTTGAAGTAGGTTGAATTCTTCATTTTCATAGACTATTTTTTTCGTTAAACCATAGGAGTTTAATGGTTTTCCTTTTAAACTAAATACTGCCTGTGTATTAACATCACGAGATTTAGTGATACTTCCAGAAGCAGAGTCTCCTTCTGTAATAAATAAAGTAGATTCTAGTCTACGTTCACTTTTAAGATCTCCTAAATGAATTCTACAATCTCTAAGTTTTTTATTATGAATACTAGCCTTTTTAGCTCTATCTCTGGCTAGTTTTCTAATACCTGAAAGTTCCTTTCTTTCTTTTTCAGCTTGAAGTATTTTTCTTTGGATAGAGTCCGCAATTTTAGGGTTTTTATGAAGATAATTATCTAAACTGTTTTTTAAAAATTCATTAATATAAGTTCTGACGGTAGGTAATTCCCCTCCCATATCAGTAGACCCGAGTTTTGTTTTTGTTTGACTTTCAAAAACTGGCTCCATAACTTTTATAGAAACAGCAGAAACTATAGATTTTCTAATATCTGAAGCATCATAGCTCTTATTATAAAATTCTCGGATTGTTCTTACCAAACCTTCTCTAAATGCTAATAAATGAGTTCCTCCTTGAGTTGTATTTTGACCATTAACAAAAGAATGATACTCTTCGCTATATTGTGTTTTACTGTGAGTAATAGCAACTTCTATATCTTCTCCTTTTATATGTATGATTGGATATAACGTATCGCTCTCATTGATTCTTTCACTTAATAAATCTTTTAAACCGTTTTCACTAAAAAACTTTTCCCCGTTAAAGACTATTGTTAAACCTGGATTTAAATAAACATAATTCTTGAGCATTCTAGAAATATATTCATTTCTGTATTTGAAGTTCTTAAAAATAGTATGATCTGGAACAAAAGAAACTTTTGTGCCTTTTCTCCTTGTAGATTCTGATTTATCCTCATGATTTGTTAGTGAACCTTTGCTGAATTCAGCAGCAACTGAATAACCATCTCTAGTTGATTCAACTCTAAAATACTCAGAAAGCGCATTAACTGCTTTAGTACCTACACCATTTAATCCAACTGCTTTTTTGAACGCTTTAGAGTCATACTTTCCTCCTGTATTCATTTTTGAAACTACATCAACTACTTTACCTAGTGGAATTCCACGACCAAAATCTCTTACAGTAACTTTAGTTTGATTTATAGAAACATCAATAGTTTTTCCTGCACCCATTACAAACTCATCAATAGAGTTATCTAAAACTTCTTTTAAAAGAATATAAATACCATCATCTTGGGAGGATCCATCGCCAAGTTTACCAATATACATCCCAGGACGCATTCTAATATGTTCTTTCCAGTCTAAAGAACGAATATTATCTTCTGTGTAATTATTATTTGACGGCATGAGAATAAATATATATAAGCAAGTTGCTAATATAGTATATCATAATAAAAAAAGAAATCAAGAAACAACAAAGTAATTAACAAAAAACTATTGTTTGTTGAGAAAGTGAAACTAAACTTTTAGATCTGGTATTTTTTAAACATTAAATAAGAAATGCATTACGTCACCATCACTAACAATATAGTTTTTCCCTTCAATGTTCATTTTACCAGCTTCTTTTACCTTTACTTCATTTTTATAAGTAACGTAATCATTATAAGAAATAACTTCCGCTCTAATAAAGCCTTTTTCAAAATCAGTATGTATTACTCCGGCTGCTTGTGGAGCTGTAGAACCAACTGGTATTGTCCAAGCTCTCACTTCTTTAACTCCTGCAGTAAAGTAAGTTTGTAAGTTGAGTAACTTATATGTGGACTTCAATAATTTTGAGGAGCCAGGTTCTGTTAAACCTATATCTTCTAAAAAAATCTTTCTTTCTTCAAAATCATCTAATTCATTTATATCCGCCTCTATACCAACAGCTAAAGTAATAACTTCAGCATTTTCATTCGAAACTAAATCTTTTATGCTATCAACGTAATGATTACCGATATTCGCACTAGACTCATCTACATTACAAACGTATAAGACAGGCTTATCAGTTATCAATTGTAAAGGAACTACAAAAGTCAAATAGCTTTCGGCATCAAACTCAATAGATCTAACTGAGTTAAAAGATTCTAAATGAGCTTTAATTTGATTGAGAATTGCTAATTCTTTTTGCGCCTCTTTGTTTCCGGTTTTAGCAGTTCTAGCAGTCTTTTCTATTTTTTTAGTAACAGTTTCGAGGTCCTTTAATTGTAATTCAAGATCAATGATCTCTTTATCTCTAACTGGATTAACAGAACCATCAACATGAATAATGTTATCGTTATCAAAACATCTTAAAACATGTATAATAGCATCTGTTTCTCGAATATTACCTAGAAATTGATTTCCTAATCCTTCTCCTTTACTTGCACCCTTAACTAAACCTGCTATGTCTACAATTTCTACAGATGCTGGAATAACTTTTTCTGGGTTAACTAAGGTTTCTAAGACCGAGAGTCTATCATCAGGAACATTGACAACTCCAATGTTTGGCTCAATTGTACAAAAGGGGAAATTTGCACTTTGGGCTTTTGAGTTTGATAAACAATTAAATAAAGTTGATTTTCCTACGTTTGGTAATCCTACTATTCCTGCTTTCATTAGTCTGTTGGATGCATAAATTGTTGCTTTCTTAATAAAGTATCTTCATTTTCAACATTATCATCATCGGGCACACAACAATCCACTGGACATACAGCAGCACATTGAGGCTCTTCATGAAAACCAACACATTCGGTACACTTGCCAGGGACTATATAATAAACCTCATCACTAATGGCTTCTTGATTATTATCTGCACAAACAGATTCACCATCAGTCAAAATCACGTCACCTTTTAAACTAGTTCCATCAGAATACCTCCAATCATCACTGGCTTCATAAATAGCGGTATTAGGGCACTCTGGCTCACATGCACCACAATTAATACACTCGTCGGTTATTATGATTGCCATATGATTAATGTTTTATAAATTTGTAACAAAAGTAATTCCAAAAGAATTTAAAAACAAGAAGTTAAATGAATTTAAATAACAGAATAGATCTTATATCTGAAATAGGTAAGTTTTTGACTAACTATTTAGATGAAAATTATGATAACTCAAAAGATAGTAATCAAACTGCTTTTGAAAAAACAATAAAACAAGGTCAAATGAATAATCCTTGGTTTACAGATCAAAACATAAAGACTAACCTAACGTACTGGGCGAAAATATTAAATAAAAAATATTTAACTCAGTGGATGAGTAATTATGATGCCAAAGATGTAAACAAAAAAAATATAGCAATAATTATGGCTGGAAATATTCCTTTAGTGGGGTTTCATGATTTTTTGTGTGTTTTTCTTGCAGGACATAAATCTATAATTAAATTATCTTCAAATGACAAACACATACTTCCATTTTTGACTAGTCTTTTAATTTCTAAAAATATTAATATTTCTGAAGATATTGTTTATCTAGATGGAATGTTAAAAAACTATGATGGAGTTATTGCTACGGGTTCTAACAACACTAGTAGGTATTTCAATTATTATTTTAAAAATAAAAAATCTATTATAAGAAAAAATAGAAATTCCATTGCAGTTTTAGATGGTACAGAAAATGAAAATGAACTTTCGTTATTAGGAAATGATATTTTTACATATTTTGGGCTTGGATGTAGAAATGTTTCGAAGTTATATGTTCCTAAAAATTATAGTTTTGATTCTTTTTATAACTCAATTTTCAAAAGAAGTGATTTAATTAACAATCATAAGTACGCTAATAACTATGATTACAATAAAGCAATTTATTTAATGAGTGAATATAAATTTCTTGATAATGGCTTTTTTATGATAAAAGAAGGTAATGATTTACATTCCCCTATTTCAACAATTAATTACGAGTTTTATGATGATATTTCAATTTTAAAAAATAGTATTACAAAACAAGAAAAAGAAATTCAATGTATCGTTAGTAAATTAAAAATTGAAAATAAAGTTGATTTTGGTGAAACTCAAAACCCATCACTAAGTCAATATGCAGACAATATTGATGTTATGAGTTTTTTGTTAACAATATAGTTTAAAACTTATCTTAAAAAACTATAATATTTAGTGAATAATTATCAAATTTGTTCTTTTAATTTTATACTATGAAAAAACATAATTTTAGTGCAGGTCCATGCATACTTCCCCAGGAAGTTTTATTAAAAGCATCAGAATCTGTAATGGATTTTAATGAGAGTGGTTTATCATTAATCGAGATTTCACATAGAAGTAAAGCTTTTGTTGATGTTATGGATGAAGCTAGAGATACCGCTTTAGATCTTTTAAAGTTAAAAGGTAAGGGATACAAAGTCTTATTTTTACAGGGTGGCGCAAGTACTCAGTTTTTAATGTCTGCTTACAATTTACTTGAAACTAAAGCCTCTTACTTAAACACTGGTTCATGGAGTGATAAAGCTATTAAAGAAGCTAAATTATTTGGTTCTGTTAATGAACTAGCAAGTTCAAAGAGTTCAAATTTTAATTATATTCCTAAAGATTACGTAATCCCCAACGATAGTGATTACTTTCATTGTACATCCAACAATACAATATATGGCACTCAGATGAAAGAATTCAAATCATGTCCTGTTTCATTAGTTTGTGACATGAGTAGTGATATTTTTTCTAGAGTATTGGATTTTTCTAAGTTTGACTTGATTTATGCTGGTGCTCAAAAAAATATGGGACCTGCTGGAACTACTATAGTGATTGTTAAAGAGGATGTTTTAGGAAAAGTAACAAGACAAATTCCATCTATGATGAATTATCAATTAATGATTAATAAAGACAGTATGTTTAATACACCTCCTGTTTTTTCTATATATGTTTCTCTTCTAACTATGAAGTGGCTTAAAAATTTAGGTGGGGTAGAAACCATTGACGAAATAAATAAAACTAAAGCTATAGTAATGTACTCTGAGATTGATTTAAATCCTCTTTTTAAAGGCTTTGCTGCTGTAGAGGATAGATCAACTATGAATGCTACTTTTAGCTTAGTTAATGAAGGCTTGAAAGATACTTTTGAAAACATGGTAAAAGAAGCTGGTATTGAAGGTATTAATGGACACAGAAGTGTTGGTGGTTATAGAGCATCAATGTATAATGCACTGTCCTTAGATAGTGTTAAAGTTCTTGTAGAGGTAATGAGTGAATTAGAAACAAAAGCATAAAAAAAATGAAAGTATTAGCAAATGATGGTATTTCCAAAAGCGGAGCAGATAAGTTAATAAAAAACGGATTTGATATTATAACTGTTAGTGTTGAACAGGGTCAATTGATAAATTATATAAATAAAAACGATGTAGTTGTTTTATTGGTTAGAAGTGCTACCAAAGTTAGAAAAGACATTATCGATAGCTGTCCAGGTTTGAAAATTATTGGAAGAGGTGGTGTTGGAATGGATAATATAGATGTAGAGTATGCTAGAGAAAATGGTTTAAAAGTAATTAATACCCCAGCATCTTCATCTTTATCTGTAGCAGAATTAGTTATAGCTCATTTATATAGCTGTGTTAGATTCTTACATATTTCAAATAGAAATATGCCACTTGAGGGTGATACTAATTTCAAAAGTTTAAAAAAAGCATTTGCCAAAGGAATTGAACTAAGAGGGAAAACTCTAGGAATAATTGGTTTTGGAAGGATTGGACAAGAAGTTGCTAAAATTGCAATTGGTATCGGTATGCATGTTATATACTATGATCTTCATAATGATAAAGTTAGCATAGAACTTAAGTTTTTTGATAATAAGAAAATAGATTTTAATCTTGAAAAATCTTCGTTTAAAGATGTTTTGAGTAAGTCTGATTTTATTACTTTACATGTACCTGCTCAGAAAGAGTATGTTATTGGTGAGAAAGAGTTTGATTTAATGAAAACTGATGCAGGAATTATTAATGCATCCAGAGGTGGGGTTATTGATGAAGTTGCTTTAAATAAAAACATTAATGAAGGTAAGATTTCATTTGCTGCACTTGACACATTTGAAAATGAGCCTAAGCCTGAAATAACGCTTTTAATGAATCCAAAAATATCTTTGAGCCCTCATATTGGTGCTGCAACCAATGAAGCGCAAGACAGAATAGGAGTGGAATTAGCAGACCAGATTACTGAAATTTTAAAATAAAAAATGCTTGAAAGAATAAAAGAAAAATGGGGAATAACTTCATCTTTACAGCTGGTGGTTATATTCATTGTATTTGGAGTAACAGGTTCCGCTTCAACTTTAGTTTCTGGACCTGCTTTAGATTTTTTAAATATTCAAAAAGAGGCCTTTTACCCAATAATATATTGGCCCTTGAGAATATTGATAGTATTTCCAATATATCAAGTTTTACTAGTATGCTTTGGGTTTGTTTTTGGAATATTAGTAAGTGTAATAACATTCCAAAAAGATAAATTTATATTCAACTTTTTTTGTAAAATGGCATCAAAAATGTCCAAAGCAATGCTAAGAGTTTTATCGGTTGGAATTCTTTTTAAGAAATAATTTACTTCAAAAGACCTTCATTGTTTTCTATTAATTTTTTAATCTTTGGACTGATTACAGCGTTACAATAAGGCTGATTCGAATTTAAATCATAATAATCCTTATGTTCAATTTCTGCTTCATAAAATCTAATTAGTAAACTGACTTCAGTCGTAATTAGATTTTGAAAAATATTACCTGAGGTTAATATTTTTATATAATTATTAGCCACTAAAACCTCAGCTTCATCAGTACAAAAAATTGCTGATCTATACTGAGTTCCTCTATCGTTTCCTTGTTGATTTAATGTTGTAGGATCATGTGTACTGAAAAAAACTTCAAGCAAAGTTGTATAGGAAACAATATCTTTATCATATACAATTTCAATAGCTTCGGCATGTCCTGTAATACCCAAACAAATTTGTTTATACTTAGGAAAGGCTACTCCCCCACCAGTATAACCTGGTAAAACACCAATAACACCCTTTAATCTTGAAAAAATTGCTTCTGTACACCAGAAGCAGCCACCGGCTAAATACGCTTTTTTTAAATTACTCATAGTATAAAATCTAAAACTTATTTGTCTAATGATTAATAATTGGTAATTTCACATTATTATTTATTATTTACAATGATTAGAAGTAAAAATTTAAAAAAATCGTATAAATCTCTATCAGTTCTAAATGGAGTTGATTTAAATATAGATAGATCTGAGATCGTTTCTATAGTTGGTGCTTCAGGTGCTGGTAAAACAACTTTACTTCAAATACTTGGCACATTAGACACTCCTTCAAATAAAGATTGTGAGTTACTTATTGATGGTATTGATATTTTAAAATTAAAAGAAATTGAACTTTCAAAATTTAGAAATACAAATATTGGGTTTATATTCCAATTTCACCAATTACTTCCAGAGTTTACAGCAATTGAAAATGTATGTATTCCTGCTTATATAAATAAAAAAAAGAGAGCTGAAGTTGAGTTAAGAGCTGAAGAGCTATTAACTTATCTAAATTTAAAGGACAAATTAAATAGCAAGCCAGATGAACTTTCTGGGGGTGAGCAACAAAGAGTAGCAGTAGCAAGAGCTTTAATTAATGGTCCAAAATTGATATTTGCAGACGAACCATCTGGGAATTTAGACACTCAAAGTGCAAATAATTTATATGATCTTTTTTTTAAAATTAGAGATAAATTCAATACTACATTTATCATAGTTACCCATAATGAAAGATTAGCAGATATGGCAGATAGAAAAATCGAAATTATTGATGGAGAAATAAATTAAATAGTATTGGGAAATCTTAATCACAATGAGTTAAAATCCTTTTTAGACGAAAAGTATAAACAATATAATAATATAAAGTTTATTTCAACTGACCCAATACAGGTGCCACACTCTTTTAATGTTAAAGAAGATATTGAGATTTCAGGTTTTTTAACTTCAGTTATTTCATGGGGAAACAGGAAAGTCATTATCAATAATGCTAAGAAAATGATGAGTTTTTTTGACAATTGCCCACATGATTTTATTTTAAACCACACTGAAAAAGATTTAAAATTGATCAATTCATTTGTTCACCGTACTTTTAATTCATTAGATCTAATTTATTTTATTAGAGCTTTAAAATATATATACAATGAGCATAATGGTTTAGAACCTATTTTTACAGACAACTGTTTAAATAACTCAACTCAAAATTCTATTCATGTTTTTAAAAAAATTTTCTTTGAACACCCCCATGATAAACGTATAACTAAACATATTGCTGATCCATATAAAGGTTCATCAGCTAAAAGAATTAATATGTTTTTAAAATGGATGGTTCGAAAAGACAACAATGGAGTTGATTTTGGAATATGGAAAAACATACCCACAAGTTATCTATCAATACCTCTGGATGTTCATTCTGGAAATGTTGCAAGAAAATTAGGCTTATTAAACAGAAAGCAAAATGATTCAAAAGCTTTAATTGAACTAGATTCTCGGCTAAGGTTACTGGATTCTAATGATCCAGTAAAATATGATTATGCGCTATTTGGGCTAGGTGTGTTCGAATCATTTTAACAATATATTTTTGATATTTTCATTTTAAAATCATTAAATTTATTTATCTAAATCATAAATTTATGAAACTCAATTTTATTTTATTAGCATATCTATTTTCTTCATTAGTACATAGTCAGGATTTAAAATTACCCGTAGACACGTTAATTACTAGTAGTCATACTACAAAGATTAAGAATGCAACTGTTGATTATTTAGCCTCTACAGGAACTCAACCTGTTTGGAACTCCAAGGGAAAAGTCATCGCATCTTTGTATTATACGTATTATAAAAGAACAGATGTTAAAGACACTACTGAAAGACCATTAGTAATATCTTTTAACGGAGGCCCAGGATCTGGTTCTGTATGGATGCATATTGCATACACTGGTCCTAAGATATTAAAAATTGATAGTGAAGGGTTTCCTGTACAGCCATATGGGGTTAAAGACAATCCCTACTCTATTTTAGATGTTGCTGATATAGTTTTTGTAAATCCGGTAAACACCGGCTATTCTAGAATGATTGCTGATTCAAATGGAAAAATGCCAGATAAAAGTAATTTTTTCGGCATAAATGCAGATATCAAATACTTAGCTGGTTGGATAAATACATTTGTTAGTAGAAATAATCGTTGGGAATCTCCAAAATATATTATTGGGGAAAGTTATGGTGGAACTAGAGTAATGGGATTGGCTTTAGAATTGCAAGAAAAACAATGGATGTATCTTAATGGAGTTATTATGGTTTCTCCAGCAGATTATAAAGTCTACAGTACTGGAGGTGCAGTTAGCTCAGCAATAAACTTACCCTATTTTACTGCTGCAGCTTGGTATCACAAAGTTTTAGATAATAAGCTACAAGAAAAAGATTTATTAGAAATATTACCTGAATCAGAAAATTTCACAATAAACACATTAATTCCTGCTCTTGCTAAAGGAGGGTTTATTTCAGCAGATGAGAAAGAGTCTATAGCTGAAAAAATGTCTTATTATTCAGGTTTAAGTAAAAAGTCTATACTGCAACACAACTTAGATGTACCTACTCAATTTTTTTGGAAAGATTTATTAAGAGACAAAAGTGGTTATACCATAGGTAGATTAGATTCAAGATACTTAGGTTTAGACAAAACTGAAGCAGGTTCTAGTCCTGATTCAAATGCAGAACTTGATTCTTGGGAGCATTCTTTTACTCCTGCAATTAATCACTATCTAAAAAATAATTTAGGTTTTAAGACAGATTTAAAATACAATTTATTCGGCCCTGTTCATCCATGGGATAATAGAAATGATTCTACAAGAGATGATCTTAGACAAGCAATGGCACAAAACCCTTATCTAAAAGTTCTAGTGCAATCTGGGTATTATGATGGAGCTACAACATATTTTCAAGCAAAATATACAATGTGGCATGTTGACCCAAGTGGGAAAATGAAAGACAGGTTTACTTATAAAGGTTACAGAAGTGGTCACATGATGTATTTAAGATCTGAAGATTTAGAGTCATCAAACGAAGATTTAAGATTATTTATTAATAATTCTTTATCAAATGGAAAATCTGCTAAATATGAATAAGAATTTATCCTTGAGTTTTTTAGTCGTACTTATTATTTATGGTTGTACTAAAGATTTTGTATTACAACCTATTAGTCTTAAAACTACTTTTCAGTCCTCAGAGCCAAATCTATTTACATCTGTTGATGGTACTACATATTTAAGTTTTATATCAACTGACCTTAGTTCTGAAGAAAGTAAACTTTACTTTTCAACATTAGATTTAGACAACTTAAAATGGAATAGCCCTAGTCTTATAAATAGCTCAGCTGATTGGTTTGTTAACTGGGCAGACTTCCCTAGAATCACTGCTAATAATTCCAATGGATTATCAGTTCATTATTTACAAAAAAGTGGTGAAGATACTTACTCATATGATATTAAAGTAATGAATTCAAGTGATGACGGAGCTAATTGGAACAAACCTTTAAAATTACATACTGATAATACTAAAACTGAACATGGTTTTGTCTCAACTATTAATTATAATAATGATTTTTTGTCTACCTATTTAGATGGTAGACAAAATGAATTTGCAAAACATGATAAGGGAATAAAACCACAAATGACTTTAAGGGCTACTTCATATAATATAGATGGTGAGATTTTAATAGACAAGTTGGTCGATGATAGAGTTTGTGATTGTTGTCAAACTGATTTAGGGATAACTCAAAATAATATTCCAATAACTGTTTATAGAGACAGATCAGAAAATGAAACTAGAGATATTTACTACTCATTTTTTAAAGACTCTAACTGGTCAGTACCAGCTGTTGTCAATAATGATAAATGGATAATCTCAGGTTGCCCTGTAAATGGTCCTGCAATTTCAACTTTTAAAAATTCATCCTCAGTAGTTTGGTATACCGAAGAGGAAGGTGAAAGTAAATTAAAAATTGCTTTTTCTAAAAATATAATAAATGGTTTTGATGATCCTATTTTAATAAATGCTAATGATCCATTAGGTAGAGTAGATATCGAAATGATTAGTGAGACTTCATCATTAATTAGCTACATGGATATTGTAGACGAAAAAGCATATATAAAAGTGCAGAAAATTAATAGCATAACTGGTAATAATAAATTCATTATAATTGAAGAAATCTCTAACACTAGAGCCTCAGGTTTTCCTAAAATCAATATAATTGATGATGATAAAACAATCATTACGTGGACAGATGCTAAAAATAAATATAATGTTAAAACCATGTTATTAAATAACTCTTACTTTGATTAACAATGATTTAATCAGTATAATAACTCCATTCAAAAACTCTTCAATGTATATAGAAGAGTGCATAAGCTCAATACTAAAACAAACTATTGAAAACTGGGAATTAATTATTGTAGATGATTACTCTACAGATAATAGTTATGATATTGTAGAAAAGATATCTTTAAAAGATAAGAGGATCAAGCTTTATAGAAACAACTCAAATAATGGAATTATTGAGGCTTTAAGAATCGGATTAAATAAATCCTCTGGAAACTACATAACTAGAATGGATAGTGATGATTTAATGGATCCAATTAAATTAGAAGAGCTGTATACCAATCTGAAAAAAATAGGAAAAGGGTTCATTTCAACATCATGTGTAAAATATTTTTCTAAAGAAGGTATTGGAATAGGCTATAAAAATTATGAGGATTGGCTAAACTGCCTAATGATTAACAAAAATAACTACACAGATATTTATAAAGAATGTGTTATACCATCTCCTAATTGGATGATTCACAAAAAGGACTTATTGGCTAGTGGTGCTTTTGATTTAGATATTTATCCTGAGGATTATGATTTGGTTTTTAGATTTTATAAAAACAATATTAAGGTAGTTTCATCATTGAAGAAATTACATCTTTGGAGGGATTACTCAAGTAGAACTTCTAGAACTGATGCGAATTATGCCGATAATCATTTTTTAGATTTAAAAATAAAATACTTTTTAGAATTACACTACAACTATAATTCTGAATTGGTTATCTGGGGAGCTGGAAAGAAAGGAAAATTGTTAGCAAAAAAATTATCTGAAAAAAAAATAGATTTCTCATGGATATGTGATAATCCAAATAAAATTGGTAAAAACATATATAATAAAAACTTGCGTGATGTAAATTACCTAAATGAATTAAATAACTATCAAGCGATAATAACTGTTGCCAATAAAGAATCTCAAAAGCTAATTAAGAATTTTTTCGATTCTAAGGATTTAGAAAAAATGAAAGACTATTATTATTTTTGCTAGGTAATAAAAAAAAGTTTATGTCAAATAAATAGAAAAGCTTTTGCTATTTTTGTCAAAGTTATTATTCATTTAATATTAACTTTCATAAATGAACTCACTAATAAAATCAGTTACAATTTTAGATAAAAACAGTGAATTTCATAATAGTAAAGTTGATATATTAATAGAAAATGGAATAATCATCAATATTGATTTTAATATTAATAATCCTAAAAATTTTAAAGAAATAAATTTACCTAACCTCCACGTATCCAAAGGTTGGTTTGACTCTAGCGTATCTTTTGGAGAACCAGGTTATGAAGATAGGGAAACAATTAAGAATGGATTAAAAGTAGCCTCACGATCTGGGTTTACAGCTGTTGCTTTGCAGCCAAATACTAACCCTGTAATAAACACAAGGTCTCAAGTTGAATATATTAAACATAAATGCATAAATAGTGAGGTTGAAATATTCCCGATTGGTTCTTTAACAAAATCTGATTCTAATAAAGAACTTACAGAAATGTTTGATATGAAAAATGGAGGAGCAATTTGTTTTGGTAATTACAAAAAATCAATAAAAAGTCCCAATACATTAAAATTAGCTTTACAGTACACCTCCCCTTTTGATGGTATAGTTCTTTCTTATCCAGAAGATGAGCTTTTATCTAACTATGGCGTCGTTAATGAAAATATCACAAGTACTTCATTGGGTTTGAAAGGCAACCCTGGGCTATCTGAAGAAGTGCAAATAATGAGAGATTTGTCCATACTAGAATACACTGGTGGCAAATTACATATACCTACGATTTCCACTTCTAAATCTGTTGAATTAATTAGGAATGCAAAAGCCAAGAAATTAAATGTAACATGCAGTGTTGCTGTCCATAATTTAATTTTTTCAGATAGTAAATTGTTGAACTTTGATACAAATTTCAAAGTACAACCTCCATTAAGAACAAAAAAAGATATAGAATCTTTAATAGATGGTGTAAAAGATGGTACAATAGACATGGTTACTTCAGATCATAACCCATTGAATGTTGAGCAAAAGAAAATAGAATTTGACAATGCAGGGTTTGGAACTATTGGACTTGAAAGTTTTTTTGGAGCATTAAACACCCTTTTTTCCACTAAGATGAGTGTAAAATTATTAACAAGTGGTAGAGACATTTTTAATATACCCGAAAAGAAAATTGAGATTGGCGAGATCGCTAATCTTACCTTGTTTAATCCAAACAAGGAATTTGTTTTTACTAATAAAGATATTTATTCTAAATCTAGAAATTCAATTTTTTTAGAAACTAAACTTAGAGGAAAAGTTTATGGTATTATAAACAAGAACCAACTATCTATCTATCTATAAGTAATGCTAAATAAAGAATTATCCATAAATTATTTAATTAAAGAATCATTAACGTTAAACTCTAAAAGTCCTTTATTACTGTTACTGCATGGATTTGGGAGTAATGAGGCTGACTTACATTCATTCGCCAACTATCTTCCTGATAATTATACAGTTATATCTGTTAGAGCACCTCACATACTACCTTCCGGTGGCTTTGCCTGGTATAACATTAATTTTGATAATGACATGAACAAGTTTAATGATCATAATCAAGCGAAAAATTCTATCAAATTAATAATGAAATTTTTAGATGAAGTGATTAATAAATTCTCAATTGACTCTAATGACATCTCACTTCTGGGTTTTAGTCAAGGCACTATTCTTAGTTATGCACTTGGATTGAATTTTCCAAAAAGATTTAAAAAAATAATTGGTTTTAGTGGCTATATTGATGAAGCTATGATATTTACAAACACCAACAAATTAGATTACTCAAATCTAAACTTATATATTTCTCACGGAACTCAAGATCCTGTAATTCCAGTGAACTGGGCAAGAAAATCAATAGAGATTCTTAAGAAAGAAAAAATAAATCACAACTATAAAGAGTTTGACTCAGGGCATACAATTTCACCTGATAATTTTTATGATTTCAAAAGCTGGCTTGATTCATCTAACTAACCGTAAGACTCAACTCATCATATGCTAAAAAAATATTTTTAGGTAAGTTTTTTTCAACTTCATTATGAAAACCTAAATGATGACTAATATGAGTAAAATAACAGACTTTAGGATTTATTTTTTCTACAAGTTCTATAGCCTCAGTTAAGTTTAAATGTGAATGGTGTTCTTCTAGTCTTAAACAATTTAAAACGAGCGTATCTAAGTTTGAAAGCTTTTTTAATTCCTCTTCAGAGATAGTTTTCATATCTGTTATGTAAGCAAAGTTTTCAAGCCTAAAACCAAATACTTGTAATTTGTTATGATAGACATTTATTGGAAGTATATTTAATCCATTTACATTGAAAGCAATATTATTTATGTTTATTGGATTAATAACAAGGATACCTGGGTATTTGTTTTTATTATCAAATATGTAGTCATAGCGCTTTTTTAAATTCTCTATCACTCTTTTATGAGCATACACGTCTAATTCACCATAATTAAAATAAAAAGGCCTTAAATCGTCTAATCCAGCTACATGGTCACTATGTTCATGTGTAAAAAAAATAGCATTAATTTTATCGCATCTAGTTCGAAGCATTTGATATCTAAAATCTGGCCCGCAATCTATTATATAATTGAATGTTTTCCACTTTATTAAAATTGAGGATCGTAGTCTCCGGTCTTTTTCATCAGTACTCTTACAAACAGGATGATCACTACCTATCACAGGAATACCCTGAGACGTACCAGTACCTAAAAAAGTAATTTTGAGCATAATAAAATATTATCATAAAAGTAGAAAATTTTTCTTTGGCAAAACAATTTTTAATACATTTGTATATGTAATTTATATGTTATAAAATCTAAGAAATGGATATAATTCACAATGGTGATTCTGAAGTAAAAACTGTCCCTACAACTAAGCAGAAAGCTTTAAAAATTAATTTAAACGAAAATATTTACGGATCATTTGCTGAAATTGGTGCTGGGCAAGAAACTGTCAGACAGTTTTTTAGAGCCGGAGGAGCATCGAGTACAATAGCCAAATCAATCTCCGCATATGATAAAGATTTTAGTGATGCTATTTATGGAATAGAAAATGACAAAAGATATGTTACTGAAAACAGGCTAAGAAAAATGCTTCTCTGGGAAACGAATTTAATTGAAGAGAGATTAACTCGTGACAAGCATCCTGATAAATTGTTTTTTTCCTTTGCCAATACTGTAGCTACGATTGATTTTGCAAAAAAATTCAAAGGTCATGGTTGGGTTGGTATAAAATTTCAAGTAGAGCCCGGCGGCCAATACAATGAAATTATTATTCATATTAGATTCAAAGAAAATGTTGCACGATTACAACAAGAAACTTTAGGGGTTTTAGGTACAAATTTAATCTACAGTGCTTTTTATAAATATAATAAACCAAAAAAATTATTAAAATATCTATATGATAATTTAGATAAGGATCAACTAGAAATAGATACTATAAATTTTTCCGGTCCAATATTTAAAGATGTTGACAACAGACTTATTAGTTTACAGCTAGTAAAAAGAGGAATGACGGATGCAGTGATGTTTTCTCCAGATGGAAAAAATGTTTTACCTGCAAAAATTTTATATAAAAAAAACATCTTAGCCATAAGAGGTAGCTTTAGACCAGTAACCAAAGTAAATGTTGAAATGTACTTAAATTCAGTTAAGTTATTTTTAAAACAAAAAAATGTTGACCTAGGAAATACACAAGTGGTTTTTGAAATTACCTTATCTAATTTAAAGAGTGATGGACAAATTGACGAACAAGATTTTCTAGACAGGGCTAAATTACTGTGTTCACTTGGTCAAACCGTTCTAATATCTGACTTTAAAGAGTACTATAAACTTGTTGAGTATTTTTCTTTGTATACAAAGAAAAAAATCGGCCTTACAATGGGTATAAATAATTTAATAGAAATATTTGACCCCAAATATTACACACATCTTAGTGGTGGCATTTTAGAAGCCTTTGGAAAACTATTTTTCAAAAATGTAAAGGTATTTGCTTATCCTATGTTAAACGAAGATGGAGTAATAATCAATAGTGATAATTTAAAAGTTCACCCTAGAATGAAAGAGCTGTATAAGTTTTTTAAATATAACGGTAAAGTTCAAGATGTAGAGGATTATGATATTGATCACTTAAAAATATTTTCTAGAGAAGTTCTTGTTTTAATAAATAATGGAGATCCTAAATGGGAGGAAATGTTACCAGAAGGAGTTACAAAATTAATTAAAGAGCAAAAGCTGTTTGGTTACAAGTAAATTAGAGTTCTAGTTATTTATTGTTAAATCAACGAATTTATATTATGTTAAAAATCCATGCTCCTGTATATCTATATTAAACCTCTAGTATCTGATTAGTATGATCTTTAGTTTTAACTTTCTCAATCACCTTAGTTATCACTCCACTTTTATCTGTAATAAATGTAGTTCTTAAAACACCTTCATATTCTCTACCCATAAATTTTTTAGGCCCCCAAACTCCAAAAGAGTTTATAATTTCCTTATTTACATCCGCTAATAATGGGTAGGGGAATCCACCAAACTTATTTGAAAATGAAGATTGAGATTTAACTTTATCTGCACTAACTCCATAAACTGAATAACCATTTTTTGATAATTCAGAAAAATTTTCAGACAAATTACATGCTTGCGCAGTACAACCAGGTGTGTTAGCCTTTGGGTAAAAGAATATGACACACTTTTTAGACAGCAAATCTTCTGTTTTAATTAAATTACCCTTATCGTCAAGACATTCGAAAACAGGGAGCTTGTCCCCTACTTTTAATAAACCCATAATTACTATATTTGAAATAATAAGTAAATATAATATAAATGAATAAAAAGGAAAGGATAAAATTTATAATAGATGAACTGGAAATAAAATACCCAAATGTTCCTATACCTCTAGATCATAAAGATCCTTACACCCTTTTAATAGCTGTTCTTCTATCAGCTCAATGTACTGATGTTAGAGTAAATAAAATAACCCCAATTTTATTCAAAAAAGCAGATAACCCTTATGATATGATTAAGATGTCTGTTGAAGAAATTAAAGCTATAATAAGACCATGTGGCTTATCACCAATGAAAAGTAAAGGTATTCACGGACTATCGGAGATCATAATAAATAAGCACAATGGGGAGGTTCCTGCAGACTTCAATCTTTTAGAGGAACTACCTGCAGTAGGTCACAAAACCGCTAGCGTTGTAATGTCTCAAGCATTTAAGGTGCCGGCCTTTCCAGTAGATACGCACATACATAGACTTCTTTACAGGTGGAAGATATCGACAGGAAAAAATGTAAAAAAAACAGAAGAAGATGCTAAAAAAGCATTTCCTATAGATTTGTGGAATAAATTACATTTACAAATTATATGGTATGGAAGAGAGTATTCCCCAGCAAGAGCCTGGAAGTTAGAAAAAGATATAATAACTAGTACAATTGGCAGAAAAAAGATAATTAAAGAATACCTAAAATCTAATTAAGATTAATTTCTAGTTTTTTAAAATTCAACTTTATTACACTAAGAGATTTAGAATAAGCTAATAAGAAACTAACAGTTTCTTTTTTAGGATTAAAATTTGATGATTTTAAATTCTGTTTAAAGTAATTTTTTTGCATATTATTTTTTATTAATAACGGGCAAAACTTTAATTTATTGTCATTTTGTTAGTGATATATTTTTTTTTGAAATTATACCTCTAAGATTAATTAATGCGTATCTCATTCTCCCTAGAGAAGTGTTAATACTAACTCCAGTTTTCTCAGAAATTTCTTTAAAGCTCAAATCATTGTAAAACCTGTAGACTAAAACCTCTTTTTGATCATTTGGTAATAAATCTATTAATCCTCTAACATCATTATCAATTTGATCTTTAATCATACTATCTTCAGCACCAAGAGAATTATCTTTTAAAACTGAGAATATGTCAAAGTTATCAGAACTTTGAAACTTTTGAATTCTTTTGTTTTTTCTGAAATGGTCAATTACTAAATTATGAGCTATTCTCATGACCCAAGAAATAAATTTACCTTCTTCATTGTAATTTCCTAACTTAAGAGTTCTTATCACTTTAATAAAAGTGTCTTGAAAAACATCTTCTGTTAAATCTCTGTCAAGAATTTTTGAATATATAAAATTGTAAAGTTTTTGTTTATGTCTTTTAATTAAAATTTCAAGACAGAACTCATCACCTTTTAAATAATCGCTAATTAACTTTGAATCTGAGAATTTATATTTATCAATCATAACATTACATTTTTTCTCAACAAGGATGTTGAGATATATTTAAATTAAAATTTAAAAAAGTAATGTTATTCTATAGGCTTATTTTTGATTGATTTTAATCAAATATAGGCTTATTCATTTAATTTCCAAAAAAATAATAAAAAATGTGACCTTTAACTTAAGATAAATTTAATATATATTACCTTTGATTTCTTATTGAGTTTACTAAATGATATGAAGAAAAAGAGTAATAAAAATATTTTTATTAAAGGTGCGAAACTGCATAATTTAAAAAATATTGATGTTGAAATACCTAGAAATAAATTAACTGTTATTACTGGATTGTCTGGTTCTGGAAAATCTACCTTAGCATTTGATACTCTATATGCTGAAGGGCAAAGAAAATATGTAGAGAGCTTATCAAGCTATGCAAGACAATTCTTAGGTAAATTAGACAAACCCAAGGTTGATTATATTTCAGGGATCTCTCCTGCTATTGCAATAGAGCAAAAAGTTAATACAACTAACCCAAGATCTACTGTTGGGACTAGCACTGAAATATATGATTATTTAAAACTCTTATACGCTAGAATTGGAGAAACTCGATCTCCCATTTCTGATATGATAGTAAAAAAAGATACAGTAACAGATATAATTTCCTTTATCAAGAAGCTTAAAGTCAATCAAAAACTACTATTATTGTCTCCAATATGTTTTAAGGGAAAAGAAGATTTTTTAGAAAAATTACAACTTTTAAAAAACCAAGGATATAGTCGAATTAAGTACAATGCCCAAGTTAATAAAATTGATAATGTTAAGTATTTGAATAATGACATGTTTTATTTAGTTGTTGATAGAGTGATTACTAAAAATGACGAACCATTTTACAATAGGCTTGCGGACGCTGTAGAGATATCAATATTTGAAGGCAATGGTATTTGTTTAATTGAATATTTAGAAAATAATAAAATTTACGACTTTAATACTAGATTTGAATTAGACGGTCAAGTGTACTTAGAACCTTCCATTAACCTTTTTAGTTTTAATAATCCCTATGGTGCATGTCCTAGATGTGAAGGATATGGTGATATAGTAGGAATTGATAAAAACCTTGTAATTAAAAACAAAGAGCTGTCTGTTTATGATGATGTTATACTTCCTTGGAAAGGTCAAAAGTTAAGTAAATACAAAAAAGATTTTATTAACCAAAGTCACAAATTTAACTTTCCAATACACAAACCTTATCACGAGCTTACTGATGATCAACAAAACTTATTGTTTGAAGGAAATGAATATTTTAAAGGTATAAATCAGTTTTTTAATAAAATTGAAGCAAAATCATATAAAATTCAAAATAGAGTTCTTTTATCTAGATACAGAGGGAAAACATTATGTACTACATGCAAAGGAAATAGATTAAGAAAAGAGACTAATTATGTAAAAGTAAATAGTAGATCAATATCAGAATTAATAAATCTATCAATTAAAGATTTAATTGTTTTTTTTAAAAATATTAAATTAAACCAAACTGATAAAGAAATATCAAAACGAATACTAATTGAAATAAATTCCAGGCTAAGTTATTTATCTAATGTAGGTTTAGACTATCTAACGCTTAACAGAAAATCAAAAACCTTATCTGGGGGCGAGAGCCAAAGAATTAATATTGCAACATCATTAGGAAGTAACCTTGTTGGATCGTTATACATTCTAGATGAGCCTAGCATAGGCTTGCATTCTAATGATACATTAAAGTTAATTCAAGTTTTAAAGTCGTTAAGAGATTTAGGTAACACGGTAATTGTGGTAGAACATGATCATGATATAATGAAAGAAGCAGATCATATAATTGATATAGGTCCTAAAGCTGGTTCTGAAGGAGGTAATTTAGTCGCAGAAGGTAACTTCAAACAATTTCTTAAAAAGAAGTCAATTACCGCAAATTATTTAAATAATAGTTTAGAAATATCTGTTCCAAAAATAAGAAGAAATAGTAAAAAGAATATCATCATCACTGGAGCTAGAGAAAATAACTTAAAAAATATTAATGTTAGTATACCTCTAGGAGTTATAACAACAATAACAGGTGTTTCAGGTTGTGGTAAAAGTTCATTAGTTAAAAATATTTTATACCCTGCACTGCAGAACGAGTTAGGGATTTATGAAAATAAACCTGGAGATTTCACAAAGATTGATGGCGATATAAATGATGTTGATTTTGTTGAGTTTGTAAATCAGAACCCAATAGGAAGGTCATCTAGATCAAATCCTGTCACATATATAAAAGCTTATGATGATATAAGAAACCTGTTCTCTAATCATCAATTAAGCAAGCAGAGAGGATATAAGGCAAAATATTTTTCTTTTAACGTAGACGGAGGAAGATGTGATAAATGTAAAGGAGATGGTGAAATAACAATTGAAATGCAGTTTATGGCTGATGTACATCTATTATGTGACGAATGTAAAGGAAGTAGATTCAAAAGAGAAATCTTAGATATTAAATATGCAGATAAAAATATATTTGATATTTTAAATATGACTATTGATGAATCCTTGGATTTTTTCGAAAAGTCTCAGGAACTTAAGATACATAGAAAACTCTTTTCATTAAAAGATGTTGGTTTAGGATATGTAAAATTAGGTCAAAGCTCTTCTACTCTTTCTGGTGGAGAAGCCCAGAGGATAAAACTAGCTTCGTTTTTAGGTAAAGCTAATAGAAATAAAAAAGGAGTATTCATATTTGATGAACCAACTACCGGTTTACACACTGATGATATAAAAAGATTGTTAAAATCATTTAACTCATTAGTTGATCTTGGCAATACGATAATAATTATTGAACATAATTTGGAGTTAATTAAATGCTCTGATTACATAATTGATTTAGGTCCAGTTGGGGGAGAAAATGGAGGGTATATAATCGCTCAAGGTAATCCAGAAGTATTATCTAAAAGTAAAAAATCATTAACAGCTAAATATTTAAAAGAATACGTATAATAATAAATTTTTGGCACACTCTTTGCTTATAATAAAGTAGTTAGTTTAATTTATTGGTTAGTTAGTCAAAAACCTTGCAAAGTATTCCTAAATCTTTGCAAGGTTTTTTTATTTCCCTAAAAACTTATCTATAAGATTATTTATATCAGTAGAAAACTTGAAAAATATCACAATAGATATATATACTACTGAAACAATACTAGATTTCAAGATAATGTTTATTACTGGAGAGAAATCAAGGCTGAATGATAATGACACTGAAAAACCGAACAAAATAAGTGAAATCACTTTAAAAGTATTAACTGTTATAGGCTGTAATTTAAATTTTAAGTATACATAGTAAACTTTTATTGTGTTATACAAGCAAATAGCGATTAATGATGATATAGCAGCTCCTTCAATTCCGTATAAAGGAATAAGTTTATAGTTTAGGTAGATTGTCAAAAAAATCAATAAAACACCTATAAACACAATAACTTTATAATATTTACTGTTGAAGATAATCCCATCTATATTACCTAAAAATGCATTATATAGCTTCGTAAAGGAAATGATAAGAACAACATAATACCCTTCTGTATAACTATCAGGTATAAAAGAATAGAGATCACTAAGATTAAATGCAATTAATAAAAAAACTAGCCCACATACAATTAATAAGTTTAGACTAGATTTTTGATACAAAATACCTAAATCAATATAGTTTTTATCATTTAAAAGTTTTGAACTTAGTGGGTTAGCAATTTGAAACATAGATCTTCTAGGCACAGTAATTAATGAGCAAACATAAATAGCAACAGCATAATATGCTACTTTAGAAATATCTAAATACTGAGCAATCATAAATTTATCAATCTCTAAAACAATATTAGCAACAGCTCCCGCAAGACATATTATTAATAAATATCTGATTATTTGATTTAGATTCTTTGGCTTTTTCCATTTAAAATGAAAAGGGTTATAGGCGAAAGCATAAATCATCATGATTAAAGTTCTTACAACATAAACACATAAAACACTAAAAATAAATTGTTGTTCATTTAAAAGCTCATAATGAATTAAAAAAAGTAAACAGAAGATTAAGATTCTATGAAAAATTTCTTTTAAAAAATTTCCAAATACAGATATCAATTTGATTTTAACAAGAGAATAGAATACCTCAAAATAAGCGAAACTAAAAGCTGTAATAATTATTACCCATACATTGGTACTTGTAATATATTCATTATTCGGAAGAAAATATTTAATAAAATCCATAGATGTTAAACCTATAAATAAAAGAATAACTACACTAATAAACGGGATGACTAACATTGTACTTAAAAAATAATCCTTTTCATTATCGTTATTATAAGAAGAATAAAACTTAATTATAGCATTATGAGTACCTAATGATATAAACGGAAGCATAATAGTAGCTGTGGAAATAATAAAGGCTAAAAGGCCATGATACTGATCTGATAAAAAGTAGGTGTATAAAAAAAGAACATTAAATGCACCTAAAACAAATCCAATATAAGTAGAGATTGTGTTTTTTATTGACTGTCTAATTACTACACCCATTATAATTTTGAAATAATATCTGAAATAGATCTCGTTAATTCAAATCTACTATATTTATTAATATTATTTGGAGAAATTTTCAG
>Ga0114997_10000300_pt1 | contig 39728 bp, 31 predicted proteins | sample ArcticOcean_MG_C_2_FD_87045 | JGI IMG/M metagenome (GOLD analysis project Ga0114997, IMG submission 87045) | Marine microbial communities from western Arctic Ocean - ArcticOcean_MG_CB4_136 | ecosystem: Environmental > Aquatic > Marine > Oceanic | place: Arctic Ocean: Canada Basin | collected... | reverse complement strand
CGAGATGACTTATTAGCTGGTGGAACTAAACGAAGAGCATTTACAATGTATGTTTCGTCAAGACCTGATGTAAAAGAGTTTGTTTACGCTTCACCACGACAAGGTTATGCTCAATTATCTTTAGCTTATGCCTGTAGAGATATGGGTGTAAAGTGTACCGTTACCGTTCCTAAAGGAAAACGATATTGGTTAACTGATGAGGCAGAAAACTTAGGTTGTAAAATAATAGAAGTTCCGATGGGATATTTATCAAACATACAACATAAGGCCAGAGTTTATTGTGAAGAGAATGAATCTCATTTAATTCCATTTGGGGGAGACCATCCTGTTATTGTTGAGGCAATGTGTAGAGCAGGAATGAGTTTAGATTCTATTAAACATTTTGAACATCCAACGGAAGTTTGGACAGTTATGAGTAGTGGAGTATTGAGTAGAGGATTACAGAAAGCATGGCCAAATGCTAAATTTTATGGTGTTCAAATAGGACACAACACAACAGAATTAGAAATGGGAAGAGCGGAAACATTTCGTTCTAAATATAAATTTCAACAAGAGTGTAAAAAAGATGAGTTACCACCATTTCCAAGTTCATTAACTTACGATAGTAAGGCATGGACATTCATTAAAGAACACGCAACAGAAGGAGCCTTATTTTGGAATGTGGGAAAATAACATTTGTTAGATTAAGAAATAGTGAATATTATAAAGGTGAACCATTAACTCAAATCGTGGATTCAATTTATCACTTGTGTAACAATTATATAAAGACACATACAGAATATCCAAATCCATATGATAGTTATAATGTTTCTTTACTTGAGATAGAAAAGAGTAGAAAAACTATTAGGAATATTGAATCAATAGAACAATCTGATGTTTTGATTATCCCAACCGAATCGGAATTTGCATATCACATATACGGTAGAATATCTAATATAATGTTGGGTAGGGGGTGGACAATGGTTCAAAATATTAGAGAGGGATTATTAAGAAATCCCAAACCAAGAAAAGTTATTTTACTTTCAAGTGATAAGGCTGATACTATAGATTTATTTAAAGAAAGAGTGTTTCATGATATACCAGATTTAACATTTTACAGAATAGATGAAAGTGAATTTCCAGGGGGAGTTCATCATTTAAAATATTTAAACATTAAAAAATTAAATCTCGATACCAGTAAGAAAAAAGATTTTGGTTATTGGGGCACATCAAAAAGATTTAAAATAGATTTGACTTCAGAGGAAAAAGAAATAGGCATTAAAGATTGGTATGATAATGAAACTCATGAGTTAACACAAAGTTCAAATACAAATAAGAATTATCTTAAAGAGAGAATGAAAATAAATATGTTGAAGGGAGTTCCTTCTGAAGATGAGCGACATATTATATTAAAACAAATTTATAAAGATGAAAGTATAAGTAATAATTTAATTGGTTATTTTGATGGTTTTAAATACACACATAAATTCGATAAAAAAATGACAAACATTTTACCACACATCGCTGAATGTAAAACTACTTTATGTTTTAATTGGCCAGGACAAGAAGAACATTTGACTTCAAGATATAATGAGGCATTAGGTTGTGATGTAATTCCTTTAGTGTGGAAAGATTATGATTGTAATAATCAATTGGTTTATTCTGATTGGCAAAGATGTTATTCTTTTGAAGATATTAAAAGAAAGTGTTTGGAATTGTCAGATAATCATGTTAGATTACTACACTTAAATGAAATAAAAAATAAGTATTTAGAATCTACTAAAGATTTAAAACATTATGAAGAATTATTCAATAAAAAATTAAATGAAAAACTAAACAATGGAGATTAGAAAATGAAACAGTTAACACCCGAACAAATCCAAGATAATTGGATTAAACTTCGCGAACTACTAAGTATTACATTTAGTGGTGAACGATTGGAAAAGTTAAATCAAATGTATGATTACTTTGAAGATAGAATGTGTATAGCTCCTGCAAGTGGTAAAGAACATTATCACAATGCATTTGTAGGTGGTTATGTAGAGCATGTACTTCATGTAACTGATTTAGCTGTAAAAATAAATAAGTTGTGGAAAGAAAACGGAGCATCAATAAATTATACTGATGAAGAACTTGTTTTCGCAGCTATACATCATGACTTAGGTAAAGTTGGTGATTTAGAAAATGATTATTATGTACCAAACGAATCAGATTGGCATCGTAAGAATCAAGGATTAATCTATAAACACGGCGAAGACCTTCAGTTCATGACAGTTACAGATAGAGCAATCTTTCTGTTAAATCACTTTGGAGTTAAGTATTCCGAGAAGGAATATATTGGTTTGAGATTAACCGATGGATTGTATGAAGAAGCAAATAAAAGTTATTATATTGGTTATCAACCATCAAGAAGTTTGAAATCAAATATAGCTTATGTTCTTCATCAAGCAGATTCTATGGCAACACACATTGAATATGATGAGTGGAAACATGGAGAACAAAAGAGTAGAAGAGAAGTAAATAAAAAAGTCATCAATATCAAAAAGGCAGTTGCAACAGAAGTTGAAACTAAATTAACTTCTAATGATAATGCTAAGGATTTATTTGATGAGTTGTTTGGAGATACAAAATGATATTAGAAATACTATTAGGTATTACAATAATTTTATCTATAGTACTTGGTTGGACAACATACAATCAATTACAAAAGGTAGAACGATTAGAAGATTGGGTAGAAGAGTATTCTCAAAGAATAACCGATACTAAAACAGCAATGAATCTATTAGATAACGAGGGAAAGTTTGAATCTGATGATGAGATTGGAACTGTTTTCGAGGGAATAAAAACAGTAATAGATGACTTAAATCAAATAACAGAAAAGGATATTTAATATGCCAAGAAAAGCAAAAAAATCATCACCACGATATTATTTTCATCAAGGTACTGAAAATGCAATCATAAGACACAATAAAGAAAATCGTCCGTATATGCGGGAGAGGATTTATAATGAACACATTCGTACACCATTTGAGAAATTGGCAGAGAATATCATCCATACATTTAAGTTTTATTACTTTGATGTACCGAGTTCAGATGTCGTGCATGAGGTGGTTAGCTTCCTTTATATGAACATGCATAAGTTCGCTGAGGGTAAGGGTAAGGCCTTTTCATACTTCAGTATTGTTGCTAAGAATTATTTAATTCTACACAATAATAATAATTACAAACGATTAAAACAACACGATAGTGAAGAGGTTACTGATTATAAACGAGATGCAATGACAGAAGAATCTACAAAGAATAATCGTGAAGTTAAAGTTGAATACTTAGATCAATTAGCTGATTACTGGAGAAATAATCTTACTACTGTTTTTAAACGGAAGAAAGATTTAGATGTTGCAAATGCTGTTGTTGAGTTGATTGATATGAAAGATAATATTGATAACTTTAATAAGAAAGCTTTGTATATTTTGATTCGTGAAATGACAGATTCTAATACACAACATATTACGAGAGTGATTAATGTGATGAAGAAACACCACAATCAGTTACAGAAATCTTATCTTGCTACTGGTTCTATCGAGACTCGATGGACAGGTAGTTGGTTTAATCAACCAAGAAAATAAAAAAGTATAGGCAAAAAAAAAGGGAAATAAATTAATTTTTCCCTTTTTTTTGTTTATACTATTTACTTCCAATAAATTTAGAAAAGAAACCTTTTTTCTTCTTTTTACCTTTTTTGGAAATTTTCTTCTTCTTACCTTTTTTCTTTTTCTTTATCTCTTCCATACCAGCCTTTTCACTATAATCCATCGATGATAGTGTAGGTACTGCTCCAAAGAAAATAAAAAGTGAAAGGATACCAGTTAGTATAGTTTTCATAATATGCTCCATCGAACTGTTATATATAAATAGAAAAGGGCATAAAAAAAGGGGGCCATTTACAACGACCCCCTTAGTTATCTATCCGATATAGTACTACTTACGGAATAAACCCACCAACACCAACAATGCGACGAGTCCAGCGAAACCCGATTCGCCGAAACTGTTTATGATGGATGTCAGGTTACCTATAACATTAACGCCGAAGATACCACTACCGAAAATGACTTCGGAAACGGCACCAATGGCTACAAAGGATAAAAGTAAATGAGCAATGTCATCAACCCATCCCCTTACGAGTGCTATGATTTCCTTCATGGTTTTTATCTCCCGTTAGTTATCAATTAGTCGGATTTTATATCCGACAGTAATAACTATAGTATATATTTCAAAAAATGAAATAGTATATACAGTTGTATATAAATATATATCCCTATTTTTCAATATTTTAATATTTATTATTGAATCTAATTCAATCACAAATAGGTAATAATATGGCAATCGATTTTGAAGTTTTCGAGGGGAAATCCCTTTCAGATGTTTTTAAAGATATTTATGATAATTCAGTAACTAATAAAAAACAGTTAGAAGTGTTGATGAAAGAAGTTGTTGGGTTTATCAAAGATGGTGATACAGCTGTGCAAATAATTCCAATGCTAAAAGAGTATTTGGAAATCAATGTAAAGAATGATGAACAATTAGTTAAGTTGGCAACAATAGTTCAGAGGTTGGCTACTGCTTCTAAACAGGGTGATAGTGATGAAGAATTCGGGTTATCTGATAAAGAGAAAGAACAATTGATGACAAGTATAGAACATACTGTAAGTGAATTACAGGATCATTCGGACAATATAACGGCCAAGTTAGATAATTAAATGCCAAGAATAGAAAAGAGTCAAGGTGGTTCTTCTAAAGGATCTATAGTAAGTAATTCAATTCAAACTGCAGATTCACTTATAAGTGCAATAAAAGATAATAAACCTGATATAGATTTATTTTATGAATTAGAACCAGTAGAAGTTTTAGAAGTACATTTAGATGAAAGTCTATCTTCATTCCCAAAACTAACAGGTGATAATGATGGTAAACCAGATTATTCTTATATTGGTGGAATTATTGGTAGATTTACCTATTCACAGCACTCTTTAAATATTGATAAATGTAATAATTTTAGAGCAATGAATCCAAATATAAACAATGTTCCAGCGGTTGGTGAGATTGTGATTGGTGTAAGTTATCAAGGAGAATTTTATTATACTACACAATTAAATTTTTTTGGAAATCCAAACTTTAATACTCAACATGATATTAGTAGTGTGGGCACAAAGAATTCAAATGTTAGTAGTATAGGTAGAGATGTAGTTAATTCTACTGATGATGGGATAGATGTAGGATATTATTTGCAGAGAGAAAAAGATGCTCGTAAATTATTACCACACGAGGGTGATGTTATTGTTGAGGGCAGATTTGGAAACTCTATAAGAATTGGTAGTGATATAAAAAAAGAAAATCTTGATTCACCAAATATTATTTTAAATGTTGGACAATCAAAGGATGAATTTCCAGAACCAAAACAACCAGTAGAAGAAAAAATTGATACAGACGGTTCAAGTGTTTACTTAACAACAAATCAAAAATTAGAATTTACTCCAGGAATTGAAAGTAAAGTAGTTACAGCTCCATATGAAGGTAAAAATATTCTATTAAGTTCGGATAGGATTATATTTAATACTAAGAACGGTGGAGATATTGGAATGTTCAGCCATAACAATATTTCTATAGGAGCGGTTACAGAAGTTGTTATTGAATCACCAGTAACAAAGATTGGTAGTTCAAGTGCAACTGAACCAATGGTGTTGGGTGATAAATTAGAATCGGTATTAAATGATATTTTAACTTTAATTGAAACTGGATTGTTAGCACCTACAGGTCCTGTACAAGTTGTTACGGGACAACCTATATTACAAAAATTAAAAAGTGCGTTAGGTGTACCATCAATAAAAAGTCCAAAGAATACGGTAGAATAAAATGGCAGAAAAAATAGGTTGGGAATTATTTAGAGTTGAGTATAAAGCAGCTTTAGAAAACGGTGATGATATAGGAACGGCAATTGCCGATTCATATGATAAAGCAGTTAAAACCGCAGTACCACCACTTGGTGGAACACAAAAAGGACAAGGAAGTGCAACTGTTCCAGGAATAATAGTTAAATCACCATTAAAGAAAGTAATGGCAGGAATGTTAAATATGTGTTTGAAAAACCCATTACCAGTTCCACCATTTTCAGTTGCATTAGATACGGCATTAAAAATATATTGGACAGGAGCCGTTTCAAGTAATATGTGTGTTGTAGTAGTTCCAGGTGTTACTGGGGCATTTATTGACGCAGAAGGAATGAAAAATAAAAGTGTAGATGATTTTGTTGATCAATTAATAAAAGCATTTGATACACATTCAAAACAAGTACAGGGAATAGGAGTTCCATTGGGAACTGTACCAACTGTATTTACAGGCTATAAAGTACCAGCTGGTGCGTAAAGGAGTTAGACATGACTAAAAAAGACCTTGTAAAAATAATACAAGAAGTAGTACGAATTGAGGTTAAAAAACAGGTGAAACATATATTTATAACAGAGAAGAAATCTACTTCTCTCAAATCACTTACACAGCCAGTTCGAAAGAAAAAAGTAGTAAAGAAAAGAGAACCAGTACAATATACTGAGAACCAAACTCTGAACGATATACTAAATGAAACGGTTGGTTTAAATAGTAAATCACAAGAAATGGATGAGTATCCAACAATGGGCGGTGGTGCATTTGATTCAACAAGAGCATCAGAATTATTAGGTTATGGTGGAGATAAACAAACACAACGAGAAGTTGGAGCAGTACAAACTATGAAAGAAGCTGGAGTTTCAGCTAATCAAGTTCCAGACCATGTACAAGATGCTTTAACAAAGGATTATAGTAAGTTAATGAAACACAATAAGATGAAAAGTAGTAGATAATGAACACACGAGATATAGACAATCCATCAGTAGCAGCATTAAATGCTGATGAAGATTCATTTTTTGGACTAAAGTTTCCTTTAGGATACGGTGCAGGAACTGAGGGATTTTTTCCACGCTCAGGTACTATAAAAGAACAGGCATCTTCTAATATTAAGAATTTACTTTTAACTCAAATAGGTGAGAGAGCAGGACAACCAACATTTGGATCAAATTTACCAAGAATAATATTTGAACCATTAGAAATAGATGTACTTAAAGAATCTATTACTCAGACAATAGAAGAAGCTTTGGAACGATGGCTACCTTATATTACAGTACATAATGTTGGAACTTATCAGGATAAGAATAATCCAAACACAGTAGTAGTTCAGTTAGAATTTACTGTAGATGTAGAAGATCCTGAGGCTCCAGAAACATTAACTTTTACTTTTAATACAGGAGGATAGAATGTCTGTAGATTATAATACAAATAAAAAAGTAGTAAAAAAGGAAGTTCAATATTTAGGTAGAGAATTTTCTGATATACGAAGCAATTTAATGGAATTTGCAAAATCATATTTTCCAAGTGCATATAATGACTTTAATGAATCAAGTCCAGGTATGATGTTTATAGAGATGGCAGCATATGTAGGAGATGTATTAGGATTTTATATTGATAATCAATATAGAGAATCTTTATTACATTCAGCAGAAGAAAAAAGAAATATATTTAAAATTGCACAATCATTTGGATATGAACCAAAATTATCAAGTCCTGCTACAGCAATATGTGAATTTAGTGTAGAAGTCCCATCACTTAAAGTTGGTGATACATACCAACCAGATTTAGATTACGCTCCTATATTAAATGCCGATAGTGGATTTTCTTCTACAACTGGAGCAACATTTAGATTAATGGATGATATTAATTTTAAAACATCAAGTTCTTTAGATAATATGGAAATACGTATTTCAAAATTTGAAACTACTATACCAACACATTATAAATTAATTAAAAACGGAATTTGTAAATCTGGTACCAAAGTTTCCCAGACATTTTCTTTTGGTAGTGCTACTAAGTTTGATAAAATAATTTTAAGTAATAATAAAGTAATTGATATTATTTCAATAACAGATAGTAAAGAAGATAAATGGTATGAAGTCCCATTTCTGGCTCAAGATACGATTTTTGCTTCAATGGAAAATTCTGATAACAATAGTCCTGATTTAACATCATATAAAAAGGAATCCCCTTTCTTATTAAAGTTAATTAAAACTGCTAAAAGATTTACAAAGTATGTCCGTAGTGATGGTAAAACAGAAATAAGATTTGGTTCAGGTATTAGTTCAAATCCCGATGAAGAATTAATTCCAAATCCAGATAATGTTGGTTCTTCTTTATCAATGGGTGTAAATAAATTAGATGAATCCTTTGACCCAAGTAACTTTTTGAAAACAAAAACTTTTGGATTGGCACCAAGTAATACTACCTTAACTGTAACTTATAGTTATGGTGGTTCTATTAAAGATAATGTATTATCTCGAACACTTTCAAATACAGATAATATTGTTTGGCAATTTGATTCAACAGGGTTGACAACTTCTGCCGTAGATGATATGAAAAAGAGTTTGAGTGTTGTAAATCCAGAACCAGCAACAGGAGGTTCAAGTGGTGAATCTAATGAAACAGTTAGACAAAATGCATTAGCATATTTTAATTCACAAAATAGAGCAGTTACTAAAGAGGATTATATAATTAGAGTTTATTCATTACCACAAAAGTATGGTAATATTGCTAAATGTTTTATCGTACAAGATGAACAATTAGAGGCAAATACTAAACTGATTGTTAAGAATGGTAAAATTTCTAAAAACACATCTATAAGTACTTTACCTAATCCATTAGCATTAAATTTCTATACTCTGGGATATAATGCAAATCAGAATTTAGTAACATTAAACCACGCTGTAAAAAATAATTTAAAAACATATCTATCACAATATAGAATTTTAACAGATGCAATTAATATTAAAGATGCTTATATTGTAAATATTAGTTGTAGATTCTCAATTCTTACTCAACGAGGGTTTAATAAAAATGAAGTATTGTTAAAGGCAATTAATTCAGTTAAGAACTACTTTGATATTAAGAAATGGCAAATTGGACAACCAATTATATTAAGTGATATTGCTTATGCAATTTCATTAGTGGATGGTGTGGCAAGTATCGTCCCACCAGAAGATGATAACCCACAAAAACAAATGGTTGTTCTTGAAAACCAATACGATACAGCAAGTGGTTATAACGGCCATGTATACGATTTACAATCAGCAACCAAAGATGGAATTATATACCCATCATTAGACCCAAGTATCTTTGAATTAAAATTCCCAAATACTGATATTGAGGGTAGAGTAGTAGGAGATGTATAATGTATTATTTTGAATATCCAGTAGTAGACACAACAATTTATGAGGGAAATGTAAGTTCTTCTATTAATACAGGAATTGATCAAATATTAGAAGTTAGGAAAGAAGTTAATTCAACGGGAACAACGGTTGGGGTATCACGAATACTTATTAAATTTGATTATAGTTACATTACTACACAAGTAAATGCAGGAGTTATTCCAAGTACTGCAAAATATTATTTAAATCTATATGATGCAGTTTCAAGTGAATTGGCTGTAGAACAAACATTATATTCATATATTGTAAGTGGAAGTTGGAATGGTGGTACAGGATTTTATAGTAGAGATCCAGTATTAAGTGATGGGGCGAGTTGGAAGTATCGTGATAGTGATACTGTAAAAACTGAATGGGTGAGTGGAAGTGATACACAAGGTGGAACTTGGTTTACTTCAAGTATTAGTAGTCAGTATGAAGTTAGTTCTTCACAAAATTTAGTATATGAAACATCAGACATTCGTATGGATGTAAGTGATTTGGTTAAGAATCATATTTATTCAAGTTCAATATTTCCGAACAATGGGTTTATTGTAAAGAGACAAAATGTAGCAACATCACAGAGTATGTATTCTATATTTGATCCAACAACAGCAACAGGTTCAGATGAAGGTGATGCTAATCATATAGGACATTTAAAATTTTTCTCACGAGAGACAAATACAATTTTTCCACCGAAGTTAGAAGTAGAGTGGGATGATAGTGTATGGAGTACTGGAAGTTTAAGTGCTTTAGCTTCATCCGATTTAGATAACCTAACTGTTTATTTTAAAAATATTAAATCTGAATATAAAGAAAAATCAAAAGTAAAATTCAGATTAGTAGGTAGAGAACTATATCCAACAAGAGGATTTTCTACTACACCCGCAGCGTTAACTGTAAAATCTTTACCAAGTGGTAGTCAGGCTCTTGGACAAGGAACTTACTATTCAGTAAAAGATTCATTAACTGATGATGTTATAGTTCCATTTGGAACAGGCTCAATTGTTAGTTGTGATTCTACTGGAAACTATTTCAATATGTGGATGGATGGGTTACAACCAGAAAGACATTACAAGTTCGAAATTAAAGTAGTAAGTGGTAGTGGAGCAGATGAATCATCAATGGTGTATGATGATGGATATGAATTTAAAGTGGTGAGGTAAAATGCCCTATACAATAAAACAAGCTAGAAATACAGATTATTATAAAGATGTACAAGATGCAGATGAACACAAACTTTTAAAATCTTTAGAAGAGGAAAAGAAAAGAGCTGCCATATCTGGTTCAGCACTTGACGCTACAGACCCGTTGAGAGATGAAAGTGGTTATTTGCTATCATATGAAGATCCAAAAAATCCAGGTAATTCAATGGAACAACCACACCAATATGTTAGATTACCAGTTGTACAAAAATCTTCAAATAAAGAATTGTGGTTAAAGTTCTTTGGTCCTGAAGGAATAGGTGGAAATGAAAAGGGAATTTTTAGAGAATTAGAATCCATGATTCGAACACCAAAATCAGAACCAGAAGTAACACCACCTGAACTTGAAGGTATGAGAATTGAATTACAATCCAAGATAGATGCTCAAACAGAATTAAATGTAACTTTAGATGAAACTATAATAGAATTACAAGAAGAACTTGAAAAAGTAGCAACAGGCGGTTAGTATGTTAGAATATGGATTAAATCAAAAAGATAAAGAACAATTAGAGATTCCAGGATTCCTACCATCAGGATTTGGTAGGAGAGGTGAAGATTATATACATCTTTATGTTTATACACCAGGCGAAGAGGAAGATGTATTAGTTGGTTCTGAAAAGTTTCCAGCAGATATAAATGATGATGGCAGAGTTATGGATTTGGATATTGGTGGACATTTACGAGAAATGGGATTCACAGAGGGAACTTATAAAGTTAAGTATTTGTTTTTAAAACGAGTAGCTGGGAAAGAACAAACTGTATTTGTAAATGAGTTAGGTTCGGTTCATGTTGGTAAAGTTCAGACAAAAGTTATTAATGGAGAAACGAAATATTACTCTACTAAAAAATTCGGTAAGGCTCAATCAAGACAAGAACTAAAAGAAATATTTCCAAAAGAATTAAAATATGTTGTAAAGAAAATATCACCAAATCGAACTGAAATAGAAGTTGATACTCAAAATATTCAAAATAGAATTTATCAAAGAAATTTAAGACAATTAAATTGGTGGATGACATACACACCTAAAAAAACTTCAACGGCTGGAAAAATACGATGGGATTTAACCGACCCTAATATATTAGTATTAACCCCACATGATAAAGACCCAGGTTTTAGTGATGCAATGGTTGGTGGTAAAATAACAATTAAGGGAATGTATAGTATTACTGGACAACAGATTGCTGCCAATTTACCACCAATGCCAGATATTAATATGATGACTCAACCAATATTTTCTGCAGAGTCTTTAAGTAATTTAGATTTATTTTCAGATATTACACAAGGTGTGGTACAACCAACGGTAGATGAGCAGATTAATGCAAGAGTAGTAGATGAGGAAAGGATTAGTGGAGATGATAAGTTTTCAGGTGTATGTTTTACAGGGAATACAAAAGTAAAATTAAGTAATGGTAGAGAAGTTCCAATTAAGTATTTACAACGAGGAATGAAAGTCAAAACAGAAATTGGTTATGCAAAAGTATTAAAAGTAATTAAAGATGAACGACCATATGGAGATACACTTTCTAAATTTAAGAATTTAACAACTACAGATAACCATCCAATGAAGTATCGTGGTAAATGGTATAAGGCTCACGAGATTGGTAAGTTATTTAGATCTAACCCACTTAATGTTTATAATTTAATTCTTGATAAACACCATACAATAGTTGCAAACAATGTCGTTTGTGCTACACTTGGTAAGTGGGAAACAATGAAGAAGTTTGAAATGTGGAGAGAAAAACAAATCACTATGTTGAGAACCGAGTCCTTTGATGAAGAAGATGATAACTTATCTCGCGATAATGGTACGACAATCAGTACACCTTACTTTAACGAACAAGAATTTATAGTCAATGAACCACCACCAAGTGTAACTCCAGACAAAATTAGAGGGGCAATAATTGATAGTACAGTTTCAATTGAAGTGCCAACAATCCCAACACCACCACCTGCAATTGTAATACCAATTGATTATGTTGGGAGAATAACTGAGGTATTGGATAGTGATAGAATTAGAGTTGATATTTCATATGAACAAGGTGCTACTAATTTAGAGCATAGTGGTGAAGATAATTCACGAAAAATATTTGATGAAAGTTTTGTTAAGTTCAAAAAAGGACAAGTTGAGAGATTAAATACTTATATGGTTTGTAATGGTACTTATAATTTAATAACAAATTATAAACGAGGAGTTCACGCTGATGAACTTGTTCATAAAACCCATTGGAATTCTGCAAGATTTGTAAAGTTATATGATAAATTACCTGATGAAATTGAGGAAATGGATTTAGTTTATTTCGTAGAAGAAAAAATGGAGCCGTATGAAGATACGATTACTTTAGTTCCATTTGTAGAAGAAGATCCTGAAATATTATTTTTAAGATTACCAGATTTTAATTCAGCTAACAATCCAATAAATTTTCGAGGAACAAGCTTTAATAACTATACACAATTAATAGGAACAGATCCAGGTGTACAAGAAGATATTCAAAATAAATTAGTCTCGCAGAGTTTACTTGATACACAAGTCAATGTTGATTATACAAGAAGAACCGATTATTTAGGAAGTGATGTAACTGATTATGGATTTGCTAATCATATTCACTTTGGTAGTGCAGAAAAAAGAATTGATAATTTTAAAAAGAAATTAGAATTAATTGAATTATATGTTTCATCAAGTGATTCATTCTCAAGGGTAACGAGTTCAGCAGAAACTATCGGTGAGTTTAATGCTAAAAAACGAAGAGTGGTTAATTCATTTGATCCATTTGAACATTATATGTATTTTGAATCATCTTCATATGCTTCAAGTTCGGTAGGAGAATACTACTCAGCATCTTGGCCAAAAGAAAATTCAACTTCACCATATACATTAGTTCACACGAGTGGTTCAGATGCTACAACTTGGATTACATCGTGGAAAGATTATGCAAAAGATTTTGATAGAAACAATCGTGATAGGTTAGTAAATAATTTACCACTTCATGTAGCAAGTGATTCTCAAAACAATCCATTCTTAGATTTTATGGATATGGCAGGACAACAATTTGATGAGATATATGTTTATCTAAAACATTTCACAGATATGAATGAACGAAGTAATAAACTATCAGAGGGTATTTCAAAAGATATTGTCCGTGAAGTTGCAAAAACTATGGGGTGGGAAGTAGTTCAGGGTAATGATTTAATGATTCTTCCAGAATATTTGTTAGGTAAACAAGCAGATGGAACTGCTAAATATGAATCACCACAGGAACAAATAACCGAAGAAATATGGAAACGACTTTTATCAAACATGCCATTCTTTATGAAAACTAAAGGTACTCAAAGAGCAATGAAAGGGTTGTTGAATTGTTATGGTATTCCAAGTTCCATATTGAGAATCCGTGAGTATGGTGGTCCTGATAAAGGAACACGAGTTAGTCATGAGATAAAAAGAAAGTTTACTTATGCATTAGATTTTAAGTCTTCAGAATATGTTGGAGTGGAATGGAAAAATGATGGTACGAGTGGAATAAAACCCGAAACAGTTGAGCTTAGATTTAGAAGTCCTGAATCAAAAGACCAAGTTTTATTGAATCAAGGAACTGATTGGGGAATATTATTAAAAGATAATGGAGCAACTGATGATTATGGTTATTTAGAATTTGCAATTAGTGGTAGTTCTGTTGAAACAGTAAGTTCTTCTTTATTACCATTTTATAATGATGATATGTGGAGTGTTATGTTGACAAGAAAATTAGCAACTGGTGTTGATTTAACTGCAGATACAACTACACAAAATATAAAATATGAATTAACAACAAAACAATATGATTCAAGTAGAGAAGTAGTATTGTTTGCAAGTAGTCAAAGTTTAACAACAAGTACTGCAACTACAAATACTAAATTTTCTGCAGATGGGGAAGTAAGTATTGGTGGTAATGGAACAGGTTTTTATGGTACACAACTAAGTGGTTCTGTAATGGAATTTAGATTGTGGAGTGAACCTTTATCTCAGAGTGTATTTGAGAATCATGTAATGGCACCAAAATCATATAATGGAAATACTACCGAATCTTTCTTTGATAATTTGATACATAGAACACAATTGAATGATAATATAACATTACATGCAACTTCGAGTTTTACTGATAATAGTTTTTCTAACACATATAATGCAACTGGTAGTGCTAAAAGTTTTGTTGGGAATCAATTTAGAAGTATAGTTGACCAAGAAAAATTAAGAGTTCCAAACATTGGACCAAATAGAAGAAATGCAACCAAGATACGATTAGAGGATAATACTATAATTGGACCATTATCATCTAATGTTAGAAAAGAAAAATCATCACAAGATTTTGCACCTATAGATAGTAATAAACTCGGAGTATTCTTTTCACCTACAGATGTAGTGAATGAAGATATAATGTATTCCATAGCGGATTTTAATTTTGATAATTTGGTTGGAGACCCAAGAGATGTTTATGAAGATAGTTATCGTGGATTAGAATTACAACAAAGAAAGTATTGGAAAAAATATTCACAAACAAATAACTTTTGGGATTATTTGAGAATCATAGATTATTACGATAGTGGTATTTGGCAACAACTTAGAAGTTTATCACCTGCAAGAGCAAACACAACTCTTGGAGTTTTGATTGAACCAAACATATTAGAACGAAGTAAAGTTGTAGTTGGTAAACCACCATCATTTGATAATCAATATTTTGAAAATGCAGGACACTTTGATCATGGAATAGATATGACTAATTATATAAGTGGTTCTGATGATAGGATGATGATTCTAACTGGCGAGTTTCCAAACTATAATGGAACTATAAATATACACAATAATGAAAGTGGTTCACTTGGAACATTAGCAATGCCATCATTGGTGAGATTGAGTGAAATAGACCCGAGAACAGAATTTGGTAATACATATGCAACTGCTAGTGTTACACAAGGTGGAATATCATCTACATTTACAGAAACACTACAACCATATATTAGTTCATCAAGAATATCAGAACACAATGAAATACGATATAAGAATTATACGAGTTCATTAGACGCATATACCGATAATCCATTTAGTTCATCATTTGAACCAGCTGAATATCAGAGTATGGCATATGACTCAAAGCTTTTTAGACTTTTTTATAAAGGTCTATTATTAACAAAGAAAAATACAATCGATGGTAAAGACCCCGTTGAGATAACTATAACATCACCAACAAAACTTGTAACACAAGAACCAGGTGATTCTAAACTAAAAGTTGAATAAAAGATGAGTAAGTATATATTTATCTATGAGGTTTTCCATCTCAAATATAAACTCAATAGGAGTATTTAAATGAATAAAAAATCAGTCGTTTGGACATCCCCACGACGCGTGAAAATGGGATTTCTAAACAATACAAGCATAACCGTTGATGCTATTCTTACCAAGAAAGGTCGAGAACTTTTGGCAAGAGGGCAGGACGAGTTTAGAATAACAAAGTTTGCATTATCGGATGACGAAATAGATTACAGTCTATGGGATACAGCACATCCGAATGGTTCAAACTATTACGGAGCAGTAATTGAGAATATGCCGTTATTGGAAGCCTTTGTAGATGAGAATCAAGTTATGAGATATAAGTTAGTATCTTTACCGAAGAATACTGCTAAATTACCAATACTTGAAATTCCATCACCAACATTAGTTTTCAATGGTCCTGGTATTACCCAAACTATTACACCAAACACGCGAAATGGTAGTGATAACGAAAGTGGATATAGTTTTATCTTACACGATGCTATTATAGCTAACTTGACTCCAGTAGTCGTTAGAAATTCGACAAATACGAAAAGACGAAGAATCAAAAAGAATAAAGGAAGAGGTGGTGCAGCTGGAATCGGTGGAAGATTTTCCGCAGGAGCAGCTGGTAGATTGGGTGCAACCGCATTTTTAGATGAAATGGAAGATATGGAAATTGCAGATTTACAATTTAATGCAGGGGCAACTACTCCAGTATTCTTAAACGAGGAAGAGAGAAAGAGTTCAATAACAATTACAGGAAAATCTGTAAATGTCGTTTCTCGTTCTGTAACTACCGATACTTCAACAAATGTAACCGTAATTGGGTTGGACACAGGGGCGACATATAATGTTGCAGTTACTGTTAAAGCAGACCCAAGTAAATTATAAGGAGTAGATGATGTCAGTATTTACAAGATTCGATTTTGAAAACGATGTAGTTGAAAATCAACGAACTAAAGTATCAAGTGGTATTTTTAGTGGTGGGAGTGGTACATTAACTTCGTTCTTCACAGCATCAGCATTAGGTAATGTAAGTGGTTCGTATCGTGCAATATATCATAAAGTACCAAGTGATTCAACATCCGAGATACAATTTGATGTTGGATATGCTAATTTTAATGGAAGTGGTTCAGCAGGAAATACTACCAAATTAACAAGTGGTGGAAGACAAACTGCTGGGATGTATCGACAATTCAGAAATGTTTTGTTATCACCAAATACGGAAAAATTTACATTCACAAGTGCAGCTTCTACTGCAGATGATTTTTACTTCATCTCGTTCAATAGAGCTCGTATGAGAGAAAAGATTGATCCAGGTAATTGGGAATTACATCTTGGAAGTTCACCATTAAAGTTAATTGATGATAGTGGAGCAACTAATAATCCAACTGTTAATGAGGGTGGAAGAGTATACAATATTGTTTCAGGTTCATTAGAGACTGGGGCAGGAGTAATTAATACTGCAGCAGCTTCTCAACCAGGCGGAGCAATTGGTACATTCTATCCAGATTTAGGAATTATTTTATTAAGTGCATCCCAACTTGATGCAAGTGCGTCAATGGCAAGTGCCAGAAGTGCAGATGCATTTGATGACAATGGACAGAAATTTTATAATTCAATGGTAACAGGTAATAAAGTTCAAGTTCGTAGAGAAGAAGAAATAACTTCAACAAACTTTTTCTGTAGAGTGAATAACAAACGATACAACTTTAGTTCCAATCCAACTTTCTTTACAGGTTCAGATGGAGCATTAACACAACAAACTTTCTTCAAAGACCCTAAAGTTTATATTACAACTGTAGGTATGTACAATGATGACAATGAGTTGTTGGCTATTGCTAAATTAAGTAAACCTGTTCTGAAATCATATTCAAGGGAAGCTATTATAAAAGTAAAACTTGACTTCTAAGGGGAAGTATAATGTTAAAAAACATTGACCCATCGAATAAGTCAATTAAATCTTTTAAAGCGTATAAGTCATTCACACTATCTAATAATGATAGTGGAAGTGGCCACTTTGTTTTAAAAGCAGTTAGTGGTTCTCATTACAATTTCAATACAGGTTCCGCAGCTTCACAGAGTTTTGGTAGTTATGTTCAATCTGCAAGTGCATTTGAATATGGTACATTCTATGATTTACCTAATTGGCATGGAATAAACCAACTATATTATAAAAGAAGTTCTGAACCATATGGAACATTTGGTGGTAATAATCCTAAAAAAATTAATCGAGAACTAAATGGTACGGCAAGAATATTTTCCATACCAAGACAATTATTCGGTGAACAGATGCATCCAGAAAGTGTAACACTATCAGCTACAGCTGATGGCCAAACTTTTGATATCCGAGATGATGGAGATGGTAATCTATTTGATTTTGCTCATTCAGCAAGTTATGCTGCATTTAAATCAAGTTCATTTGATAGGAGTCAAGGTGTACAATCAAATGGAAGTGGTAGTGAGGTAGGTAATGTTTTTTATGAACATGGCCAAATTGTCATAACCGATACAGGTTCTTATGTAAATGTAGGAACTTCTACAGGACATACTTTAAATTATAAAGCAACTTCTACATTATATGAACATGAATATGTTGTGGATGCTACACCAAGTGAGTTTAATTTAAGTACTAATATAAGTGCTACATTTGAACGAAGTGGTAGTATATCAATTGCAGAGGGAAGTGTATCAATGTCAAGATTTTTCCCACCAGGTGATCAACCAACGGGCATGGGAACGGGCAGTTATAAACCATTTTATAATGCAGCTTCTAAGGTGGCATCATACACAACACATTCAGAATTTCAACCATATGTTAGTACTGTAGGACTTTACAATGATAACAATGAACTAATGGCTATCGGTAAGTTAAGTAAAGCTGTTAAGTTAAGTAAAGAGGTGAACACAAATATAGTTATACGATTTGATGTTTAATTAAGTATATATCCTATTTATTATTGATTAGAATAGAGTAATTTTTTTAAATTAAAATAGGAGAAGGCTGAGATGGATACCGATGTTCGAGGGTTTTTTGAAACCCTAATAGGGCATTATGGTTGGATGGTAGTTACATTTAGTATTATGTTCTTTTTTAAAGAGTCCATAATGAATATGATACAGGGTATGCAGATCTTTGTGGGTAATGATTTTAATAATGATGATGTTATCTACATTAGTGGACGAGAAGCCAGAGTCGTGAGAGTTGGAATGACGAAAACTGTATTTTACATGACCGACAGGGGAAGTAAAATGGTAGTGCCCAATGAAAAACTAAAATCCTTAACCTTAGAGAAACGATTACCGCGTGGTTCACGCCGTGCTAAAGACGGCTATTTGCCCAAATCGACTGACTCACTATCTGTTGAAGAGCAAAAATCATTACATACAGTTTCTAAAGAAAAAACTGTACGAGATAAGGGAAAAAAATTATAAAAAAGTAGTTAGTTTTACCTAAATTTTAAAGGTTTTAATATTTATTAATAAGACATAATCAATTAACTATCGAAAGGATTGACTATGAAACAACTAATTATGATTTTGGCATTATGTGTACCATTATTGGCACAAGATGTACCGAAACAAGGAGATAAACAAGATAAAGATAATGTTCAACAACAAGAAAAATCTTGGACAAAAAGAGCTATTGTAGGATTACAAAATGCTGAGTGGAGAAAATTTGATGCCGCTCACAGAAGAGCTCATTCGAAACGAGGTGAACATGCAGGTAAAGAATCTAAAAAACATAGAAGTGGTTGGGTTCGTAAGGCTGTGGGAATTGTTGTGATAGGTGGTATTGGATACTACATTGGTGTAAATGACAGAAAACATCGTAAGGGTGGTCATAAAAAACCTGGTGGTTGGAATAGACCTAACAAATAACATTCGAAGGGATAGAGTGAACGAAGTATGAGAAAATTATGGATGATACCATTGTTATTTAGTTTTGTGTTTTCACAGAATACAATAACAGACTTTTTTAAATATTCAACTGTATATGCTGGATTTAATTTATCTTCACCTAAATGGGAAGATGATAGATACAGATTGCAGTTAATAGATCCAGAAACTGGCCTACCAGATTGGCAGGGTGGAACTATTAGTGTAAATAAAGAAGATATAGAATTAAAACCAGATTTTGATTTCTCATTTGGTATAAGAAAAATCGCAAGATTTCATTATGAACCAAAACGAGGAGTTAAAAATGCGGGTATAGGTGGAGATTGGTATAAAGGAAATGAATCAAGTCCAAATGATGCTGCTACAATTGGTAGAGTTAAAGGATTTGAGTATTTAATAAAATATGAAGAAAATCGTAGATGGGATGAGGAGTTTACATCTCAAGAATATAATTTACGATATCTTGGTGATTGGTTTATTGCTAAAATTAAATACCATGATTTACAATTAGAAGACATTAAATATTCCCAAGCAGATTTAAGATTTAGAAAAGAATTTCTATTAGAGGATGCAAGTCTAAATCTATCAGTTGGTATTGGTGGGAGAGAACATCCAGTTTATGGATTTGCCCCTACCGTTATAGATACAAGTTGGTATTCAGGTTCTTGGTGGGATTTCGCATCACATGAATTTGGTGTAGATGATAAAGGATACTTAGGTGATATAGACGGAGATAAAGTTGGAGATGGTGGAATTGGAATTTACGACTCACAAACTGGTGATTATGTTGGATATGTAGGATTGGATTATAGATGGTTTGATAGAGATGGTAATCTAATGGCAATGTCTGATAGAGAATTTTACCAATATCATTTTCCAAGATTATTAGAAAATTGGTTTGACGATAAAACAAAGGCATTAGGTAATCAACGAGAAATATCATTATCATTCGGTTTAGATTACTATAAATACACAGAGAACTTTTGGATACATGCATGGGGAACTTTGTTTCCTATCCACTATGGATTAGATAAATACTCTTTCCATAATGCATTTGCATTTAAAGAACATGAAAAACGAGGTGGGGATCCACTTGAGTTTGAATTTATGGATGCAGAAATAGAACAATGGAATGATTATGACTTCGGTGCAGTAATCGGATTTAAATTAAAAGATAATTTAGGATTTTATGCTGAAGGTAAATATTTATACTATTGGGAACGCCCTACTTATGATGTAAGAATAGGGTTAAATTATCAGTTTTTAAACTAATATAGGAGAGATAAAAATGTTAAACTCATGTAAAAACCCAGATTGTAAATGTGAAAATTGCAATTGTAAAAATTGTGATTGTTAATCACTCGGAGAGAATAAGTGGATGAAAAGAAATTAGGTCAGCTGTTGCTCGTTAAAGATGTAATAACTAAACGACAATTAGCATCAGCTGTACAATCACAAATAAAAGGTGATAATAGAAAGATAGGGGAAATCTTAATTGATAAGGGATTTCTTACTATGGAAGATTTAACAGATATTTTGTTAGAGAATGGGCATAGTGAGCCAACACCAGTTATACCAACCGTTGAGCCACCAGATTTAGTGGAAGGATCAGAATTGAGTAAAAATACAAAATTCAAAGTATCCATTCAGACGATGATTAGTGCTGGAGTTGGTATTGCAACAATGGTTGGATTTTGGTACGCATTACAAGCAGACATACAAGAAGCAAAAGAGTTACCTGCGATTGGTAACATATATGACCAAGAGTATCCATCAAAACCAGAAGGATATAACTGGCCGCGTTCATATGAACAATATAAGGATAATGTTGGTGCACTTCAAGAAGATATGGATGCAGTATTTGAAAAATTAGATGAGTATGAAGAAAAGATTGAAGAATTAGAAAATCAAGTTACAGAACTGAGAATTAAGGTGGGAAGTAAATGAAAAAAACAAGAATAATAAGAAATTTTCTATTTTGGTTTGTACTTGGATTTGTTATGATGGGTACAGTATCAAGTCAAACAAGACCTAAATCAAAAGTAGAAATTACAGATAAAACTTTTAAGTCAGCAATATCTAAAGGGTTTGTTGTGGTGATATTTAATGCAGATTATCAACTGAAAAATATTGATCCTAAGATGATAAAAGATATTAAAGGACATGAAAAGGCCGTTGTGATACAGGTACATGAGAATAATGTTGCATCAGTTGTAAAAAAATTAAGGTTAAGAAATTATCCATCAATAGCTTTGTTTCATAATGGAGCAAAGAAGAAAGTTTGGAAACCAGATATGGATGGTAATTTAGGGATAACACAAAAGGATATTAAAAAAGAAATAACCAATACATTAGCAGGTGATGTATTTTAAAAAGGAGACTGATATGTTTAAGAAACTATTAGTAATAATACCGTTATTGTTTGCACTTGGATGTGAAGACAATATAAAAGAAGAACCATTTCCAATGCAATTGTGGTTGGATGGTGAAGAAGTAGATGTACAATCAAACTATGAAAAAATAACAACTTATGGTGAAGAAGTTGAATATTTTAATACAGAAGACAGTACTACATACATTAAAAAGATATTAGTTATCCACTTTCAAAAAGAAGGTGGTAGAGTTGAATTAACTAAAGAACATTATGCAGTAGTATTTACTGATTGGGAAGGTGATACTGAAAATGGTAAACCCATTGATATAGGTGAATATAACTGGCCAGCTCAATGTCCAGTATGTGCTAGAAAATGTATTCACGGGGCATCAAGTAAATGGGTAAGAATGGAAATCGTTGGAGATTCAGATGTAGCCGTTGGTGGTTCAGCTCATATAGATGTGATAAATGAAAGTGGAGATACTTGGATAATAAGTGGTGAAGGTGAAGGAACATTTTTCAATCCATATATAGGTGCTAATATGAATGGTAAAATACAGTTTTCAAATTTAAAAATAGATACAGATTCAGAAGAATCGCCGTATCATAATTATGGTGGTAGATAATGCCAAATAGTAAAGCAAAAATGAGAAAAGCAAAAAAACAAAAATTAAATGAGAAATGGAAAACCGAAGGTAGAACTGCAAAACAACATAAGAAGTGGTTGAAGAAAAATGGTGGTACACAAAAACCAAAATTTGGACAATATTCATGATTAAATTGAAAGAACTAATAGAATTGAAATCATTGGTTTATACTGAAGAAGTAACACCTAAACATCAAAAAAAGATGGATATGAAACTTAGTGTTTTCCATGAAAATTTAGCATTACCTTATCGTCCAAAACCTGATAATGATTCACCAGATACAATGCGAGAGTTGAAATATTTGAGTTCATTAAAAACTAATGAGGAAGAAGTTAAACGAGGGGATGATATTAAAGAAAACTTTATACCATTAATTGAAGAGAACAATATACCACTTTCTAAAGATTATGTAAATAAAGTTATTAAAGAATCTGCTAAATTTATTATGGATTTAAAATATCATTATAATCGTCCAAGACCATATCAAGTTGCAGAAATATATGAGTTGAATCTAAATGGTACAGAATTAGATAGTATGAAAACACCAAGTTATCCAAGTGGACATGCCGTACAGGCATATTTGATTGCAGAGTTATTTTCCAATGTAGACCCAAGGGGTTCACACCAATATCAAGAACTCGCTGAAAGAGTATCACATTCAAGAATTATAGCTAAAGCACATTATCCAAGTGATAAATCATATGGTAAGAAAGTTGCTAAAGCTTTATTTCAAGGAGTAATTAATAAATGACAACATTAAAAGAACTTTATCAGCTGGATGAGAGAGCAGATTTTCAATATGTAGCTTCCGAATTAGTAAAACATTATGGATTGAGAAGTAAAATAAAATTTGGTACTTTTGGTAAAAATGAAGGTGATTATGATTTTGATAATGATGTAATTAAATTACGAAAAAGTTACCCAAAAGTTTCTGAATTTATCATTAGTGTATTACATGAGATACATCATGCAACTCAAGTAAAGAAATATGGTAAAAAAAGATTTTTAAAGAAATATATTCAAGCCAGTAATATGGCAGAGTTTGATGGTTTTAATCGTTATGATAAAAATAAATGGGAAATACGAGCCGAAAATTGGGCTAAACAAGAATATAATAGAAAATGGAAAAATAAATTTTAATTTGGGGATTTTAGCTTATATTTATATATAGTTATATGAAGACTCGTTCAGCAAAAAACAAAGGTAAACGCCTTCAGAATTCAGTAAGAGATGTACTTCTCGAAACATTCAAAGAAGATTTAGAACCTGATGATATTAAATCAGCAATTATGGGAGATTCAGGCGAAGATATTCAATTATCACCTGCAGCCCGTAAACTTATACCGTATTCAATCGAATGTAAAAATCAAGAAAAGTTGAATATATGGTCATCGTTAGAACAGGCGGAAGGTAATTCTAAAGAATCCACTCCTGTATTGATATTTAAAAGAAATAGAAGTAAAACTTATGCAGTTGTAGAATTAAAGGAATTTATCAAGTTGATTAAATGAGTCAGTTAGTTATAAACATATTAGACAAAGCCCTTAAATCAAAGGGTAATAAATTAAAGAAGACAAATGAATATATGTATTGGAGTCCATTTGTCTCTCATCACAAACAGAAACTACAAGTCAATATAGAGACTGGTAAGTGGCATTGTTGGGTAAGTAATCAAGGTGGACATAATCTGTTCCAATTATTAAAACAAGTAAATGCAGATAGAAGTTTATTCAAAGAGTTGAGTGATGCTGTTGGTTCAACTTACTATACTTCAGATAAGAAAGATGAGAAAGATATTGTATTAAATCTTCCGAAGGAAGCTAAACCATTATGGAATGGTGGAGATTCATTACAGAAGTTACACGCACTTAAATTTATATATGAACGAGGTTTAACCGATGAAGATATACTACGATACAATTTACATTATTGTTTAAATGGAGTGTATCAAAATAGAATCATTATACCGAGTTATGATACTGATGGAGTATTGAATTATTTCGTAGGGAGAGATTTTTATAAGGGTGGAATGAAATACAAAAATCCCCCTATAGCTAAAGATATTATCGGATTCGACTTGTATATAGATTGGAGTCAGCCGATTGTTCTTTGTGAGGGAGTATTTGATGCCATTGCTATTAAAAATAACTCTATACCATTATTCGGTAAAACCATATTACCTAAACTTTATGAAAAGATAATAAAAAATAGGGTTAAACATATAATAATTTCTTTGGATGAAGACGCATTTAAAGACTCTTTAAAAATGATAAAAAAATTCTTTAACTCTGGAATTTCCGTAAACTTTGTCAAACTTACGGAAACCGACCCAAGTGAATTGGGATATATAAAAATGATTGACAAACTAAATACTTCAACCGAAGTAAACTTTAAAGAACTAATGAGAATGAAAATCTATGGAAAATAAAATAAAAGTTCCGTTTCGGAAACTTAAACACATACACCACATATCAGATATACAAATTCGTAATCTGAAACGACATAGAGAATATGCAGAAGTATTCGAAGGGTTATATGAAGAAGTAAAAAAGAATCCAGATAATGCCGTAGCATATATTGGTGGTGATATAGCTCATTCTAAGTGTGAGATGTCCCCTGAGTTAATTGATATGTTATCTAAATTATTCAAAAACTTAGCTGATATATGTCCTACGATTATCATTGCAGGTAATCACGATTGTAATTTAAATAATCTAAATAGAATGGATTGTTTAACACCTATCGTAGAAAACTTAAATCACCCAAATTTACATTATCTAAAACGAACAGGAATTTATACCTGTGCGGATGTTGATTTTGTAGTATGGGATGTTTGGGATAACGAAAAAGATTATATTAAAGCTACAGATGTTCCAGGTGATAGAACTAAAGTTGTATTGTTTCACGGAACAGTAGATAGAAGTGAAACTGATTTAGGATTCAAGTTACCATCTAAAGTCAAAATGAAAATGTTTGATGGATATGATTTAGGATTACTTGGAGATATTCACAAAAGACAACATTTAAATAAAGAAGAAACGATTTCATATTGTGGTTCATTAGTTCAACAGAATCACGGTGAAGATATTGGAAAAGGTTATTTACTATGGGATGTGCCAAATAGAACATCCGAATACATAGAAATACATAATGATTTTGGTTATTATACAGTCGATATAGATAATGGTATATTACCAGAACTCCCAAATCTACCTAATAAACCACGAGTTCGTATTAGAGTGAGTAATACAAAACCTGCTCAATTAAAACGATTATTAACTAAACTACATAAAATGACTAATATTCAAGAATCAGTTGTTACGAGAGTTGATGGATTGAGTACAGAAACGATTAGAGATAAGAAAATTAATATTGGGGATATTAATAGTGTAGATTATCAATATAAATTAATTAGTGAGTATTTGAATAACAATCATATTGTGGACGATGACACCATGATACAAATAAAAAAAGTACTTACTGATTTAAATGCGGTTATACCAGAAGCAGATATCCAACGAAATGTTAATTGGAAATTAAAGAGATTCGAGTTTAGTAATTTATTTAGTTATGGGGAAGATAATGTAGTAGATTTCACAAAACTAAATGGGATGATTGGATTATTTGCACCCAATGCTGCAGGTAAATCAGGACTATTAGATGCTCTATGTTTTAACTTATTTGATATGAGTTCTCGATCATATAAGGCAGATAAAATTATTAATAATTCAAAATCTAATTTATATTGTAAAGTTAATTTTGAGGTAGATGGTACAGATTACTTTATTGAGAAAATAGGTAAAAAGAATTTACGAACAGGTCATGTCAAAGTTGATATAGAATTTTGGATGATTGATGAGACTGGTGAGAAGTTATCATTAAATGGAGACCAACGAAGAACTACCCAGAATAACATCAAGCGAGTTATTGGTAATTATGAGGATTTCATTCTCACATCTATGAGTTCACAAAATAACTCAACTGTATTTATTGATAAAACTCAAAAAGAAAGAAAAGAGTTATTATTACAATTTATGGGATTGAATATATTTGATAGACTATATACCCAGGCATCTGAAGATATTAAAGAAGTGAATATACTTCTAAGAGATTTTAAGAAATCAGATTACGATAGTGAATTGGCATCAATAACGAATGAGTTGATTATGTTAACATCAAAACAAAAAGATTTCAAAAAAGATGAACGAAATTTAAAAAATTCAATTAAAGAAATATTATCAGAAATAAAAGACGAGACTAAAAGATTAAAACCAGTCGATGATAGTTTACGGGAATTTGGTGATTTAAAAACCGATGAAACAAAACTTAGAGGAATGTTTGGTAATGTAGATTTAAAACTGGATGAGTTACAAGTAGAAGAATATGATTTACAGCGAGCAATAGAAGATATCAGTAAGAAGATGTCAAGTTATAGACAAGATGGTGTTCAAGATAAATACTTTGAATTAGAAAAACTTGAAGAAGAAAGAGATTTGTTTCAAATTGAAATTGATAAACTTAAATCTGATGTTAGAGTTAAATTGGATAAGATTGAAAAACTACACAATGTAACACACGATGAAGATTGTGAACATTGTATGAGTAATCCATTTACATTGGATGCTATTGAAACTCGCAAGAACCTTAATAAAGACCAACAGATTGCACAAGAGTATGTGAATAAAAAACAACATATGGAAGATGAAATTCAAAAGAGATTTAAAATTCGTGCATTCAAAAAAGATTTAGATGATTTAACCGAGACATTCAATAAAAAGGAAATGAGCGAATCACGAGTCATTTCAGATATTAAATTGATGAAAGAAAAGAAATCTAATATACAGAATCAGTTGAATCTTATTACAAGTGATATATTAAAATCAAAATCACAAGAACAAGATGTAATGTTTAATTCACAAGTAGAAATTGAAATTGAAAAGTTACAAAGTAATGATGATGATTTAGATTATCAGTTAGATATGGTTTCTAAAAAATTAACTACATTACATGGTAATATTCAAGTACTGAAAACAAACGAAAAACAAATCAACGATAATATTAATAAAGTAGAAGAACTTGAAGATTCACATCAGGCATATCAATACTTACTTGAGGCAATTAAACGAGATGGTGTTCCTTATGATTTGATTAGTAAATCATTACCTACAGTCGAGGGAGCAGTAAATGATATTCTTGCACAAATAGTTGATTTTAGTATTGTGTTTAATATGGATGGTAAACAAATAGATACTCACATTGTATATGATGATGATAGAGTTTGGCCATTAGAATTATCAAGTGGTATGGAACGATTCATTAGTTCTCTTGCAATAAGAGTTGGTTTAATGAATGTAAGTAATTTACCACGAAGTAACTTTCTTGCTATTGATGAGGGTTGGGGAACACTGGATAGTGAAAACTTAAATTCAGTTTCACAATTGTTCCAATATTTGAAATCACAATTTCAATTTACTTTTGTGGTATCCCATATAGAAACTATGCGAGATTTTGTAGATACTTTATTAGAGATTAAAAAAGTTAATGGTTTGAGCTCAGTTCGATTTAGTAGAGACTGATGGCATTTTAGGTCTATTTTGATTACTATTTGAATCATTATACATCTTAAAAATTTGTTGGTTTAAAACCGAAGATGCAGATACTCGGTTTTGTTTACACCAATATCTGAACCAATCCATTAAATCTGTATCTAATGTAAAGTTATATCTTTGTTTATTTTTCATTTATACTTCCCTTATACACACTTCATATACATCAATAAGTATTAAATTTTGAAATTTTGATATTTATTATCGTAACCGAAACGGAGTTTTTCCAACATGGCAATATTAAAACGAACCAATAAATATCAAGGATTAAAGGATATTGATGTATTAGTTGAAGAAAGTGGATTGTCTTCACAATATTTTAATATCTATGATGTTCCTTCCAATATACCACAAGGTAGGTCTTCATTCCTATTAGCTGGTTCGCCATTTCTTAAAAATTTTGTAGAACTAAAAGTAGAAATATTAGACTCTGCTGGACAAACGGTTTATACTGAACCAGTATCAAACTATATTGAAGGAAATGCTCGTAGAGTATCAATTGAAGTATATGATGATACTGCCCCTGGTGATGCTTTTCTTTATATTGTAGGTGAGTTAAGAGATAACTTTAGAAGTGTTACTGGCCAACAACAACAAAATTTAGAAGTAACAGATAAATTTTTAGACCCTGAAATTCTTAATAATCTTGGGGGAAATGATGTACCTTCTGATTTTCAAAATATATATAATGTAAGATATGTAAGACCTATTTTTATAAATACGGTAATTCCAAATTCCGAACCAATATATTTTTATCAACAACCACGAGTTACGGTTAGTGAAATTTTAAAGGGATATGTTGTAGAAACAAGCGTTTCAAGTTCATATGAGATTACTGGTAGTGTAAGTGTAGACCCAATTCCAGATTTACAACCAAAAGACCCTGAACCAGATCCAATAGATGGATATAGTACAGGAATGAATGATGGTGCTCGTGATGAAATTGGAAATGAATTAGAAATATTTAAAAATAGAAGAAGTTCCAAAATTGATCCATTGAGACATAGTAACTATTCATCTCGTGGTAGAGTAATGAGAAGAGGATCTCCTGAAATAGATAGGTTTACAATTAATGTTACTTCGATGGAAACTTCACCTGAGAATACTACAAATGATACTGTAACGAGTGCATTTACTGGTGGGGAAATAACAATAAATAATCCAATTGTAGATTCTGAATTATATCCAGCAGATGAATATACAATCCCATCTCAATATAAATCATCAATTAAAAAAGTTAATAATGAGAGTACACTTGTACCACTTGATGATTTTTATATAACAAAAAATGATACTGGTGAAAGGATACCAGTAAAGATAGAAGATACTGCTAATAATGTTACGATGTCGGTTACACCAACACCACCACAAATTATTAGTACAACACACTATCGTTCATATGCGGATATTATTGTTGGTAATTTACATACATTTAGTGGAGATGTTTATAAGGCAAAAATTTATGCAAGAAGTAAAGGAACACTTGCAGATTTTGAACCTGTATATGATGCTTCAATAGAAGCACCACAAGTATTGATAGATAGTTATAGTGAAACGGGATTTAAGAATACTGGTTATTTTTATACTCAATCAATTGTTGATAATTATTGGGATGTAGTAAATGGTACTGCTACTCAAAACAATAGTAAGTTTATTGATGGTGTTTTAATTAGTGGTTCTAATGCGGGATTTACACCAGAACATTCAACTGTAAATACGGTAGAATTCAATACTTCACATAGTTATGATTTACAAACAGGAGTTCCATATACTCTTGAGTTTAATGCCTATTATTATAAAGAAGAAAAAGATTTAGGTCAAACTTTCTCTGCTGCTCCAATAAAAAGTGCAGAATTAGAAGTATTTCTAAGTGGTTCTGCCATGACGGGTGGTTCTGAAGAAGATCATAAATTGGGTAAAGTAGTTGTTAATGATAATACAACTGAGGGCCAAGTTCTTGGAGTTCACAATACATTTACATCTGCCATAACTGGTACACCATCTACACATCTAAAATTCAAAGCAACTTCAGGTCGTTGGATAATTCAAGATATTTTATTACGACCACATAGTGAAACAAATTTCAATCCTTCTTATTTTAGAACTATTGTTCCCATGACTCATCCGTTACCTAAGAAACCAGATCAATATGATTTCTTGGTGGAGTTTTATGATTTAAATAATAATATTGCAGAAACAATTTCTGTTAAAGAGAATATAGATTTTGTAGGGGCCCCCCAAAATATAGATGGTGAGAATAATTTACTTAGTGGTTCATTATTTGTAGGAAATGCACAAGGTAGTGGTTTTGAGATGGCAGGGGCAGCTTCTGCATATTTGAGGTCTCTTACCTACGAGGGATTCGATAAAACTATCGCAAGTGGTAGTGGTGGATTTATGATATGGAGTGGTTCAGTCGGTGGAAGATTATCTTCAAGTGAAGATTATGATGGTGTTGGATTAGAGATTGTAGATGCACATGGAGCAACCGATAGATATTTAAAGTTTAGAACAAACCCAAGTACATTCCAAGTTGTAACTGATGAGTTCTTCTTGGGAAGTACTTCACAATTCGTAAGTGGTTCAGATGGTAATATAGAAATTAGTTCATCTAATTTCCATTTACAACCCGATGGTGATGTTATTATGGCAGGTACTATCACTGCAACTGCTGGTAACATTGGAGATTGGACAATTTCAGGTGGGGATATCATTGGTTCTAATATTACTATGGATGCCGATGGTTCACGAATTTATAAAACAGATGAGAATAATGAACTTAATGGTTATTATTTGGATTTTACTCCTGGTTCAAATTATTATATAAGATTTGGAACTAACTTTGCCGTATCTTCATCGGGTACACTTATTGCTGAAGGTGCAATTATTGAAGGTGTACTAACATCATCAGAAGGTTTGATTGCTGAATGGACAATAGCACCAAATACTATTCACAAACTTACTGATGGAACTTATACTGGATTATCTTCAATAGGAGATACACGATTTTTTAGTGGAGCTTCATCATTAACAGCAACAGGAAGTGCACCATTTAATGTTAAGGCAACTGGAGATATAACTGGATCAAGTGTATTATTTACTGGTGGTAAAATTGCTAACTTTACAATAGATGAACATAGTTTAACCACAACTGGTGTTGAGATTAATGATTCAACACAAACTCTTTTTATAAGTTCAAGTGCATTTAAAGTAAAACACGATGGTGAAGTAAGTGGTTCACAAGTATTATTCACAGGTGGAAAAATAGGTGGATGGACATTAGCTAGTTCAACACTAACAGGTGGCAATACAACATTAAATAGTGATGGTGTAATAACACTTGGTTCAACTCCAAATACAAGTGTTGATGGGGTGAATCAAGGTATTTATATGGACGGTACTGGTGATTTTTTAATATATGGAAGTTCTACAAATTATTTCAAAATGGATGGAACTTCACTTGATATTAAAGTTTCAACTTTTGATTTAGATGCAACTTCACTTATTATGGATAGTGCAGGAGATAGTGGAAACGGAGTTATACGATTAGGTGCAAGTGGAGGCCCTTCAAGTCCAACCGCAAATACTACTGGTATTTATATGGATGGTGGTGGAGCATTAAATATTTATGGAAATGCTACAAATTATTTTAGAATCGATGGTGGTTCATTCTCAATAAAATCAGATACCTTTGATTTAGATGCAACTACTATCATTATGGATAGTGGAACGAATGAGGGTAAAATTGCACTTGGTGGAACACCACCAACTGCTTATAATAGTGGAAATGGATTTTATGTAGATGGTACTGGTAAATTTTTAGTTGGAAGTGGAAGTGGGGATCATTTACAATTTGATGGAACAAACTTTGATGTTCAAGTTGGTTCATTAGAATTAGATGCAACTAATATTGAGATTAGTTCAACTAATGCAAGTATGTCGTTAGGTGAGGGGAAAATTTTACTTGATGGTTCTAACGATTTAATTCGAGTTGGTTCGAATGCTTCAAATAATGTAAAAGTAGTTGGTACTGCAACTCAAGGATATATACATACGGGTAAAACATCTGCAACATCAACAACCGCAGGATTTTGGTTGGCAAATAATGATGGAGACCCCGAATTTCATGTTGGTAATTCATCTGATTTTTTAAAATTTGATGGTGGAAGTTTAGATATACAATCACAAAAACTTGAAATTTCTTCATCTACTCTTCAAATGTCAACCACACAAGCATCGATGTCATTAGGACATACTGTTGCAAATCCATATGGTAAGATTATTGTAGAGGGTAATGGAACACCAACATTTAGAGTTGGTCCTGATGCACACTTTATCTCTATGACTACTGGTAGTGGTATTTATATGGATGGAGATGGGGCATTTAAATTTGGAGATGCCGATGGTAATGTATCATTTGATGGTACTTCATTTGCAATAACAGGTTCAGATGTAGATATTAATGTAACAGATTTAAACATTACTGCTACAGGATTTAAATTATCATCAACACAAGCTTCTATGTCATTGGGTACAAATGAACAATGGTTTGTAGAGGCAAATGGAACAAGTCCATATATGAGTCTTGGACAATCTACAAAAGCATATGGAAATGCTGGTGTATTTATTGGATATGTAAATTCAGTTTCAAGACCTAAAGTATCTTTTGTTGGTTCAACTGGACACTTTAAAATTGACCAAGATGTTGATATAAAAACAGAAACATTTGAGTTAGATGCTAATAGTGGTGATTTACAAATATCATCAGCACACAAATCAATGTCGTTGAATGATGGTACAATTATATTAGATGGCCCAAATAAAAAAATTACTGTAGGTACAAGTAATGCAGTAACCATTCAAGGTGGTGGTAATGGTGGAGTAGATAACTACATTGTTATGGGAACTAAAGCAGATTTTTCCCATTATGATAAATCTACTGAAGGTATCATTATGGGAATGGATACAAGTGTTCCTAAATTTGAAATGGCAAAAAGTAGTACAAATTATTTAAGATGGGATACTACGAGTGGATTAGATTTAGCAACTGAAGCTATGGAAGTAAGTGCTTCCAACATACAGATATCATCTGCTCAAGCAAGTATGAGTATTGGGCCATCACAAACCAATCCAATTGTATTACAAAGTCTTGGTACTGATAGATATTTGAAGTTTGGAAGTAAGACGGATTTTGACCAATCTTCAACAGCTGGTTTCATCATGGGAATTGATAATGGAACACCTAAGTTTGATTTTACTATTAGTGCTACTAATTATCTTAGAGTAGATGGTAGTAATGTTGATATTAAAACACCAAACTTTAAACTTGATACTGCAACTTTAGATATTGATTCAACCACAAGAAGAATCCAAGTATTTGATACAGGTAGTGGTGAACGAGTAAGAATTGGTGAGATAAGTGATAGTGCTTCTGATTTATATGGATTTAAGATTTATGATGGAAGTGGAACTGGTGATAGTAATACACTTGTAAAACTTGGACAAGAAGGAAATAGAATTGCAGGGTGGACAATTAATCAAACTTCATTATTTTCTAATAATATCTTTATACATTCAGAGGGTAGTATTGAAACTGCAGATTTTGTTTCAAATGAAAAAGGGTGGAGAATATCTGCAGATGGAAATGGAACTGCAGAATTTGAGAATGTAAGAATTCGTGGAACTTTATCTACAGCAGTATTTGAAAAAGAAAGTGTTAATGCTGTAGGTGGACAGTTATATATAGCAAACTCAACTGCAATAACTGGTTCCTTTGTATCGGCATCACACGCAACTATGAGTGTCGTAAACTCTACAGGATTTACTGGAAGTTATAGTAACGATTTTGGTGAAATCTTAACTGCAAAGAAAGTAGATTCTACTGGTTTCCAAACTGAATATATGTTGGTACGAAGTGCATCCCGAGATTTCCCAGATAGTGAAGATAATTTTGCAGGACAAATTTATGTTGAAAGAGCTTGGGGAAGTGGTTCAAGTGGTGAATTTGTTGGTGATTTAGCATCAACTTCACAATCGTATGAACCAGGACAAGTTATTGTATCAACAGGATTAAGTGGTAGTGGTTATATAAGATTAAATGCAAATCCAAATGATACTTCCACACCTTATATGGATATTGTTGAGAGAACTGGTAGTGGAATTTATGATGTAGAACATAAAGTTAGAGTTGGAGATTTAAGTGGATTGAGTGCAGGAAAACTTTATGGAGAAACGAATCCAGGTTTTGGTTTATATGGTGAAAATGTATTTTTAAGTGGTTCAATTACCGCAACAAGTGGTTCAATAAAAGGTAGAATGCACATAACTACTTCACCAAGTGAAGAAATATTATTGGGTACAAATATAAATGGTTCTAATGATGGAATTTATATAAATAATAATAATTATTGGTACACCACTGCTGCATTCAAAGTCGGTTCTGCAAATTATTATTTATCAAATGATGCAAGTGGTAATATAGTAATAAAACCACAAACATTTGAATTAGATGCAGATACAGGAGAATTACAAATATCTTCTACAGAACATTCTATGTCATTTAATGATGATGATATTTTAATACATGCAAAAGATAGTGGTGGTTCACATATAAGAGTTGGTAGAAATGTAGATAGAGCAATAGTAATAAGTGGTTCACAGGCACATGGTGCAATTTATAGTGGTAAGACAGATGTAGGTTCAACAACCGCAGGATTTTGGTTAGCAAATAATAATACTGATCCTGAATTCCATTTAGGTGATTCAATAAACTCTATTAAATATGATGGTGGTTCATTATCAATGACTACACAAACTTTTGAACTTAATGCAGGTACAGGTGAGTTACAAATATCATCAGCCGAAACATCAATGTCATTGGGTGATAGATCAGTAATTCTTGCAAAATCAGGTAGTGGTGGTGGATATGCCCAATTCGGACAAGACATCACAAAGGCAATTCAAATATCAGGTTCAAGTACACAAGGTACAATACGAAGTGTAAAGGATTCCCTTACTGATGATACTGCTGGTTTTTGGTTATCAAACCATAATGGAACTCAAGAGTTTTTTGTAGGTACTGCAACAGAACATATAAAATTTGATGGTAGTAATATGTCCTTGGCTGGAGACAATTTAAGTTTAACTGCAGCTACTGTTGATGTAACTACAGGTACGATAAAAGTAGATGCAGATGATTTCCAAATAAATTCTACCGTACCTTCAATGAGTTTAGGTTACGATACTAATGTAAGTGCAGGAATGACAATTGTAGGTGGAAGTCCAAGTAGAATTGGATTCGGACCAAAAAGTAGTTATAATATGGAACTTGCAAGTACTACTACTGATGATTATTTAACAGTAGGTGGTAAAACTTGGGGTGGTACTGATGACGGTATTATTATTGGTAGTGATGGTGGTGTGTATAAACTTGAAATGTATGCTGATGCGGACAATTATTTCACATACGCTTCAACTGGAGTAGTAGACATAAGAACCGATACCTTTGATTTACAAGGTACAAATATGGCACTCAACAACACGAGAATGTATCTCGGAGAAATCCAAAGTGATTCCGATACAAGTGGTGCTGGTGTTTATATGGATAATGGTGGTGCATTTAGAGTTCAAGGAAATACAACAAATTATATACGAGTTGATGGGGGTTCAATGGCATTGGCAACTGATGATTTCAGTCTTGATACTGCCAAAGGTGATATTATATTTAATTCACTCGTTCAAAGAATTTCAATGGGTGCTTCACCCCCAACAACTTTTACAGCAAATGGAATTATATTAAGTGGTAGTGGATATTTCAATTTACAAAAAGACCAATACAATTATATTAGACACGATGCAAGTGGATTGGGATTAGCATCACAAGAACTTAATGTTTCTGGTAGTACAACATTTAGATTACATGGAAATAGTACTGGTTCAAAAATAAGATTGGGTGCAAGTGCAGATAGTATAACAGAGACTGCAAATACTGGTATCTATATGGATAGTGCTGGTAAGTTTAGAGTGGGTACTGCAACAAGTGGTACATCTTATATACATTTTGGTACTACTTTAGATATTAAAACACCATCATTCAAACTTGATACTGCTAATCTCGATATAGATTCTGCAGCAGGGGGAAGTGGTAGTATTGCTTTAGGTGTTACACCACCAACTTCTTATGATAGTGGAAATGGTTTTTTCGTAGATGGTAGTGGTAAATTATTACTTGGTGATACTACTGGAAATCATTTATCTTGGGATGGTAGTAATGTTACACTTGTTGGTACGATTAGACAAACTACTGGTGGAGCAACAATAACAGATTATGTAGACAGAGGTACTTGGGCAGTAGCTACAGCGTATGCAGTTAATGATTTAGTTCAGTATGCGAGTGGTGGAAATACTTCAACATATAAATGTTTAGTGGCACACACATCGGCCGATCCTGCAGGAAGTGATGCTACTACAGGTACACCAAATGTTGCTACAACAGGTTGGGGAGTATATGTGGCAGGTAGTACTGGAGCAGCTGGTTCAGATGGAGATGATGGAGCAGCTGGTGCAAACGCTAAAACTACAGTTGTAAATTCAGATTCATTAGTTTTTGTAAAAGCTCAAGATGGAACATATACACCTACTGGTTCAACAATGAGGGCAAACAATCAAAACACTACTGGTGATGGTGCATGGTCAACTTCAGCTGGAACACTTACAAGTACAGTTAATACTCATACAGCAGCTTCAACTCATGTTACTTCAGGTAATTTTGCAGATGGTATGATTGTAACTTATACTCTTGCAGGCGGTGATGGAAGTGTAACTGACTCAGTAACATTAAAAGAATTAGACGAAGGTTCTGGTACAGTACAGGCAATATTATCCAATGCAGCTCATGTATTACCAGCATCTTCCGCGGGAGCAGTTTCGAGTTATGTTGGAAGTGGTACAACGATAAGAGTTTATGAAGGTGCAACTGAATTAACATTTGTAACAGGAACACCAGCAGCAGGTCAATGGGCAGTATCGGTAGGAGATACTGCAAATATAACTGAAGGTGGTGTAACCGATAGTGGAACTTATTGTACTATTGGAGTTCATAGTGGAGCAGCAAATGGTACAGATGAATATGTAATCACATATACGATTAGTGGTAAAACTGCAAATGGAACGAGTTTTACTACATTTACACAAGACCAATCATTATCTAAATCGAAATCTGGAGCAGATGGAGCAGATGGAGCTGGTGGGTCAGATTCTAAAACCGTTTCATTAACATCGGCTAACTATGTTATTGTATATAATGCAGCTGGTTCAAGTCCATCACCGAGTGGTACACTAACTTTAACTGCAACTTCACAAAATTTTACAAATGGGTGGTTTAAATTTACTGGTGATGGAATAACGGATGAAACTACATTTACTGATGGTAGTGGAGCAAATGCAGATACATTTAGTTTTTCAGTTCCAGCGAGTCATTTCGCAACACCAAAAGCTTTACGAGTTGGAGCATCAGAGGGAGACCAATCTGAAGTTGCATTCGACACGATTACAATAAGTGCTGTTCAACCTGGTTCTGATGGTTCTGATGGTTCTGATGGTTCAGACGGCTCGGATGGTGCAGCAGGTGCCGATGCCTATACAATAGTATTGACAAATGAAGCTCATGCTTTACCAACAACGAGTGGTGGAACTGTAACTTATACAGGAAGTGGAACAACAATTATTGTTTATAAGGGAGCAACACAACAAACTGGTATAACGACTGGAACTCCAGGAGCAGGACAATTTGCAGTAACACCAAGCGCAACTAATATTACTGCTGGGGCAGAAAGTGTTAATAGTGGTGATAGTAAAAGTATAGATTTTGCTGTTGCTTCATCTGCGACTGCGGCCACATCTAACATTGAATTTTCTATAAATTTAGAAAATGCAGTAACAGTTACAAAAACACAAACATTTAATAAAACAACTGATGGTGATGATGGAGCCGCAGGAGTCGCTGGATTAAATGGTGCTACAGTATCTTTATACAATAAGAATACTAGCAATTCTTCTGCACCTACTGCTTTTACTGGTACGATTACTTATACCTTTTCAACTGGAGGGGTAACTACAGATGGTGCATTAAATAGTTGGACTACTGCAGTTCCATCTTTAGTTGCTGGAGAATACGCATGGGTAAGACAATCGGCGGCCAGTGCTAATACTTCTACTGATACTATTGGTATATTAGAGTGGTCAACTGCAGTTATGCATAGTGGAATAGGAAGTGATGGAGCAAGTATAACAGGGGCGGCAGGTAATTCCAATGCTTTAGTATCTTTATTTCGAGTTTCTACAGATGGATCCAGTGCTCCCACTGCTTTTACTGGTACGATTACATATACATTTGCAACTGGTGGTGTAGCTACAGATGGTAATTTACAAAGTTGGACTACCACAGTTCCCACAGTAGCACAAGGTTCTTTTTTATGGACAAGACAAGCTGTAGCCAGTGCTAATACTTCTACCGATACTATTGCTATAGGGGAGTGGTCAACTGCAGTAGTAACAGCCGCGTCTGGAGATGATGGTGATACTGGACCAGCTGGAGCTGGTACAGTATTTAGAGGGGATTGGGATGCATCTAAAACTTATACAAATACAAGTATACGAAGAGATATTGTAGATCATTCTGCAGCTAATGCAAGTAATCCATATTGGATATGTTTACATGATGGAGCAACAGGTCTTGGTGAAATACCACCATTAAGTGGAGCTTCAAGTAATACTTATTGGGAAACTTTTGGAGCAACATTTAGTTCAGTAGCTACAGATATATTGTTAGCACAAAATGCAACAATTACTCATGGATTAGTTATTGGACAAGATGGTTCGGATGAAGGTTTTATAAGGTCTACAAATGCATCTTCAACAACTGCAGGAACAGGATTTTATTTCCATGAAGATGGAACTTCTTGGATGGGAAATAGAACAGGTGGTAATTATTTAGGTATATCAAGTGCTGGTGTTGTAACCGCAGCAGGATTTACAATAACTTCTACATACCTTACAAGTGATACAAATAAATCAAGTTATAGTGATACCAGTGCTGGTGTTTATCTTGGAACAGATGGTATCGGATTAGGAACAGGTCAATTTAAAGTTTCAGCTGCTGGTGCATTAACTTCAACATCAGGAAATATAGCTGGTTGGACAATAGATGATTCTGGAATATTATATGGAACGGGATTATCAACAGGAGCAAGTGATAGTGGATTAAATATACAATTTCATCCAGGGTCCAGTGTAGTCGGCAGTCAATTTTACTCATGGGGTAATTCAACTGGAGATCCAAATGCCTATTTAGCTGGATTATCACTAACATGGCATGCGGCTAGTAATGCTGGTCATATTGTAATGGGGCAAGTTGCATCT
>Ga0114997_10000299_pt1 | contig 39738 bp, 38 predicted proteins | sample ArcticOcean_MG_C_2_FD_87045 | JGI IMG/M metagenome (GOLD analysis project Ga0114997, IMG submission 87045) | Marine microbial communities from western Arctic Ocean - ArcticOcean_MG_CB4_136 | ecosystem: Environmental > Aquatic > Marine > Oceanic | place: Arctic Ocean: Canada Basin | collected... | reverse complement strand
TCTTTTTCCGAAAATGCTTTTTCTAAATCTTTTGTTAATTCTTTGGAAATTTTTGCCTTTAAATCAGTATAATCTTTTTCTTCCACTACCCACGCTTCTTTTCTGCATTTTTTAGCAAGCGATTCTATTGCTTTAATAATTGGTACAAATTTTTCATGACCAAATTTTACTGCATCCAACATCTGTTTTTCTGTCATGCCAGAGGTTTCTGACTCTACCATTAATACAGCATCCTTAGTTCCGGCAACTACTAAGTCTAATTTAGATTCTATTAATTGCTCCTTTGAGGGATTTAAAATATATTCATCATTTATATATCCTACTCTTGAAGCAGCTATAGGTCCTTGAAAAGGTAATCCTGAAATGGCTAAAGCAGCTGATGACGCAATTATTGATAGTATGTCAGCTTCGTTTTCATTATCGTAAGAAAGAACAGTTGGCAAAATTTGTACTTCATTTCTGAAACTTTCTGGAAATAAAGGTCTTATAGGTCTGTCGATCAATCTAGATATTAAAGTTTCTGCTTCAGTTGGTCTTGCTTCTCTTTTAAAATAACCTCCTGGTATTTTTCCAGCAGCATAGTATTTTTCTTGGTAATTTACTTGTAGTGGAAAATAATCAGTATCAGGGTTAACTTTTTTTCTACCTACTACTGTTGAAATAACAACTGTTTCACCTAAGCTAGCAATTATAGCCCCGTCAGCTTGTCTTGCTACTTTTCCTGTTTCTAACTTGAGTTTTTTCCCACCCAACTCTAATTCTTCTTTAAATATTTTAAACATTTATTTTCTTAAATTCAATATTGATAATATTTTTTTATAAGACTCTAGATTATTTTTTTTAAGATATTCTAGTAATCTTTTTCTTAAATTCACAGCTTTTACTAATCCTCTGGTTGAGTGTTTGTCATTTTTGTTTTTTTTAAAATGACCAGCTAGGCTTTTTATTTTTTCGCTTAGTAACCCAATTTGTACTTCTGACGAACCAACATCTTTAGGATTAATTCTTAATTGTTCTATTATTTCTTTTTTTGATTTTTCCATATCTATTTATTTTCTTGTATTAATTTTTCAATTTTTTCTGCATAGTCAAAGGAAGTATCATTAACAAAGGATACCCTTGGTAAAAACTTCATATCAACTTTTTTAGATAATGCCTTCCTGATGCGCGATGAAAATTCTGTTAGGATTGAAACTGCATTTTCTGCATCTTTACCTCCCAAAGGAAGTACATACGCTCTAGCATTTTTTAAATCTGGACTCATTCTTACTTCTGTAACTGTTATATTTCTTGTTTCTAAAACTGGCACTTTTGCTTCATCTCTTAAAAATATCTGTCCTAATGATTGTTTTATCATTTCTCCTACTCTTAACTGTCTTTGTGTGAAAGGAGTGTTGGTATTTTTCCTATTCATTAGATTCTTCTTTCTGTCTCTATAACCTTATAAACTTCAATGATATCTTTTTCTTTAAAATCTGCATAATCCTTAAGGGTTATACCGCATTCAAGCCCTGCAGCAACTTGTTTTGCGGCATTTTTTTCTCTAAATATACTATCTATTGAGCCTGTATATAATACCGAACCGTCTCTAATCAATCTCGCATTTAGATTATTTGTTATTTCACCATCAATTACCTTTGATCCAGCCACTTTACCAACTTTTGATACCTTAAATATTGCTTGTACCTCTGCGGAACCCACAATTTCTTCCTTAATATCAGGTTTTAGCAACCCTGACAGGGCTTCAGTAATAAAATCTAATACTTCATAAATTATATTAAAAAATTTTACTGTAATTTTATGATTTTCTGCCAGTTTCTTTGCTTCTTTATTGGGCCTAACATTGAAACCGATTAAAATTGCATGAGATGCTTTTGCTAATGTTACGTCTGTTTCAGTAATTACTCCAATATCTGATAGAATAATTTTTGGAGTAACTTCAGAGTGAACTATTTTTTCAACAGCAATTTTAATAGCTTCGCTTGACCCATGAACATCTGATTTAATAATTATAGCTAATTCTTTCGGCGCAGGAGTATCATCAAAAGCTAATTCCTTTTTTGCAGAAATTAAATTTGTTTTATTTGTTCTTCCATGATCAATTCTGTAGTCATTAATCTCTTTCGCTTTTCCTTCTGTTTCTACTACAATAAAGTCATCTCCAGCAAAAGCTGAATCATTCATTCCTAAAATTTCGACTGGCATTGATGGTGTTGCAATATCCTCATTTTTACCTTCGTCATTTAACATTGCTCTTATTTTTCCCCACGTATTTCCACTAACAAAAAAATCCCCTTTTTTTAAAGTACCATTCGTTACAATCACTGTTGATACTGGTCCTTTCCCTTTATCTATTCTTGATTCTAAAATTACTCCAGTGGCACTAGCATCATACTCTGCTTTTAAGTCCAAAAGATCTGTTTGAAGAATAATATTTTCTTTTAATTTATCCAGATTTTTTTTTGTTGTAGCTGATACTTCTGCGAAAAGCGTGTCTCCACTTAATTCTTCAGAAATTAATTCATATTGTAAAAGTTCATTTTTTATTTTTTGTGGATCTGCACCTGGTAAGTCACATTTATTTATTGCAACTATAATTGGCACCTTTGCTGCTTTAGCATGTTTAATTGCTTCGATTGTTTGTGGTTTAACTCCATCATCTGCTGCTACGACCAAAACAACTATATCAGTAACCTTCGATCCTCTAGCACGCATTTCTGTAAAAGCTGCATGTCCAGGAGTGTCTATAAAGGTTATATTCTTGCCTTCTTCTGTTTTAATTCTATATGCACCAATATGTTGCGTTATTCCTCCATGTTCTTGCGATACGACATTTGTTTTTCTAAGTGAGTCAAGTAAAGAAGTTTTCCCATGATCTACGTGTCCCATCACTGTTACTATCGGAGCTCTTTGTTTTAAATTTTTTCCCTTTTTGACATCCTCTTTTTTAGTGTTTAAATTTGGTTTTTTTTCTCTTATAGGGACATTACCAAATTCTTTGACAATGTACTCTGCAGTGTCTGCGTCTAATGTATGATTTATTGTGGCTACTACGCCCATGCCAATTAAATGTTTAATTATGTTGCTGGCCTGAGTAGACATTCTATTAGAAAGTTCTTTAATAGTAATTTTATTTGGTATATTTACTTCACGAATCATTTTTTGTGATTCAAGTTTTTTATCTTCTGGTGTTAGATTTTTCTTTTCTTTAAGTCTTGCGCGTCTTACAGATGCCAAACTTCTTTCTCTTCCATCAAATTCTTCAGCAGTTAGAGCTTTAGATAAAGTAAGTTTATTTTCTCTTTTTTCTGACAAAACTTTTGACTTTCCTAAAGGGCTTTTTTTATTGTATGAGTTGTCTTCTTTAGTAGATTTGAATCTTTGAGTTGCTCTTTCTTCAGCTATTTTCCTAATGTCAACATTTCTTGGTATAGCTGGTTTTTTTGCAGCATAGGGTTCTGATGATTTTGGTTTATTAAAATTACTACCTTTAGCCTGAAATTTTCTCTCTCCCCATTTTCTCTGGGGTTTTTTCTCAATAACTACTGATTTTTTATGACCAGATTGTTTAAAATTTTTAACATTAATTGGCTTACCTGAAGAAATTGATAATGTAAGTTTCTTTTTTTTTATTTTTTTTTCTTCCATAATTAAACATCTCTTATTTAAAAACAATACTTCGAGCACTCATAATTAACTCTTCCGCTTCAGTTTTTGCTAAGGCAAATTCTTCAAGATATCCATCTATTTTAAATCTTTTTCCTTTTATTTCATCATATCCACCTACCAACTCATCAGTTGCTAGCTCCGCAAAATCTTTTAGAGTTTTAATTTTTTTCTCACCTAAAGTAACTAACATGCCTGGTGTAAGTCCCTTAAGATCTATAAGAGCTGCGTCAACACCAAGCTCATTCAATCTTTTTGTAATATTTTCTTTCTTCTTATTGATGTAATCTTTTGATCTTTCTTTTAATTCTTTTGCAGTATTTTCATCTATCGCATCAATTTTTATAATATCCTCAACATTAGATTGGTCTATTTCTTCAACAGTTGAAAAGCCTTCGGCAACTAAGAGTTGGCCTAAAGTTTCATCTACTTCTAAATTTTTTACAAATATTTCCGTTTTCTCCTTAAACTCTAATTGTTTTTTTTCTGATTCTTCTTTTTCTGTTAAGATATCGATTTCAAAATCAATAAGCTTTGATGCCAACCTGACATTTTGTCCTCTTCTTCCAATTGCTTTACTTAAATTTTCTTCACTTAATATAACTTCAATCCTTTTTTCCTGGTCATCAATTATAACTTTTTGAATTTCAGCGGGAGATAGCGCACTTACAACAAGTGCAGCTGTATCTTCTGACCAATTCACAATATCTATTTTTTCACCATGCAACTCATTAACAACTGATTGAACTCTACTTCCTCTCATGCCTACGCATGCTCCAACTGGATCAATTGAAGAGTCTTTTGAATTAACGCAAATTTTAGCCCTACTACCTGGATCTCTAGCCGATGATTTTATTTCAATTATTCCGTCATAAATCTCCGGGACTTCTTGAAAAAATAATTTTTCCATAAATTTAGGGTGAGCTCTTGAAAGAAAAATTTGCTGTCCCTTGTTTTCTCTAATAATATCGTAGCAGTAGGCTTTTATTCTATCTCCAGTTTTAAGAATTTCTCTTGGAATAAGTTCTTCTTTTCTAATAATTGCTTCTGCTCTGTTTAAGTCTAAAATTACATTTCCATATTCTAATCTTTTAACAATTCCACTTAATATTTCCCCTTTTTTTTCAATAAACTCATTATACTGTCGCTCTCTTTCTGCTGCGCGCACACTTTGTGTAATTACTTGTCTTGCTGTTTGGGCAGCAATTCTTCCAAAGTCCACTGGAGGTAATTTTTCTAATATTTCATCACCAATTTTAAAATCGTCCTTTTTTTCTTTTTCAATTGCATGTTCTAATGAAATTTCTGTTTCATAATTCTCTGGAACTTCTACTATTTTTAAAACTTTATGAAGACTTATATCTCCACTTTCTCTATTGATTATTACTCTAATATCGTTCTCTGAACCAAATCTTGTTTTGGCTGCTTTTTGTATAGCTGATTCCATGGAAGTTAGAATAACTTCCATATCAATAGCTTTTTCGTTAGCTACTGCTTCTGCTATTCTTAATAGTTCTACTTTGTCAGATCTTTGATTTAACATAATTTTTTCTTCCTAAAAAAAAATGGGCAAAAGCCCATTTTGAATTATCCAGGTAACTTAATTATTATTTAATTTATATTTCAGTTCTTTTCAACATTTACTTTTGAAAAACTGAAGATTTATCGGTTTTTTCCCAAGAAAAAGAACCATTTGATCCAGGTTCTCTCCCAAAATGGCCGTATGCGGCTGTACATTCATATATTGGTTTATTTAAGGACAACATTTCCCTTATCCCTCTTGGACTCAGATCAAAATTTTCTTTTATTAATTTTTCTACATGCTTTGATTTTTCTTCATCACCATCGAATAGATCTATATAAATTGATAATGGTTTAGAAACTCCGATAGCATACGCTAGTTGAATTAAACATTTGTCAGCAATCTTTGAAGCTACAATGTTTTTAGCAACGTATCTTGCTGCATAAGCGGCAGATCTATCTACTTTACTAGGATCTTTACCAGAAAAAGCTCCTCCACCATGTGGCGCAGCACCACCGTAAGTATCAACAATAATTTTTCTTCCAGTCAAACCTGAGTCTCCATCGGGTCCACCAATAATAAATTGACCTGTTGGATTAACATAAAATTCTTCATCTTTTAAACCTAATAGCAAATCTTTTGGAATAGATTGTTCTAAATAAGGTCTAACTATTTCTTTAACTTGAGCTTGATTTACGTCTGGTGAATGTTGAGTAGAAATTACTACAGAGGTTACTTTTGTTGGTTTACCATTTTCATACTGCATTGTAACCTGACTTTTTGAATCTGGTTCTAGTTTATCCGCTTTACCATTTTTTCTATCTGCAGCCATTAGTTCTAAAATTTTATGAGAGTAATAAATTGGTGCTGGCATTAAAACTTTAGTTTCATTACATGCATATCCAAACATTATTCCCTGATCACCCGCACCTTCATCTTTGTTATCTTTTGAATCTACTCCCATTGCAATATCCGCAGATTGAGAATGTAAATAAAGATCTATACTACAATTTTTCCAATGAAACCCTTTTTGTTCATACCCAATATCTTTAATACATCCACGAACTTTTTCTATTAAATCATCTTTTTTAATTTCAGGTCCTCTAGTTTCACCTGCTAAAACAACTTTATTTGTAGTTGTTAAAGTTTCGCAAGCAACTCTGGACATAGGTTCTTTAGATAAATAAGTATCTACAACCATATCAGATATACGGTCACAAACTTTATCTGGATGACCTTCTGAAACCGACTCACTAGTAAATAAATAAGATTTTTTGATCATAGTTTTTCAGTTTTTTTTAAAATTAAGATTATGAATATATACAAAAAAATTATTAAAAAAAATATTTTATTTCCATAATTGCTAAAAACTGTTGGCTTATTAAAGTAAGGAAAATTGAGCTCAATACTACCGGCTTCTCCCGTATTAAGCGATTTAATCACTTTACCATTAGGATTTATGAATGCAGATATACCTTTGTTAGCAGATCTTGCGACAAACACACCTTCTTCGATTGATCTATAAATTGCTTTTGAAAAATGCTGATAGGGGCCTATCGATTTTCCAAACCAGGCATCTTCTGAAATATTAACCACTAAATCAGGTAATTGATTTTTTAATTTTATTTTACCAGGATAAATAATTTCATAACAGATTAATGGAAGAATTGATTTTTCATAAAAATCTTTACCTAAATTAATTAGTTTTCTTTTGTCACCTGATGAAAATGAATTATAACCAGAAGTTATTTTTTTAATACCCAGGCTTGAAAAAAAGAATTCTAAAGGTAAAAATTCACCAAACGGTACAAGATTAATTTTATTATATACTGAAATAATTTCTAAACTAGAATTTAAAATAACTAAACTATTATAATACTTTTCATTTTTTTGATCATTAATGACATAGTTATTTATACCTAAAATAATTAAATGTTTTTCAGAAAACTTTTCTTCGAACAAATTTTTATATTTTTTTATGTCATTTAAATAAGATTCATAAAATATACCTTCAGGCCATATAAATAGTGTTTTAATATCTTTGTTAGGATTGCTGATTTTTATCAAGTGTTCTAGTTGAGAAGTTTCACTGTTATTATTATAATCTTTTAATGTGAAGTTAGGAGATATTACTTTAATAACAACGTCATCATCAAAATTATAATTACTTGTTTTTATTTTGTAAAATCCATGAATATAATTTCCAATAAATAAAAAAAACAAAATAGCTATAAAAATTACATTTTTTTTGCTAATTTTATTTTGAAAAAAAATAAACGGCGTGCAAAAAAGTGTTATTGAAAATAAGCTTAACGAATATGTTCCAATTAACGACAATATTTGCAAAGACTCGACGGACCACGCCCACGTATAAGAAGTTAAATTCCAAGGAAAACCAGTAAATAAATTTCCTCTTAGAAATTCAAAAATAGCAAATACTAAAGAAAAAAGTAAAACAAAAAAAATATTTTTTTCAGAAAAAGGTCCGACTATGAAAACTACTAGTCCAAAAAAGATTGATAAAAACAACGGAATAAGTATTAAAGCAAAAGGAATCAAATTCCTAAACATTGCGTCGTGTGTTAAAGATATAGAAATCCAATAATTTCCAAATAAGAAAAATCCGAAACCAAAGGCGCAGCCTAAATAAAAATAGTATCTGTTAGATTTTTTTTTTCTATACTTAAATAATGTTTTTTTTTTAATTACTAAAATTAAATATAGTAAAATAGAAAATGAAAAAAAGTTTACAAAAGTTAGGTTATATGGTTCAAAACTAAAAACTGTTAAAGAACCTAGTAGAAAAGGTATAAAATAAACAACTAGAAATTTATTATTTAGCAAAGAATTCAAATTAAACCTCATTACTAAATTATTGATTCAAAAATTTTTTTTTCTTTTTTTTTCATTTTATCATAATCCTTTTTTTTTATGTGGTCGTAACCAATTAAGTGCAAAAAACCATGAATCCAAGTTTTATCAAACTCTGAAAGAAAATTATTTTTAGTTGATTGACCATTAATAACTTCATAACACAATGCTATATCTCCAATATATATATTATTATCCTTGACTAATCTTAGTTTAGCTGGAGAAAAATTTGGGAACGACAGAACATCAGTTGGCTTATTTCGGTTTCTAAATTTTTTGTTAAGTTTTTTAATATTTGATGAATTTGTTAATAAAATACTGAAAACTAATTTTTTTTTTTTAAAAATTAAAGAAGCAGTATTTATCTTTTTTAATTTATTTATAAAATATTTTTTCGGATTTTTAATTTTTTTAAACCATGGTTTGTAGTCTGCTTCGACATTAACCTTTATCATTAGAATTCTTTTGATAGGCTTCTACGATTTTTGTAACTAGTGGATGTCTCACTACATCTTTATGATTAAAATTAACAATCGATATTTCTTTAACTTTTTTTAAAATTTTTTGTGCTTCAATCAAACCAGACTGATTTTTATTAGGCAGATCAATTTGTGACGGATCACCGTTTACAACAAGTCTAGAGTTTTCACCTATTCTAGTTAAAAACATTTTAATTTGAGTTTGGGTTGCATTTTGAGCTTCATCTAGTATAGCAAATGAATTTTTTAAAGTACGTCCTCGCATAAAAGCAAGTGGCGCTATTTCAATTTCTCCAGATTCAATCTTTCTTTGAATTTTATCATAATCCAATAAATCATATAAAGAATCATATAGTGGTCTCAAATATGGGTCAATTTTATCCTTCATATCTCCTGGTAGGAAACCTAACCTTTCTCCAGCTTCAACTGCTGGTCTTGATAAAATTATTCTTTCTACTTTATTTTCTAATAACATTGATAAACCAGCCGCAACAGCTAAAAAAGTTTTACCTGTTCCCGCTGGACCAAGTGACATTATTATTTGATTTTTTTTAAGAGATCTAACATACTCCTTTTGTTTTTTTGTCCTTGGTATGACCGACTTTTTTGGAGTTTTAATTACTTCTTCTAAAGATTGAACCGTTGTTTGATTTTTAATATCCTGAATCATATCTTTATTAAAAGAAGCTATTATATCAGTTTCATCTATTTTTTTTCCTGATCTAGAACAATCAATCAAATATTCAATTGAATCTTTAGCTTTTTCATTAGCATTTTTGTTACCTTTAATTGTTATTGTGTTTCCTCGAAAATAAATTTCAGTTTTACTAATTTTTTCTATTTTTTTTAAGTTGCTGTCGAGGGATCCAACTACTTCCATCAAAGTTTTATTATTAAATATATTAATATTTATTGAGTTGTTTTCTCCATGTGAAATAGAGAAAGCATTATCATTTTTATTCTGCTTGTTGCTTTTCATTAAAGTTATGCTGCCTTCACTTTCTTATTTTCACTAACGCCAAATAAACCAGTATGGCTAAAAGAAGTTATTTTCACATTAACTAAATCACCTGGTTTACAAGAACTTGACTCGAACTTTACAGGCGTCATAAATTTAGTTCTTCCAAAATATTTTTTTTCCTCACTTAATTTATTTTCAACTAAAACCTCACAGTAATTGTCAAAGTTTGATTGATTATTCTTGAGCTGATAACTTTCTAAAACATTTTTTAATTTTTTAAGTCTTTTTTTACTTTCTTCATAATTATTCAACTTTTTTAATGCTGTGGGTGTTCCGGGTCTAGGGCTAAAGATAAATGAATAAGAATTTAAAAAACCTATTTCTTCGATAAGATTAATAGTATCTTCAAAATCTTTTTGTGTTTCGCCAGGATATCCAATAATAAAATCACTTGTAAATTTAATGTCTTTATTAACTCTTTTTAACTTTTTGATAATCGACAAATAGTATTCTCTATCATGCTTTCTATTCATGGATTTAAGAATTTTATTCGAACCACTCTGAACGGGCAAATGTAAGAGCGGCATTAATTTTTTATAGTCATTGTAGCAGTTTATTAAATCTTCTGTCATATCTTTTGGGTGTGATGTCATGTATCTAATTCTTTTTAATTTTTTTATATTATTTAACTCTTTGATTAAATAAGAAAGTTTATATTTTTTATTATCTAGTTCAAATTGATAAGCATTAACATTTTGACCAAGTAAAATAATTTCTCTTGCTCCATTGTCTACTAACTTATTCGCCTCGTTAATAATCTCATCAAATGGTCTTGAATATTCTGGTCCTCGCGTATATGGGACAACGCAAAAATGACAAAACTTGTCACAGCCTTCTTGAATAGTTAAATAAGAAGAAACTTTATTTTGCAGGTTTGGTATTTTTTTCAATTCATCAAATTTTTTTACTACTTCAAATTTCGTATGATTGATTTTTTTTTTATTTCTTTGATATTTTAATATTAAATCTGGAATTTGCTGATAAGATTGTGGCCCTACAACCATATCTATGTAGGACTCTCTTTTTAACATTTCTTCTGATTCTGCTTGTGCTACACAACCTGACACGATCACTAGAGGTTTTTTTAAATTTTTAAAATCTTTTTTTATTCTTCCAATTTCATGATAAACTTTTTCTGTTGCTTTTTCACGAATATGACAAGTATTTAAAACAAAACAATCAGCTTCAATTTTTTTTTCAGTTTTGCTAAAACCAATAGTTGATGTTAAATCATAAATACGGTTTGAATCATATTCGTTCATTTGACAGCCAAAAGTTTTAATAAATATTTTATTAGACAAATTTTTAATTTTTATTTTTTGAACCATATAATTCTAGTCGATGATCAACAAGTTTGTAACCAAGTTTCTCCGCAACTTTTTTTTGCAATTTCTCAATATCTTCATTAACAAATTCTATTATTTCACCCGTATTTATATCTATTAAATGATCGTGATGTTCCTGTGGAGCCTGCTCGTATCTTGCTTTATTCCCTTTAAAATCATGTTTTGCAACTATACCCGCTTCTTCAAATAATTTTACAGTTCTATAAACTGTAGCAATACTAATTTTAGGATCTATTTTATTAACCCTTCTGTGTAACTCGTCTACATCTGGATGATCTTCAGACTCAGACATAACTTTAGCTACTAACTTTCTTTGATCAGTTAACCTAACCCCTTTTTTTATACATCTGTTTTCTATAATACTACTCATAATTTATAAATATATATTACAACTAAAATATTTTTTTTAAAAACTCTTTAAGTTAAATATAGCGGTTTAATCAATCTTTCATCTAATAAACCTTCTAATTGAAGAAATTCAAGCTCTTTGTGATCTAAATCTACAATATTTAAATTCTTTAGCTTTAATATTTTTTTATCAAAATCCTTTACGGCATTTTTTGAAACTATTTTAATTCTATTATCATATTTTTTAACTATTTCACTTACTGTTACCTCTTCTATTTTTAAAAAACTTTTAAGTTTTTGATTAAATTTTTTTATATAATATTTTTTTCTAAACCTTATTAAACTATAAACAAAATCTTTTTCGTTAAAAAAACTAACACATTGCCATATGAATGTATTGTAACCATATAAATTTAAATTTTTTGATAAGCTTATTCCTTTTGCTATTGCCAAAGATCCTCTAAGGCCAGAAAAACTTCCTGGTCCTTGATTCACATAAATCTTAGTTATATCATCAAATTTTATATTACTTTCATCAAAAAAATCTAAGATTTTTTTCATTAGCAGGTCATTATTATATTTATCACTTTGCAAAACCTTGCTAAATGTTTTATTTTTAATTTTGATGAATAATGATCCTAAATCTGTGCTGCAGTCTATTGATAAAAAACTCATAACATTAATATTGATACTACTAATTCTATCAATAAGTAAATCCTTTGGAATAGATATAAATAACCTTAATACCAATAAAGGTATAATAGCTCTAATGTACCATAGATTTGAGGAAAACAAATACCCTTCTACTAACATAAAAAATAAAATTTTTTTTGAACATCTAAAGGAAATCAAGAAGTCAGAAATTGAATTTATTAATTATAAAAATTTTGAAAAAAAAATTAAAAATGGAATAGATAAAAATTATATCCTTTTAACAATCGATGATGCCTTTGAATCATTTTATCTTAACGCGTGGCCTGTGCTTAAAGAAAAAAAGATTCCATTTATACTTTTTGTAAGTACTAGAGAAATTGGTAAATTTGGTTATATGAATTGGAATCAAATTAAAGAAATTACCAAAAGTAATTTGGTTACAATAGGTAATCATAGTCATACTCATGAGTATTTAATTGATTGGAGTGATGAGAAGATTAAGTCTGATCTTGAAACTTCAATAAAAATTTTTAAAGAACAGCTTGGTTATTCTCCTGAAATTTTTTCTTATCCCTTTGGTGAGTACAGCAATAACTTAAAAAAAATAGTTAATGATTTAAAATTTAAATTTGCATTTGGGCAACATTCTGGTGTTATTGACTCATCTAAAGAATTTTTAGAATTGCCAAGATTTCCAATCAATGAAAAGTATGGTGATATAAAAAGATTTAAATCTATAATAGAAACTTTACCTTTTCCCTTTGAAAGTATTATGCCGGAAGAAAGGTATGTTAAAATTGACCAAAATCCTCCCGAAGTTAATATTAAATTTTTCAAAAATTTAATTAATATTAAAAATACAAATTGTTACTCTAATGAGGGTAATGTTTGGAGAAAATCTGATTTGAGATTTATAAGTGAAAATGAATTAATAATTTTGTTAAAAGAAAAATTTAAAAGTGAAAGAGGAAGAATTAATTGTTCTCTTAGAGAAAAAAATGGAAAATGGAGATGGTTGGGTATTCAGTACGTTATTGCTGAATATTGAAAATTAAATTTTTATAGAGCAACACCTTTTTTTAACTTGGTAGGTAATAGATTTGCTTTATCAAAATCAGTTAACGAATTTTTTATAATTATGCTTTCTAAGATGCTTACATATTTCATTCCTATAGAAGCATAGTTTTTTAAATACTTAGTTAGGTCTAATCCATTAATTATTTTTTCCTCTTGTCTTAAAATTGCTCTAGCTTGTCTAAATTTTTTATATGCATTGTGCGTGTTTAAGTTATTTTTATATGCTCTTACTGAAGCTTTGAGTATTTGAAATTGTAAAACTCTATGTTTTTTATTTTTATCTTTATCTGTTGGTGAAATACCTTTTTTACTCCAAGTCCACTGACCAAACAGTGCATTTCCTTCTAAAGCAAATCTTGACGTTCCCCATCCACTTTCATTTGCTGCTTGAGCTAAAGCTATTGATACGGGAATAATGTCCATTCTCATTTTTAGTTTTGCTAAATCTTTATCATCAATTTTATATTCTCTAAATCTTCTTTTAAGCCAGACTTTTTCTCCAGGTGTATTAAATTTTTTATTTAGTATTTTAAAAAGTTTTTTTCTGTCTTGAGTTATTTTTTCATTTTCATCAAGCACTAATGGTAAAATAATTTTAATAAACAAGTCTCTTTTTACTCTGCTGTCGTTTAAAGTGTTAATATCTTTTGGTAACTTTGTAAGGTAAATTGGTTTTACTTTTTGTCCATTTCTAACATCATTCAAATTGTAGTTTAAATCTTCAAAAAGATTTAAGGCTGTCTCTGCGTTTAGGCTTACAGTGTTATCGGCGTCAATTTCTAAATCTCGGTTAGTTTCTTTTGCTACTTCAGATTTTTTGTCTTTTTTTTTTAATTTTAATTTAGTTTTTTCTAATTTTTTAGTTTCTGTTTTGTGGTAGTCTTTTGCTACATAAGTGAACTTAACTTCATTAACTACATTTTTTATATAAGGTCTTATTGCAATAAAACTACCAATAATAAAAATGACCGTTAATGATAAAAAAATATTTGTTATAGAATTTTCTTTTAATTCTTGTTTTGCGTTAGCTCTGCTGCTCGAAATATTTGCTGGTAACTTAATATTATTTTTAATTAATAATAATTCTAGTTGAGAAATTGTTAATTTCTTAGAACTTCGAGCGTAACTTTTTACTTCAACTACTCCATATAATTTAGCAAGATGTAATAATTGATCTCGGTAAGATTTAAAGAGTTTTTCAATTTTTTTTGACATTTTTTAACTCGCCTCAACGCTAATTACTTCAGGAATGTAATGGCATAAAAGGTTTTGAACACCTTGTTTAAGCGTCATGACAGAACTTGGACATCCCGAGCAGCTTCCCTTTAACTCAACTGTGACTATTCCATTTTCAAAAGACTTAAATTTTATATCCCCACCATCTTTGGCTACAGCAGGCCTAACTTTTGAGTCCAAAACTTCATTAATTTTGTTAATTATTTCATTCGTTTCATGTTTTGTATCTTTTTTTACACCTAGGCTATTAGCTTTTAAAATTATTTCTTGTCCTTGAGAGTAGTGATCATTGATTTCAGAAATAATATCGTGTTTTAGATCATCCCAATTTATATTTTTTTCCTTTTTCACAGTTATGAAATCAACACCAAAAAAAACCATTGTAGTGCCCTCTAATGAGAATATTTTTTTTGCTAATGGTATTTTTATATTTTCATCTTCTTTTAAAATTTCCACTGGTCCTATTTCTGAAACTTTTTTACCAGGTAAAAATTTAAGCGTGTCTGGGTTTGGTGTATATTCTGTTGTAATCATTGTTATTTTTGTATTATATCAAAATAAGCTTATCAAGTGAACTTTTTTAAACCAATTATATCATAGATTTCTTTTATATTTTTTTTTGCAATTAAATCAGCCCTTTTTGAGCCATTTTCTAAAATACTAACTAGATAATTCTTATCTTCTAACAACTTGTTGATTTCCTTGCTGATTGGAGCAATTTTTTCTACAACCGATTCGCTTAATTTACTCTTAAAGGTTGAAAAATTTTTTCCTCCAAATTCTTTTAATATTTTTGGTATTTCTATATTATTTATATCTGCATATATCGATATTAAATTTAATGCTTCATGTCTATTTTCAAGATCTTTTAAATCAAAGGGTATGGGTTCGCTATCAGTTCTTGCTTTTTTTATTTTTTGGTCTATCAAATCTTTACTGTCTTTTAAATTTATTCTACTAAAATCAGAATCTTCTGACTTGCTCATCTTTTTTTTACCATCCCTCAAGCTCATTACTCTTGAAATTCCTTGAGGAATAAGAGGTTCAACGATTGGAAAAAAATCTTTAATTTTAAAATCGTTGTTAAATTTTTTAGCTATATCTCTTGTTAGTTCTAAGTGTTGTTTTTGATCAGCTCCAACTGGAACATGTGTCGCCTTATACAGTAAAATATCTGCTGCCATTAAATTAGGATAAACCAGCAATCCGACGCTAGCATTTTCTTTATTTTCACCAGCCTTTTCTTTGAACTGCGTCATGCGATTCATCCATCCTATTCTTGCTACACAATTAAATATCCAAGCTAATTCGCTGTGCGCGGACACACTAGCCTGATTAAAGATTATATTTTTTTGTGGATCTAGCCCTGAAGCAATAAAGCTAGCAAGAGTTTCCAATATATTAGATTTTAATTCTTTTGGATCTTGTCGATTAGTAATTGCATGTAAATCAACTATACAATAAATACACTCAAACTTATTCTGCAAACTTACAAAATTTTTAATCGCTCCTAAATAATTTCCTAAATGCAAATTTCCAGTTGGTTGTACTCCAGAGAATACTCTTTTTTCATGCATATATTAACTATCTTAATTTAATATCTTTAAACTTAAAAGCACCTGAAAAGTTTGAGGTTAAAAAATAACTTAATAAACTAATTATTACTATAATAAATAAATATATAAATTTCCAACTTTCATTATAGTCAAATTTTGCTGAAAAAAGGTCCAACAGTAAATATAAAATAACTCCCATTACAACCACAGATAATACTATGCGTGGAAACTTATAAATAAATTTAGTATCAAAACTGTGTAAATTTCTTTTCTTTATAAAGTAAAAGTGCATCAGAACATTTATCCAAGAAGAGAATGAGGTTGCAATTGGTATTATAACAAAACCCAACCTATTAAATAAAGTTAAACTAATTATTATGTTCAAAACCACTGAAACAACCGAAAGATAAAAAGGTGTTTTGGTATCATTTCTAGCAAAAAAGAAATTTGATAAAATTTTTAATATGGCAAATGCAGGAACGCCAAAAGCAAAAAAAGTAAGTGCTAGGGCTGTATTAATTACACTTGTATTATCGAAAGATCCATAACCAAACAATGATGTAATGATTTGTTCTGATGCCAGAACAAGAGCAACGCCAGCTGGTATAGATAAGAATAAACAAAGTTCCAGAGCTCTATTTTGCAAGTTAATTATCTTTTTAAAATTATTACGTTGGATATTTTTAGAAAGTTCTGGAAGCATAACTGTACCAACGGCAATTCCTGCTATTGCAAGATTAATTTGATATACTCTGTCAGCATAATAAAGATATGAAACTGCGCCGGCTTGAAAAGAGGCAATTATAGTGCCAACTAAAATGTTAATTTGTGTTACTCCAGATGAAAAAATACTAGGGATTAGTTTGCTAAAAAAAAGCTTTATTTTTTTATCTATTTTTATTTTAATATTTAAAATTGGTTTAAAATTTTTTCTTACATAATAAAGTAAAACTAATAGCTGTAAAAAACCTGACAGTGAAACAGCATAAGATAGAATTAAAACATTTGATATGTTTAGCCACTGTGAAAGAAATAGTGAAGCTATTAATATTATGTTTAATATTATTGGAGCAGCAGCTGTAACTGCAAATTTATTATATGAATTTAATATAGCTCCTAAAAATGAGGCTAAACTTATAAAAAATAAAAAAGGAAAAGTGATTCTACTTAATTCTATTGCAAGTTTTAATTTTTCAGGATCTTTATAAAATCCTGGAGCAATTAAAAAAATTAATTGCGGCATAAAAATTTCTGCAATTAATACTAAAAATAGTAAAATAATAAAAAGTAAACTAAATATACTTTTTGCAAAATTATCTGCTCCTATTTTACTTTTTGTAAGCTCTCCTGCATAGCTTGGAATAAATGCAGCATTAAAGGTGCCTTCAGCAAATAATCTTCTAAAAGTGTTGGGTAAGCGAAATGCAACAAAAAACACGTCAGCAAAAAGCGAGGTTCCTAAAAAAATAGCTATTAAAACATCACGAACATAACCCAGTGATCGACTTATTAATGTGAAAAAACCAAATGTTGAGGTGAATGCTATTAAGTTCATCTTGACATATAAGCCTTATTTTTGTGACAATTATAAGATACTTGCTTTTCAAATGAAGAAAAAGTCAAAAATAGATAAATACACAGACCAAGAAGCTTTGGATTATCATAGCGGTGGTAAATCAGGGAAAATAGAAATTTTATCGTCAAAACCAATGACAAGCAAGAGAGACTTAGCTCTTGCCTATTCCCCAGGGGTGGCGGCGCCAGTTAAAGAAATAGCAAAGAATCCTGAGGCTGCATATGACTACACAACAAAAGGAAATTTAGTTGCCGTTATAAGTAATGGTTCAGCAATACTTGGTCTTGGAAACCTAGGCGCACTAGCTTCAAAACCTGTAATGGAAGGTAAGGCAATTTTATTTAAACGTTTTGCAGATATTGACTCGATTGATTTAGAAATTGATTCTTCAGATGCAAATGAAATTATCAATTGTATTGCAGTGTTGGGGAAAAGTTTTGGTGGAATAAACTTAGAAGATATAGCTGCACCAGATTGTTTCATAATAGAAGAAAAATTAAAAGAAAAATTAGATATCCCTATATTTCATGATGATCAACATGGTACTGCAATAATAACTTTGGCAGCTTTAATAAATGCCTTGGATATATCTAAAAAACTAATCAAAGATGTTAAAGTTGTTGTAAATGGAGCTGGAGCTTCAGCTATGGCATGTACAAACTTATTTAAGAATAGTGGGGTTTTAAATAAAAATATTACTATGGTTGATAGAAAGGGTGTTATTTATAGAGGCAGGGATAATCTGAATCAATGGAAGTCTGCTCATGCGATTGAAACAAAACATAGAACACTTGAAGAAGCAATCAATGGTGCTGATGTTTTTTTAGGTTTATCAACTAAAGGTGTTTTAAAAAAAGCAATGGTAAAAAGTATGGCAAAAAATCCAATAATTTTTGCTTGTGCAAATCCTGATCCAGAAATTACACCCGAAGAAATTAATGAAGTTAGAGATGATGCTATAGTAGCAACTGGAAGATCCGATTATCCTAATCAAGTAAATAACTTAATTGGCTTTCCTTATATCTTTAGAGGAGCGCTAGATGTCAGAGCAAAAACAATTAATGAAGATATGAAGGTGGCTGCGGCCTACGCAATAGCTGAACTTGCACGAGAATATGTTCCTGATGAAGTTGCAGCTGCTATGGGTGGAGAAAGACCAAAATATGGTAAAGAGTATATAATCCCATCAACCTTTGATCCCAGATTAATTAGTGTGATACCAGTTGCTGTTGCTAAAGCAGCAATAAAAAGTGGTGTAGCAAGAAAAAAAATAGAAAACTTTGAAATTTATAAAGAACAATTAAAACAAAGACTCGACCCTTCTGTTGGTATAATGCAAGGGATAAATTCTCAAATAAAGAAAAGTCAAAAAAAAGTAGTTTTTGCAGATGGTGAAGATGAAAATACTTTAAAAGCAGCAATAGCTTTTAAAAATAATGGCCTTGGAATACCAATCCTTATAGGGAAAAAAGAAATTATAAAAAAGAAAATTAAAGAAATTGGATTAGATGAAAATTATAATATTGAAATAATTAATTCTACTGATAGTGAGAAAAGGGAAAAATACACTAAATTCCTTTATGAAAAAATGCAAAGATCAGAAGGGCTATTAGAAAGAGATTGCGATAGATTAATAAGAAATGACAGAGTTATTTGGGGAAGTTGTATGGTTTCTTGTGACGATGCAGATGCAATGGTTACAGGAAATACAAGAAGATATACATCCACGTTAGATAAAGTAAAGCGTGTAGCAAAGGCAAGAAAAGGTGAGATAATTTTTGGTTTAAATATAATGGTCAATAGAGGAAGAACTGTTTTTATAGCAGACGTTGCCGTTCATGAAATTCCAACTGCTGAGCAGCTGTCTGAGATAGCTATATCTTCAGCAAGAGTAGTAAAATTATTTGGATATGAGCCAAAAGTTGCTTTCCTTTCTCATTCTACTTTTGGTACTCCAAAAACTAAGGCGACAAAAAATTTAAGAGACGCAGTAGATATACTAAAAGAAAAAAAGGTTAATTTTCAATTTGATGGAGAAATGCAACCAGATGTTGCTTTAGATTCAAATTATAAAGAACTTTACCCATTTTCAAAAATAGTAGGTAATGCAAATGTTTTAGTAATGCCAGGAAGGCATAGTGCAGCGATCTCTTTTAAACTAATGAAAAGTTTAAGCGCAGTTAAGGTTGTGGGTCCCTTACTAATTGGTTTGGGGCAGCCGATTGAAATCGCACCATTAAGATCTTCTACAAGTGATATATTAAATCTAGCTTCAATTGCAGCATACTCAGCTGATATAATTGATTATAAAAATAATAAAAAAAATTAATTTATTCTCTTTGCCTGCTTAAGTCTGAAGTCATCAAAATACTAGTAACCAATTCCTTTAAGTCTACTATTTGTTTTGCTTCTTGAATAATTTCTTTTTTCTCTTCTTCGGTGTTAGCGATCCCAAAAACATAAGTTTTTTGGTTAAAGGTGTTAATATTAAAATTAGCAGCTTTTACTTTCTTATTTAAAATTAATGCTGCTTTTAATTGAGATGTTATAAGCACATCTGTCGCCATATTTCTAAATGAGAATTTTTGTTTTATAACAATGTTATTTCTAACTGATCTTGCTCCTTTTGTTTCCCATGCCATTTTTGTTATTCTTAATTTTTCTTCAGGTTCATTAACTTTTCCACGTATAAAAATTCTGCCATCAAGAACTTTAACAGAAACATTTAATATGTATTTTTTTTCTGTAAGAGCTAATCTAGCTACTAAATTTTTTTGCATAATAGAATCGTCTATTTGCGTACCTAAGGTTCTAGGATCCAATGCAACGCTTACACCAGTTCCGAAAAGTCCGCTGGTAGAAGAGCCAACACATGAACTTAAAAATATAAGTATAAGTGTTATTGAAAAAATATTTTTCATTTTATTTATTTGCCTTTAAACAGAAATTGTAAATCATCTTTTTTGGTAAACTTTCTTTTTTCGATATAAATTCAACAACATCTTTATGACTATATTTTTTTAACATTTTTATAATTTCTATTTTAACTGATTCGCTTATTTCTTCTTTAACATTTTTTTCTTTAATTTTTTTAGAAACAACAACAGTTAATTCACCTTTAACATTTTCAGTCAAGTTTTTTATGGAGCTGACGCTGTCTCTTATAAATTTTTCATGAATTTTTGTCATTTCTTTAGCTATAAGAATTTTTCTATTAAAAAAAAATTTTTTGAATTTTGTTAAATAAAAATTTATTTTTACTGCAGGTATAAAGAAAACTATAGAAAAGTCTAAATTACTCAAGCTGGTTAAAGTTTTTTCTAATTCATTTTCTTTTTTTGTTAAAAAGCCATAAAATAAATATTGATCATGAAAGCCTGAAACACTAATTGCAGATGATACTGCAGAAGGTCCTGGAATAGGATAAATATTTAAATTTTCTTCTACACATTTATTGATAAGTATAGCTCCCGGGTCTGAGATAGAAGGTGTGCCTGCATCAGAGATTAATGAAACAATTTTATTTTTTTTTAATACTTCTATTATTTTCTCTAGAGATTTTTTTTCATTAAACTTATGATAAGGAATAAGTTTATTTTTTATTTCAAAACGTGAGAGTAACTTAATTGATCTCCTGGTATCTTCACATAAAATTACATCAGATTTTTTTAGTATATTAAGAGCTCTTAGTGTTATATCTTCAGTATTTCCAATTGGTGTAGATACTACATAAAGACCAGAAGCAATAATTTGTTGTTTATTTTTGTCCATTTGATGCCTAAATTACATTTTATATTATTTAGACTATTTTAAATTTATGAAAAAATTAATTACAATTATAGTACTAACTTATTTATTATTCACAATAAATAGTACAGCATCTAACCAAGTTTCAGATGGGAATAATTTAGAAAATCAAAAACTGTTAAAAATTGGAGTTCTCCTTCCTTTATCCGGAAAATTTAAAGGTATAGGAGAATCTTTTTTAAAAGCAATACAGTTGGCGCTTTATGACATATCAGATGTTAAAATTAAAATTTACCCTAAGGATACTGCAGCAAATGCCTTGGTCGCTTACAATTCTGCAAAAGAATTAGAAGAAAAAGGCATTACAATTATTATTGGACCTATTTTTCATGAAAGTTTGGAGCGATTACATGAAATAAATAATGTAACTTTTATTTCACTGACAAATAAGACTAAAAAAATTCCAAATAATATTATTGCTTTTGGGATTAATACAAAATCTCAAATTAATGTTCTAAAAAAATATTTTAAAAAAATTGGAATATCTAAAACTTTATTTTTATCACCACAAAAATTATATGAAGAACAAGCTCAGATTATAACTGATAGTAAAATTAATTTTCAAAAAATTTTTACATACAATACTAGTCCAAAAAAAATTACTGAACAAATTGAAAAATTAACAAACTATAGAGAAAGAAAAAGAGAGCTGGAAATAAGAATTAAAATTTTAGAAAAATCGGAGCTGTATAAAGATAAAAATGAACTTAAAGAACTAGAATTAAAACATACTTTAGGTGAAATAAATTTTGATTCAGTAATAATAGTTGATTTTGGAGAAAGATTAAAAAGTGTTTTAACTTCTTTCGTTTTTTCAGATATATCTGACGAGCAAGTAGGTTTTTTTGCAATTAATCAATGGTTCGATGAAACGCTTTTTGATGAAATTGCATTAAAAAACTTACATTTTCCAAGTATTGATTATAAAAATTTAAAAAAATTTAAAAAAAAATATTTTAAAGCTTATAAAGAAAATCCAAATCAAGTTGCTATCTTAGCTTATGATGCTTTAGGTCTAATTTATCACTGTTGGTATAATAATGATTTTGAATTTAATTCTAAACTATTAACTAATAAAAAAGGTTTTAAAGGTTTGCATGGCGAGTTTGTTATTGAGAATAATATAAGCAAACAAAAGTTAAAAATATATAAAGTTGCAGGAAAAAAATTTATTAAAGTTTATTAATCAAAGTATTTTCTAATTTTTATAAACGCTTTATATCTATGATCAATTAACATTTTAAATTTAAAATCCATCTCAGAAAAAGTTTTGTCATATCCATCTGGAATAAAAATAGGATCATAACCAAATCCATTATTACCTCGTTTTTTTGGGGAAATTTTACCATTTATTTTTCCTGTACTAGAAAAATTTTTTTTATTTGGCCAATATAACGTAAGACAGCAAACAAATCTTGCGCTATTTTTTTTAATCCAATTTTTTTTTACTTTTTCCATTTCTTTGTTAATTTTTTTTATAGCTAAATTAAAATCGTTTTTTTCCCCTGCCCATCTTGAAGAATAAATGCCTGGCAAACCTTTCAATAAATCTATTTCTAACCCAGAATCATCAGAAAGGCATATTAGGTTGGTTTTTTTAGAAAAATATTCTGCTTTAATAAATGAATTTTCTTCAAATGTTTTTCCATTTTCTTCAGGAGATTTAATTTTAAATTTTTTTAAAGAGTATTTTTTAATTCCTTTTGGCAATAAGCTGCATATTTCTCTATATTTCCCTATATTATTAGTGCCAATTAAAATTTCTTTAATTTTATTCATTTCATACTAGTATTTTTATTTTTAGTGACCATATATTAATTGAATGACAAAGCTAGATAAAAAGGAAAAACAAACTTTAGAAGAAAATCTTTCAGAAGAAAAACTAAATGATGGTAATTCTGACGAAAAATCTATTGATGAAAAACTAAATGATGGTAATTCTGACGAAAAATCTATTGATGAAAAAATAAATGATGGTAATTCTGAAGAAAAATCTGTTGATGAAAAACTGAAAATTGTAGAAGAAAAATTATTAAGGGTAATGGCAGAAATGGAAAACCAAAGAAGAAGATTTGAAAAAGAGAGACAAGAAGCTTTTGAGTTTGGTGGATTTAATTTTGCAAAAGAATCTCTTTCTCTTCTAGATAATATTGACAGAGCAACAAACTCATTTAAAGAAAACAGTAAATTAAAAGATAGCAAAGATTTAAATGTAATGCTTGATGGTATTGAAATTGTAAAAAAAGACTTAGAATCTATATTTAAAAAAAATGGAATTGTATTAATAGATTGTTTAAATAAAAAATTTGATCCAAATTTTCACCAAGCTATGTTAGAAGTCGACGACAATGAAAAAAACCCTGGGACAGTTGTTCAGGAAATGCAGAAAGGATATATGATGAATGGTCGCTTGCTTAGACCTTCGTTAGTTGGTGTAACCAAAAAAAAGGAAGAAAATAGTAAAGAATCGTCATTAGATGAGGAAAAAGGCGAAAAAAAATGAGTTTTTATCTTGTAGTAATTAAAAAAGCACTTATATGACAAAAAAAAGGAATGATAATTTATGAGTAGAGTTATAGGTATTGACCTAGGAACAACAAATTCTTGTGTGGCTGTAATGGAAGGTTCTCAGCCTAAAGTTTTGGAAAATGCTGAAGGAGCTAGAACGACACCATCTGTAGTGGCCTTTGGTGAAAATAATGAGAAATTAGTTGGTCAGGCAGCAAAAAGACAAGCTGTAACTAACCCACAAAATACTTTGTATGCGGTAAAAAGATTAGTTGGTAGAAGTTTTGATGATGAATCTGTTAAAAAAGATATTTCAAAATCTTCTTTTAAAATTATAAAAGCTGAAAATAATGATGCTTGGTTAGAAGCTAGAGGTGAAAAATATTCTCCTTCTCAAATATCTGCTTTTATTTTACAAAAAATGAAAGAGACAGCAGAAAAATATTTAGGACAGGAAGTTAAACAAGCCGTTATAACGGTTCCTGCTTATTTTAATGACTCACAAAGACAAGCAACAAAAGATGCTGGCAAAATTGCTGGTCTTGAGGTTTTAAGAATTATTAACGAACCTACAGCAGCTTCTTTAGCTTATGGCCTAGATAAAAAGGGTGGTAAAAAAATAGCAGTATACGACTTAGGTGGAGGAACTTTTGACGTTTCGATTCTCGAAATCGGTGATGGTGTTTTTGAAGTAAAATCTACAAACGGTGATACTTTTTTAGGTGGAGAAGATTTTGATGATACTATAGTAGATTATTTAATTAATGAATTTAAAAAAGATAGTGGAATAGATTTAAAAACAGACAAACTAGCACTTCAAAGACTTAAAGAAGCTGCTGAAAAAGCTAAAATCGAACTTTCTTCTACGACACAAACAGAAATAAATTTACCTTTTATTACTGCTGATAAAACTGGTCCAAAACATATAAACATAAAACTTACTAGGGCCAAATTGGAAGCGCTTGTTGAAGATTTGGTTAAAAGAACATTAAGCCCTTGTGAAATAGCTTTAAAAGACTCTGGTTTTTTTGCTGCAGAGATAGATGAGGTAGTTTTAGTTGGTGGAATGACAAGAATGCCGAAGATTGCAGAAACAGTTAAGAATTTTTTTGGAAAAGAACCTAATAAAAGTGTGAATCCAGACGAAGTTGTTGCAATGGGAGCAGCTATTCAAGGTGGTGTACTTCAGGGAGATGTAAAAGACGTTCTACTTTTAGATGTAACTCCATTATCTTTAGGAATTGAAACACTGGGGGGAGTTTCTACAAAACTTATTGAAAAAAATACGACAATTCCTACTAAAAAAAGCCAAGTTTTTTCTACTGCTGAAGATAATCAACCTGCAGTTTCTATTAGAGTTTTGCAAGGTGAGAGAGAGATGGCCACTGATAACAAATTGCTTGGTAATTTTGAATTAGTTGGAATTCCAAATGCGCCAAGAGGAGTTCCACAAATCGAAGTAGCTTTTGATATTGATGCAAATGGAATTGTAAGTGTTTCAGCAAAAGATAAAGGAACTGGAAAAGAACAGAAAATCCAAATCCAAGCATCTGGAGGTTTAAGTGATGAAGATATTAATAAAATGGTTAAAGAGGCAGAAGTAAATAAAGAAGCTGATAAGAAGAAAAGAGACGCTGTTGATGCTCGAAACCAAGCTGAGGCTATAATTCATACAACCGAAAAAAGTTTAAAGGAACATGGAAGTAAAATTTCTGATGCTGAGAAAAAAAATATTGAAAACGGAATTTCAGATCTTAAAAGTGCACTTAAAGGCACAGATGCAGAAGAAATTAAGAAAAAAACTCAGACTTTAGTTCAATCTTCAATGAAATTAGGAGAGGCTGTTTACAAAAGTCAGGAAAAAGACAATGGTAAAAAAAATGAAGAAGAAAAAAAAGAAACAAAAAACAAAGATGATGTTGTCGATGCAGATTTTGAGGAAGTAAAAGAAGAAGTAAAAGAAGAAGCAAAAGAGGATAAAAAAGATACAGAAAAAGACAAACAGAAAAGAGCCTAAGTCTAAAGATAGAAGATGTCGATAAATATATGGCAAAAAGAGACTATTATGAAATCTTAGGTGTTATCAAATCTGCCACTAACGAAGAAATAAAAAAGTCTTACAGAAAATTAGCTTTAAAATATCATCCAGACAAAAATAAAGGTGACAAAGCTTCTGAGGGAAAATTTAAAGAAGCGAGTGAAGCTTATCATATACTTTCTGATAAAGAGCGAAGAACAAATTACGATCAGTTTGGACATGCTGCGTTTGAAGGAAATACAGGGCAGAGAAGTGGCTTTGGAAATTTTGATTTTTCAGGTTCCGTTTCTGATATTTTTGAAGATCTATTTGAAGATTTTGGTGGAAGGTCTGGTGGCAGAAGTCAAAGAAGATCATCCAGCTTTAGAGGTGAAGATCTTAGATACGACTTATCAATTTCCTTAGAAGATGCATATCACGGGAAAAAACAAGAAATTAATTTTTCTTCTTCAGACAAATGTAAAAGGTGTGACAGCCATGGAGCCGAACCAGGCTCTAAACCTATAGTATGTTCTGCTTGCGCGGGACAAGGCAAAGTGAGATCTAGTCAAGGGTTTTTTACCATTCAACAGACTTGTCAACAATGTGGTGGTGGTGGTGAACAAATCTCTAATCCATGTAAAGAGTGTAGAGGTATAGGAAAAATACAAACTAAAAGAAAAATATCCACAAATATACCAAAAGGTGTGGATGACGGAACAAGGATTAGATTATCAGGAAAAGGAGAAGCGGGTATAAAAGGAGGAGGAAACGGAGATTTATATATTTTTGTGTCTATAGAAAATCATAATATATTTAAAAGATCAGAAGAAAATCTTTTTTTTGAATTCCCTATCTCGTTAGCTGATGCAGCGCTTGGCACTACTATTGAGATTCCAACTATTGATGGAGGAAAAGCAAAAGTAAAAATTCCCGCTGGAACACAAAATGGAAAACAATTTAGACTGAAAGAAAAGGGAATGCCGCTGATGAGAAATAGAAATTATGGAGATCTATATATTCAGGTAGAAACAGAAGTTCCTATTTCTCTTACTAAAGAACAAAAAAAACTCCTAGAACAATTTAAAAAAATGGAGGATTCAAAATCTAACCCTATAATTAAAGGTTTTTTTGATAAAGCAAAAAAATTTTGGAAAAACTAAATGCAAAAAATTAAATTATCAATAACTGGTTGTCTTGGAAGAATGGGCCAACAGCTAATTAAGTCCTCTAAAAATTCTAAAGACTTTAATTTAATTTCTATTACAGAAAATAAAATAGTTAATAAAAAAATTGCTGGTTTAAAACCTCAATTAAATTCTGAATCTGCTTTTAAAAGCACAAATATAATAATAGATTTTACAATTCCAAAATGTACATTAGAAATGCTGAAAATAGCATCTAAATTAAAAAAAAGAGTTGTAATTGGAACAACTGGTTTTTCTAAAAAAGAAGAAAACTTAATAAAAAAATATTCAAAAAAGATACCAATACTTAAAGCAGGTAATATGAGTTTAGGAATAAATTTTTTAATATATATAACTGAAATAGCATCTAAATCCCTTGGAAAAAATTATCTAACTAAAATTTTTGAAACACATCATAAATATAAAAAAGATTACCCATCTGGAACTGCTTTAATGCTTGGGGAAGGAATAGCAAATGGAAAAAATAAAGATTTTTATAAGTTAATAGGAAAAAAGTATTTAAATAAAAAATCTTTTCCTTATGGTAAAAAAATTAACTTTAACTCAATAAGAAAAGGTAAAATAATTGGTGAGCATGAAGTAACTTTCTCAAGTGGTAAAGAAATAATTACTTTAAATCACGAAGCATTCGATAGAGCTCTTTATTCAGAAGGTGCTCTAACTGCAGCTAAATGGTTAATGAAAAAAAAACCTGGGCTTTATTCGATGCGTAACGTATTAAATTTTATCTGATTTTTTTTAGCAAATGAAAAATAATGAGAAAGCTAAACTAATATCAAAAACCCTAAATCAAATTTATCCAAAAACACCTATTCCTTTAAAGCACAGAAATAAATTTACTCTCTTAGTTTCGGTTTTACTGTCTGCACAATGTACAGACCTTAATGTTAATAAGGTAACTAAAAATATATATCCCAAATATTATAAACCTGAACATTTTGTAAAATTAGGAAGAAAAAAAATTGAGAAATTAATAAAGAGTATAGGCATCTTTAGAATCAAATCTAAAAGTGTGTATTTTCTTTCAAAACAATTAATAGAAAAGCATGACGGAAAAGTGCCTAAAAGTTTTGAAGAACTTGAAAAGCTACCTGGCGTAGGTCATAAAACCGCAAGTGTAGTTATGTCTCAAGGATTTGGTTTCCCTGCTTTCCCTGTGGACACCCATATTCACCGTTTAGCTCAAAGGTGGGGATTAACTAATGGTAAGAATGTTGTTCAAACTGAAAATGATTTGAAAAGAATATTTCCTAGAAATTTATGGAATAAACTTCATCTTCAAATAATATATTATGGAAGAGAATATTGTACAGCAAGAAATTGTTACGGTATAGCTTGTAAAATTTGTATGTCTTGCTATCCTGATCGAAAAAAATTAATTAAAACAAAGAAAGCTTAGTATGAAAATTTTAGGAATTGGTAATGCCATAGTTGATGTAATTTGTAAAATAGAAGATGACTTCCTGACAAAAAATAATCTTACTAAAAGTACAATGAAGCTAGTTGATGAAACTGAATTTAAAAAATTATTATCTAATTTAAAAATTGAAGAAACTATTTCAGGTGGATCAGTTGCAAATTCTATTGTTGGTCTTTCGCAGCTTGGAAATAAAGTTGGTTTTATTGGGAAAGTTAATGAAGATAATTTGGGTAATAAATACGAAGAAGGCCTAAAGAAAGAAAATGTTAAATATTTTTATTCTAAAAAAAAAGAAGAATTATCGACTGGAACCTGTCTAATATTAATATCCCCTGATTCTGAGAGAACCATGTGTACTTTTCTAGGTATTGCAGGAAAAATTAATGAAAACGATGTTGATATCAATGCTGTTAAGAATAGCGAAATGATATTTTTAGAGGGTTACTTGTGGGATGAAGGAAATCCAAAAAAAGCTTTTGATAAAGCAATTCAAAACTCAAATAAAGTTGCAATGTCGTTGTCAGATCAATTTTGTGTAGAGAGACATAAACCACATTTTCTAGAATTAGTTAAAAGTAAATTAGATATTACATTTGCCAATGAACAAGAAATTATGTCCTTAGCTGATGCTAAAAACTTTGATGAAGTTATTTCTTTCGGTAAGCAGCTTGGTAAAATAATTGTTATTACCCGTGGAGAAAAAGGAAGTATTGCAATTAAAAGAAATGAAGTTATCCAATGTGATAGTCAAAAAAATTTAAAAATTGTGGATTTAACTGGTGCTGGCGATCTTTTTGCTGGAGGATTTTTACATGGTCATATTAATAAACTATCTACAAAGGAATGCCTTGAAAAAGGAACTGAGATGTCTTCAAAAATTATACAAAAAATAGGAGCCAGATTAGATTAGCGTTTTTTTCTTTTAAAACTTCCCTTTCCTTTTTTTGCTTCAACAATACGTTTTTTATATTTTAAAGAAAATAGATCAAGTGCTATTAAATTTCGTATCTTTTTTTTCAAATGTAGTATCCATCTTTATTATTTTTAATAAAATTATTGTCTTGGAATCTATCAGAAATTTTTTTTCTAAGTCTGTGGATATGAGTTTCTATCGTATGCGTTTCACTTTCTGATGAATAATTCCACACATTCTCCAGAATATAGTTTCTACTTAAAGGTTTTTTACTTTTACTAAACAATATTAAAAAATTAATTTCCATTTCTGTTAATTGCAAATTTTTTTCCTTTTTTTTAATATTTCTTTCATTTTTATTTATAATATATCCAGATAAATTTATTAAAGAATTGTTTTTATACTTATGCTTTGAAATAACAGAAGTAATTTTTTTTTCTAAATCTAAAATGTTAAATGGAATACTTATCGTTTCTACAGTAGCTTCTAAAGTTGTGTTATTAGTGTCATTTTTAAGATGTATAATTTTTACAATTGGTAAACTTTTTTTTAATAAATCATTGTAAAATTTCTGGTTCGCACCTGTAAGAAAATATATAATTACATGGTTATCTTTTAATAAGTTTTCCTTTGTATTTAAATTGTCACAAAAATTTATTTTTAATTTTGAAAATATCTTTAATTCGCTTATAATTTCGAAAAGAATTTTATTACCAAATATTGATATGGTTATATTATCCATTGTTATATTTTATGAACATTAAAGTTAATAAACATTTTCTAATATATAAAGACTATAAATTAAAATGCACTATTGGCAAATTAGGCATAAGTAGTAATAAAAAAGAGGGTGATTTAACAACACCAAAAGGGACTTTTGAATTGGGCAAGCTTTATTATAGAAAAGATAGGATCAAACTACCCAAGTGCAAAATCAGTAAAAGAATCATAAAAAAAAATATGGGTTGGTGTGATGATATAAAAAGTAAAAAATATAATAAGGAAATTAGATTCCCATTCAAATATAAAGCTGAGAAGATTTACAGAAAAGATTTTTTATATGATATATTTATTCCTATAAAATATAATTATCTACCAGTTAAAAAAGGCAAGGGTAGCGCTATCTTTCTACACTTAACGAAACCTAAAATAAAAAATACAAAAGGATGTGTGGCAATAACTAAGAAAGAATTTTTGAAAATTCTACCTTTTATAAATGAAAAAACTAAAATTATAATTACTTAAGTTCGCGCACCAAAAATTGCAGATCCTAGTCTTAAATAAGTTGCTCCATTATTAATTGCCTCTTTGTAATCTCCACTCATACCTATGCTTAGATGATGTAAATTTAATTTATCAGCGTTATCCTTTAATAATTTAAAATACGAATTAGGATCATCATTAGCAGGGGGTAAACACATTAAGCCGATAACATCTAGAGATAATTCATTTGTACAAAAATTATAAAAAGAGTTTAAACTATTTAGCGTTACTCCAGATTTTTGTGGCTCGTCCGCAATATTTACTTGAATAAAATATTTAATTTTTTTATTTAATTCATTTTGATGATCATTAAGTTTCTTTGCTAATCTTTCATTATCAAGTGAGTGAATATAATCAAACAAAGAAATTGCTTTTTTAGCTTTATTAGACTGTAGTTTACCTAACATATGAAGTTTTAAATCTTTATAATTTTTTTTTATTTCTTCCCATTTTTTTTCTGCTTCTTGTAATTTATTCTCTCCAAAATGTTTATGATCATTATCTAATAGGGATTCAAAGTCTTTTAATGTAAATGTTTTAGTTACAGCAATAATTTGAGGTAACGTTTTTTGTTGTGTTATCCCTATAATTTCTTTAATTTTAATTTCAATATTTTTTAAACTCTGCAAATTTTTATGCATAAAAATTACCCAAAATACTTTATTTTTTTAGATCACTATAATAGTTATTATTTCAATCATAATAACATAAATATAGGTATTATTTATAGAAATTATAATAGCTCGAATAGAGAGATTGAGCTTAGAAAAATTGCAAAAGCGTGTAGGGAGAAAAGGTATAAATTATATGTATCTAATGACATTAAACTTGCTCTTAAATTTAAATCTTATGGAATTTATATACCTTCTTTTAATAAAACAGCAAAATATATGAATTTAGAAAATAAAAATTTAGATATACTTGGATCAGCTCATAATTATATAGAAATTAAAAATAAAATTAGTCAAAAATGTAGAGCAATATTTATCTCACCAATTTTTCCAGTAAAAAAAAATAATAATTTTTTAAATATTTACAAATTTAATCTTCTTAGTCTGCAAACAAAAAATGAAGTGTTTGCTTTAGGAGGGATATCGGAAAAAAACTTTAATAAATTAAAGCTATTAAAAATTAATGGCTTTGGTGGAATAAGTTTGTTCAAAAAAAAACCGGCCTATAAAAGGCCGGCTTTTCTAAAGAATTTCTTCTTTTAAATTTGTGTGTTAAAACGCCATTGACAATGAAAGTATTTTCGCACTATCATTTGTATTCTTAGTATACTTTGGATTAGTCCAATCAGTATCAGAATACTTTAACGCAACTCCACCAATAGTATAAGCAATCTGCCATGACTCTGCTGTCATTTCAGTTTTAGGTGTATTCGAACCACCACCGATACCAAAAGAAGGTGAAGATGTATCGCTTTTCGCCTTCAATCTGTTACCACTGTTGTTTCCGTCGTCTACCTTAGACTGTATGGATCTTGCTTCACTATAACTTACTGATAAGCTATCGTTAATATTCAATGCAGCTCCTATAGAAGTATTTCCATAGTATTCTACATTGCCTACTGTCTGCGCGCCTGTGTTTTCTGCTGAACCTTGAGCTCCGATTTGAAGAGGTCCTAGGTCAAGAATTAGACCAACCACAGCTTCATCGTGGTCGCTTCCTAAGTCTTCTATAAATGCCCCTTGGACTCTCTCTTGATCGGTACGCGATGCACCAACAAACAAGTTAGCACCAAATGCTCCAAAAGATGGGTCGATATTTAAAACCACATCTGTACCTTCGTTGAAGGTAGAGTTATTTGAACTACCACCAATAGACTTATCGTTAGGTTGTGTTCCATCGTTTTGCGGCGTGTACGCGATTTGAAGCGTAGTCGCAGCTATACGAGGAGTTACCCAAGATACGTTTGTTGATGACCCAACACCTTTTTGAAGATTGATGTTAGAACTTACACCTGCATCCCAAGTTTCTTCGAACGCTCTAGGCATGTTGTCGTCGTATCCACCGATACCACCACCACCTTCTGCCATAGAAAGTTTTAAGATTCCTAGGTTATTAGTGTTTAGAGTTATATTAGATGATGACCAAGCGTTTTGATCGTCATGCGCAATAGTAACACTAAATGTTTGTCCGCCGTCAAGCTCGCCACTACCTACAAAAGACAAATTAGTCTTCATACCCAGTGGTTGACCTGTTACATCTTTAACTGACGTCCATGTCAAATGTGCATTACCCAGAACTTTCATTTCGCCTGCGTTAGCTCCTGACATAACCGCTAAGGAACCACACAATGCAGATAATCCGTATTTAGCTATTATCTTTTTCATGTAACCTCCTTAAAATGCTAGTGTTAAAGCTAGCGTGTTAACTCCATAGTCTCCTGCAGCACCAGTAGCGTAATTTGCATTATCAACATTTGATCTTGCAACTTTAACTGTCGCTCCACCCATTGAATATGCAGCCTGGATTGATCTTGTTTCCAGTTCTACTGATGATCCTTCTTGACCGTTTTCTTGTGTTGATTGATGGATACCGTAACTTAGTGACAGATCATCATTTAATGAAAATGAAATACCAAATGCATCATTTTCATAAGAATCTATCGCTGTACGACCCATGCTATCTTGGTAATGTTGGTAACCAAGAGTAATCGAACCAATAGCATATGTACCACCAGCAACCCAAGAGCTTCTGTCATCGTTAGATGAAGAATCACTTTGGTCAATGTGTGAATAACCTGCAAACAAGTTTACACCATCCATTAGAGCGCTGTGTTCTACCACAACATCCCAACCATGATTTACTCCGTCTGTAGTTATGCCACCTGTAGATTTGTCATTTACTGATGAACCGTCTGCTTTTGGTGCGTATGAAACATATGCACTCATGCCATCCGGTAAAAAGTCGCTAGATACAGCTAGCTCTATGTCAGTTCCGCCACCAGCACCTGTTGCTGTTACGATACCCGAGCCTACACCTGCGTCGTACGATTCTTCCCAAGCAGTTGGCATTTTGTCGTCTAGACGATCTAGACCTGTACCACCGCCTTGGTCAAAAGTTACTATACCTATGCCAGCCATATCAACAGAAATATCTGCAGACGACCAAGCGTTTTGATCATCATGCGTGATGTTTACTGTAAATGTATTACCATTTTCAAGCTCACCTGTGCCTGTAAAAGTAAGACCCGTAGTCATACCAAGAGGTTGTCCAGTTACGGCTTTCTCCTTAGTAGTATACGTAGCATTAGCACTTCCTTTTACTGTCATCTCGCCTGCGTGAGCCGAAATAGCAGCTAGAGATCCGCACAATGCAGAAGCTCCAAGTACTTTTAATTTATTCATAATTTCTCCTTTTGTTTATTTTTGTTGTTCATATGAATGATGTAGAAATACCACTCTAAATATTGAAAATAATCAAAAAAAACACTAAATACCTATTATTTTTAGCTATTGTTGTATATTTACAACATTCATAAAGTGGCTAAAAATAAGGATTTTTGAGATAATATTTATTAATAATTTTAAAATGCTCATTTATGTAGTACTTGTGAATTAATGATCTATTTAAATTACATCAAAAAATATCTTTTTCATTTTATTGCTGCAATAATTTTTATTATTACACTTGGCTCTTGTGGAATTTGGGATCCAGCAGATGCACGAAAAGTTTCTCCTAATGCCGACGAGAGGGTAAGAAAAAATCTTGAAGAAGGTAAAGGTTTTACTTTGATGGGAGGCAAAGATAAAAAAGGAAGTGGCTCGTATCAATTTGCAACATCAAATCCTATGTGGAGAGCAACTTTAGAATTATTAGATTTTTTACCTCTAGCAAATGTAGATTATGCGGGAGGTATTGTGACAACAGATTGGTATAATGAAGGAGCCTCATCTGCGGAGTCGCTTAAAATTACTGTAAGATTTTTATCTAATTCTATTAGAGCAGATGGATTAAAAATTATAGTTCATAAGAAAAAATGTGACGTCGCAGCAAAATGTAGTGTCAAAAAAGTTAGTTCGGCTTTGGAAAGTGAATTAAAAGTTGCTATTTTAAAAAAGGCGGCTTCTCTTGATAGAAGTGATACAGAAAAAAATAAAAACTTCAGACCTAAAAAACAATAAAAACTATTTTTTTGAATTACTTTAATTTGATTTTCTTAAATAAATGGAAAGATATAATATAAAAGAAGTTGAAAAAAAGTGGCAAAATCTTTGGTCAAAAGAAAAAACCAATACATCTAAAATAGATAAAAATAAAAAAAAATTTTATTGTCTAGAAATGTTCCCTTATCCTTCTGGTAAAATTCACATGGGGCATGTTAGAAATTATACTATAGGAGATGTCCTCGCCCGCTATAAAAAACTTCAAAATTTTAACGTTTTACATCCTATGGGCTGGGATTCTTTTGGTTTGCCTGCTGAAAATGCAGCTCGTGAAAATAATTTACATCCAAAAGATTGGACTAGAAAAAATATTGAAACAATGAAAAAACAGTTAAAACTCCTTGGTTTGTCAATAGATTGGGATAGAGAAATATCTACTTGTGAGCCAGAATATTACAAACATCAACAAGAATTTTTTTTAGAATTGTTTAAAAAAGACTTAGTTTATAAAAAAGATACTTACGTCAATTGGGATCCAGCTGAACAAACAGTTTTAGCTAACGAACAGGTAATTGATGGAAAAGGCTGGAGATCAGGTGTAGCTGTTGAAAGAAAAAAACTTTCCCAATGGTTTTTTAATATTAAAAAATTTTCTCAAAATTTACTGGATGAACTAGAAAAATTAAAAAACTGGCCAGACAAAGTTAAACTCATGCAAAAAAATTGGATAGGAAAGTCATTTGGTTGTGAAATAAATTTTCAAATTTATAAAAAAAGTGATAATGAAAAAATTAAAATTTTTACAACCAGACCAGATACAATATTTGGAGCTTCTTTCATTGCACTTTCTATTGATCATCCAATTGCAAAAAAATTTGAAAATAATAAAACTTTTCATAAATTTAAGCTTGAATGTTCAAAAACTGGGACGACTGAAGAAGCTTTAGCAGTTGCTGAAAAAATTGGTTTTAATACAGATTTATTTGCGCAACATCCTTTTAAAAAAGGAACAACTTTGCCAATTTACATTGCTAACTTTGTTTTGATGGATTATGGATCTGGAGCAATATTTGGATGTCCAGCGCACGATCAAAGGGACTTGGATTTTGCTATAAAATATAAATTGAATGTTTTGCCTGTTGTTAGGCCAAGCAAATCTGATCCTGTAAAATTTAAAATTAATAGTGAAGCTTATACAGAAGATGGAATATTATTTAATTCTGATTTTTTAAATAATCTGACGGTCAATAAAGCTATAGAAAAAGCAATACAAGTTATTACGGAAAAAAAATTAGGTTCAAAGAAAATAACATTCAGGCTTAAAGACTGGGGAGTTTCAAGACAAAGATATTGGGGTTGTCCTATCCCAATAATGTACAACCAGAAGGGTGAAGCAATACCAGTTGATAAAAAAGATTTACCTATATTGTTGCCAGAAAACGTAGACCTAGATGTAAAAGGGAATCCCCTAGAAAAACACCCTACATGGAAATTTACTAAACTTACTTCTGGAGAAAAAGTTGTTAGAGAAACAGATACTCTTGATACATTTGTTGATTCTTCCTGGTACTTTTTAAGATTTTGTTCTCCCAACTATAAAGAGTACGGCTATCAAACAGAGGATATTAATTATTGGATGCCTGTTGACCAATATATAGGAGGTGTTGAACATGCAATTTTACATTTACTTTATTCGAGATTTTTCATGAGAGCTCTGGCATTTGATAACAAAAGCTTTAGTTATATTGAGCCATTTGAAAGCCTATTTACACAAGGAATGGTTTGTCACGAAACTTATAAAAGTGAAAACAATAAATGGTTATATCCTGATGAAATTGAAAAAAATTCTCAAGGAAATTTTGTTACTAAAAATGAAAAAAATAAAGTTAAAATTGGGCCGTCTGAATCAATGTCTAAATCTAAAAAGAATACTATAGATCCTGAAAAAATGATTAGTATGTATGGAGCTGATTCAATTAGATGGTTTATGTTATCAGATAGTCCACCTGAAAGAGATGTGCAGTGGTCACAGGAAGGAGTATCAGCATCTTTTAAATTTATACAAAAAATTTGGAAATTAAATAATGATATTTTAAATAAAAAAGAAACGACTTCCTCAGACTATGATAGTTCTATCAAAAAGGCTGTAAATAAAACCATTTATAATGTAACTAAAAACTTAGATAATTTTCAGTATAATGTTGTAATTGCAAATATGCACGAAATATATAATAAGTTTTATAATCATGTTAATAATAACAAAACGTCAAAAGAAACTTTAAAAAATGAGTGGGAAAAAATAATAATGCTATTATTACCACTTACTCCACATTTAGCCCACGAATGTTGTGAAATGATAAATAAAAAATTTTATTGGCCTAAATTTAATCCTAAATTACTTGATGAGGAAAATTCTATAATAGTAATCCAGGTAAATGGAAAAAAAAGAGGTATGATAGAAATATTATCAAATTCAGATGAATTAATGGTTATAAAAAAATCAAAAGAAATTGATAATGTTTCAAAACATATTGGAAATGATAAAATAGTTAAAAATATTTATATTAAAAATAAACTTGTAAACTTTATAACAAAAAAATGAAAAAAATAATTTATTTAATTCTCCCATTGCTTTTTATTTTGCTTAATAGTTGTTCTGGTTACAAACCCATATTTGCTACAGGAAATATAAATTTAAAAATAAATAACTACTTAGTAGAAGGTGAAAAAAAATTAAGTAAAAAAATTTACAACAACCTTAATAATTTAATTAAATCACAAAATAATAAAAACCCAAAGGAAATTGAAATTTATATAGAAATTTCCAAAAAAAAAGAAGTTACTGTAAGAGATGGTTCGGGTGAAATAAAAGAATACAAAATTACACTGAACGCTTTAATAAAAATAAAAGACTACTTGGAAAATATTGAAATAATGAATAAAAACTTTACTAATTCTTCTACGTATAAAGTTTTAGATAATTATTCTGATACGATTGATTCTGAAAATAGGGTAATTGAAAATTTAGTGAACAATACATATCAAGAACTATTAATCTCACTTTCTAAAATAAAATGATTTTAAAAAGTTATGAAGTTCAAAGAAACCCTAAGCTTTTAATAAAATATAATTCTTTTTTATTTTATGGTGAGAATAATGGTGTAAAAAAAGATATCAAAGAAATTATAAAAAAAGAACTAAAAAAAAAAGATAACAATTTAGAAGTTCAGTCCTTTTACGAAAATGAAATTTTTGATGCTGAAGAAAACTTTTACGACTCTATTTATTCTGGATCATTATTTAGTGATGAAAAAATTATAATTATAAACTATGGAACGGACAAACTAATCAAACAAATAGAAAATTTTTTAGAAAAATATCCTGGAAATGTTACTTTAATAATTTATGCTGACACGTTAGACAAAAGATCAAAATTAAGAAATCTTTTTGAAAAAAACTCAACAACTCTATGTATTCCTTGCTACCCTGATACTGATAAAGATTTAGAGTTTATAACTTCAAATGAATTAAGAAAAAATAATATAGTTTTATCAAGAGAATCTATAAATCTGCTCATAGAAAAATCTAACAGTGATCGTGCCAATCTAAAAAATGAAATGGAAAAAATAAAATCTTTTGCTCTTAATAAGAAAAGTATTAGTTTAGAGGAAATAAAATCTATTATAAATTTTACTGGAGAATACAAATCTGATAGTTTTATTAATGAATGTTTGACAGGAAATATTTTACAATACAAAAAAATTTTATCAGAGATTTATTCTGATACAGTAAATCAAATTTTTCTTTTAAGAGTTTTAAGTAACAAAATACAAAAGTTATTAAATTTAAAAATTAAACAAAAAGATCATGATAATATAGACAGTTTAATAAATAATTTAAAACCACCAATATTTTGGAAAGAAAAACCCATAATAAAGAGACAGCTTCAAATTTGGAAATTAAATCATCTTAAAAAAATTATTGAAGATATTAATAATACAGAACTACTTTGTAAAAAGAATCCCCAGTCTTCTAAAATAATTTTCTTTAATTTGTTTAATGAAATATGTAAGAAAGCTAATAATTATTCTTAATTGTATTAATAATTTTATCTAACTGTTCAAGATTTATATATTCAAAATATATAATCCCAGTATTGTTTTTTTTATTGTTAATTGTAATGCTTAGACCAGTTTTCTCTTCTAAATTTTTTTGTAAATCTAGTATATTGGGATCCTTTTTTTGAATTATTTTAAAATTTTTATTTTTAAATTGTTTTGCCAAAATTTCTGTTTGTCTTACTGATAGTTTTTTGTTTACTATTTTTTTTGCAAGAAAAATAGCATTTTGAACACCAATTAAAGATCTTGCGTGCCCAGGAGTTAAATCACCTTTCTCAGTCATAATTAAAATTTCTTCTGGAAGGGAAAGCAAACGTAACGAATTTGTTATGTAGCTTCTGCTTTTTCCAATAAACTTAGATATTTTATCCTGATTATAATTAAATTCTTCTGATAGTCGGTGGTAACTTTTTGCTTCTTCGATAGGATTCAGATCTTGTCTTTGGACATTTTCAACAATTGCAAACTCGAGAGATTTGGCATCATCTATATCTAAAATAACAACGGGAACTTCGTGCAATCCAGCATTCTGTGATGCCAGCCATCTTCTCTCACCAGCAATTATTTGATATTTTCCAGGAGACGATTTTTCTGGACGAACCAAGATAGGTTGAATAACACCCTGCTCTTTTATTGAAGAAGTCAAATCATCTAAACTTTTTTGATCAAAATTTTTTCTGGGTTGATATTTATTTCTTATAATATCTTTTATTGCAATTTTATTGGTTGCTATTTTTTTTTCGGCGTCTCCATCACCTAATAGTGATGACAGTCCTCGACCCAAACCTTTTTTTATTCTACCATCAATCATCAAGCAGCGCTTTCCATGATGTTTTCTTGTTTTAAAAATTCTTCAGCAAAACTTAAATATGATTTGCTTCCTGAGCAGTTTTTATCATAAATTAATACAGGAATGCCATGAGACGGGGCTTCTGACAATCTTACGTTTCTAGGTATCACTGTTTGATAAACTTTATTTTTAAAATAATTTCTTGCCTCCTTATCAACTTGTGAAGA
>Ga0114997_10000296_pt1 | contig 39827 bp, 21 predicted proteins | sample ArcticOcean_MG_C_2_FD_87045 | JGI IMG/M metagenome (GOLD analysis project Ga0114997, IMG submission 87045) | Marine microbial communities from western Arctic Ocean - ArcticOcean_MG_CB4_136 | ecosystem: Environmental > Aquatic > Marine > Oceanic | place: Arctic Ocean: Canada Basin | collected... | reverse complement strand
TTCCCATTCGACAATACTCAATGGGCTGACTCTGACTTTGATGGATATGGAGATAATCCCTCTGGAAATAATGCAGACGCATTCCCAAGTAATAATCAAGAATGGGAAGACTCTGATGCTGATGGTGTAGGAGACAACTCAGATAGTTGTGTTAATTCAGCAGGAACAAGTACTCAATTCGATCTTGGTTGCCCAGATACAGACGGTGATAGTTTTGCTGATATGAATGATGACTTCCCTAACGATGATACTCAATGGGATGATTATGATAATGATGGGTATGGTAACAATCCCTCAGGAAATAACCCTGATTCCTGTTCAACAAACTTTGGAACTTCTACGCAAAGAATTTCAAATGGAGAATTAGAAGAATGGTATGGTTGTACAGATAGCGATTCAGATGGCTATGAAGATTATACCGATCCGTGCCCATTCCAATTTGGAAATAGCTGGGTCGATCGATATGGATGCCCTGATCAAGATCAAGATGGTATTAGTGATTCATATGACCCTGTACCAAATAGTGCAACTTCCGATACAACTGATTGGGATGGAGATGGATTTGCAGATCATGCAGAAAACTCAACCTTGAATAATGATTCATTCCCTAACGATGACACTCAATGGGCAGATACAGATGGTGATGGGTTTGGAGATAATCGAAATGGAAATAATCCTGATAACTTTGTTACCATACCAAGTCAATGGGAAGATTTCGATGAGGATGGATATGGGGATAATAATCAATTAGGTGCATTTGAACCTGATTCCTGTCCTTTCGATTATGGAACCAGTTATCAAAATCAATTTGGATGTAATGACGAAGATAATGACGGATGGGCAGACTTTGAAGATGATTTCTCTAGAGAAATTTCACAATGGTCTGATTATGATAATGATGGATATGGAGATAATCCAAATGGAAATAATTCAGATGATTGTTTAAGTCAAGGTGGAACTTCAACACTTACAGTAAATTCATCCAATGTACTTGTAACTTTACTTGGTTGTCTTGATTCAGATGGTGATGAAATAGCTGATACGGGAGACCCTTGTCCGTTCTTATTTGGAAATAGTTGGGTTGATAGATTCGGATGCCCGGATACAGATTTAGATGGAATTAGTGACTTAAATGATCCAAATGAATTTGAAACTACTGAAAACCATCAAGATTGGGATAATGATGGATATTTAGATCATGCAACTAACAGTTCTCTAAATGTTGATGCATTCCCTGAGGACTCTACACAATGGACGGACTTAGATGGAGACGGTTATGGTGATAACTTAAAAGGAAATAATGGAGATGCATTTCCTGAGGACTCTACTCAATGGGATGATTCCGATGAGGATGGATATGGAGACGAAGAATCAGGAGATAATCCCGATGATTGTCCATTTGAATTTGGTAATAGTACTAACGATAGGTTAGGCTGTATTGATACTGATGGAGATGGTTTCAGTGATGAAAGTAGTGGATGGAGAGCCCATCCATATGGTTATGCTGACAGTCACCCTGATGATTCAACACAGTGGGAAGATTCAGATGGCGATGGATATGGAGATAATCCACAAGGATTAGAATATGATGCATTCCCAAGTGATTTCTATGAACATGCTGATCAAGATGGTGATGGATATGGAGATAACTCTGATTGGTGTCCAAATAATGCTGGTACTTCAGATACTGATGGAGTAAATGGATGTCCTGATGCTGATGGTGACGGATGGGCAGATGAAATTGATGCATTTAAAGACGAACCTACTCAATGGAGTGATGTTGACTTCGATGAACATGGAGATAATCTTGAAGGAGAAAATGGAGACTATTTCCCATTCATACCTGGGCAATGGGAAGATTTAGATGATGATGGATATGGAGATAATCCTACAGGTCCATTTGCTGATGTATTCCCTGATGATTCAACACAATGGACTGATTATGACGGAGATAATTGTGGAGATAATCAAGACGGAAATAATCCTGACAGATTCCCTACAGACCCTACGCAATGTGAAGATACTGATGGCGATGGATATGGAGATAATCCAAATGGAAGAGATCCTGATATGTTCATAGATATTTATTCACAATGGGCAGATACAGATGGTGATGGATTAGGAGATAATATATCAGAAGGTGCTTCATTAGCCGATGTATGTATTAATCCAGATACTGGAAATGAAAAATCATGTATCTCAGACAGAGATAACGATGGTTTTGATGATTTCGAAGATCAATTTCCTGATGAAACTTCCCAATGGGTAGATGCTGATGAAGATGGTAAAGGAGACAATCCAAACGGATATAACGGTGACCCATCAATTAATGATAGAGATAATGATGGTTATCCAGATCCTACGGATGAAGATTCATATCCTGAATTAATAATTGTAGATCCTGATACAGGTGAAACAAGAACATGCTTGAATCTTCCATTTGTATTATGGGGAGTTGAAGATGCATTCCCTGATAGTCCTTCAGAATGGTCTGATTGGGATAGAGATTGCCTAGGAGATAACCTTGACCAAGATGATGATAATGATGGTTCAAGTGACATGGAAGAATTAGTCGCTGGTACAAGCGCATTTGCATCAGGAGAGACTCCATGGGGCGGAGTTTGGGTTCCAGGTGCTAATGTAGAATTAGGAGCATGGGATCTTATTGGTGTAATGGTTGGTGTTCCGAGTGTTATTTATCTCGGATTCGCATTTGTAACTAGAGATAGACGTGCACTAAGATTTGAAGAGGAATTATTAGATTGTGATGATGTTGTAACTTTAGAAAACATCAGTGAAGCTTATGAAAGATCATTAATGATGAGATTATTAGGACCACATCACGGATTAATGTTAGAAAGGATTCGATCTAGAATTGAAGTACAAATTGAAACTAGAGGCGGACGTCAAAGGCCTGCTGATATTGTTGCTGATGCTGTACAAAAGAAATCTAACATATCTAAAAAGAAAATTGATCCTGAGCAATTGGAAGTAGATACAGATAATGAAGATTAGATGTCAAAAACCACATCGCAATACCACCCTGGGCCCTCGAAAGAGGGCACCTCTGCCCATTTGCTAGGTAACATATTACCTTCAGGTACAAATGCAAAAGAAAGTTCGTGTAGTGTTACTGCTTTAATTTCAATTTCCAATTCTATGTGGTCAGTGCTTACTTTAGAATACTGAACATTAGCAATGATTTTTTCATCTTCAGTTAACTCTGTAACAACATGTAATTCCGAAATCCATTCATCTTTTGCCTCTGCTCTAAATAATACTTCTTCAAGAAGTAAGACGAGTAATGAACTCCATTGATTCGATTCAGAAGTCAAACTAAATGACCCTGTATCACGTGTCAAAGATTGTAATTTTTCTTTTCCTTTGGGGGACAATAAGATTGATTGCATCCCAAAAACAGCCTCTTCCAAAAGTCTATTCTCAGAACTTGAATAACATCTCATCCCTACATCAGCAGTAGTACCAAAAGTCCAACTACTCATCTGAGTCAACTCAACGTTGTGAAATTTGCATTTGCCATGCAGTTTCGTCAAGACGAGTTCCAAGACCCTTTTTGGTGAGAACATATCCTTTCATATCTTCGCCCTGCAATACGCATTCACATGCCGCATTTACTAAAATAGCACCCTCATCCATCTCTAATCCATTTGATAATGAAACACATAATGCTGCTGCTGCTGCATCTAAAAGTCCTATTTGTTGTAGAGTTTGTGATAAATTACAAGGGATTGTAATTGAATCCATTCCAGATCTATGTAATGTAACTCCGTCTTTTCCTTTAATCACAAATAAGCCACCCCATTTGTGTTCGTCAAGTAAATGTTGAGCGGTTTCATTTGTGGTCTCATAATTGAGACGTCTGCGCATTAATTCCATTCCTCTTGATTGGAATAATACTGCATCTGAACCATTAGAATAGGGTAGTCCTGTTAACTTTGGATCAAATATTACGGGTATTTTTGCTGATTTTGCACAGGAGATTATTTCTTTTGCTGCGCTCGGAGTTATCACTCCTTTGCCATAATCTGAAATAACTACAATATTAGATTTAGGAATTGCTTTCAAGACGGCATCTAAGATTGGTTTTTGTAACTCTTCTTGTAAAGGTTCAGAATCTTCACTATCCCATCTTAGCAACATTTGCTTGTTATGAACTAAACTTTCACGACTTCCAATGATTCTTGTTTTTACTGTAGTTTTCCTACCTTCTAACATAATTAAATTACTAGTGTCAATTCCAATAGATTCTAATGATTGTTCTAATTCTACACCTTCAGAATCATTCCCTATTGCTGCAAATAAAAGTGGCTTTAATCCCAAATCATGTAAACTTCTAGCAACATGTGCCGCTGCACCAGCTCCTGATTGTCTTCCTGTTTCTTTTAATACAGGCACTGGGGCTGTTGAATTCAAATTATTAGCAAAACCATATATGTATCTATCTAACATAACATCTCCAATTACTATAACTGAGGTATTAGTAGATTTATCTACACAATCTCTCAGTTTCTTAAAATTATCAATTACATCATATTCTTCATTATCTGTGATTATAATCACCTCACTTCCATGCAGACCAAGAGTCTCCTTGTTTTTCTCTCCACCACCACTTATCGGTATTTTCAGGGAATTCTAGCCATTCATAGCCATCATCTCCTACTTTACCTCGCATATCCGTTGTAGGGGTATATCCAGAACCAACATTTGCACTTCCGCCAGAACCACCGTAATATGAATCGTGCCGAGATTCTTCGCCATAATATCCAGTATCTTGTAATTGACGTTGTTCTCCTGATTGCATTGATGGTCTTCCTCCTGGGCGTTGTCCAAATTCTACTTGTGCTTTCTGAGCAGCGTATCCATAATCATCCCTTTGTTTCATACGTGTTTTCTTACGGAAAATGCCACCAACGACTTCTTCATCTGAGAGTAATTCATCTGCGTATTCATCACGGACCTCATCTTCCTCATCATCCCTGCCTCTCATCATCCAAATCACAAAAACAAGCAATAATAGAAATACAAGTATACCTGCTCCCACATAATACATCATCATTTCAGAACTTGTATCAATATTCAAATTATCGCCACCTGTATCTCCAGTATCAACTGTACCGTTACTACTGTTATTTCCATCACCCTCATCATTGTTACCGTTCTCATCCTCTGGAAGATGCTTATTTGCATCATTTGGAAATGCATCAGCACCACTAGCAATTAACCATAAATCATCAGGGTCAGACCACCCATCGCTATCTGTATCCAAACATCCTTGTCTATCTACTGAGGATGACCCTGGATCATTAGGGCAATCATCGTCTACATCCAATATAGTATCGAAATCCGTATCATCAGTAGGATTTGCCCACTTTGTAGAATCAAATGGGAATTTGTCGCCAGTATCTGACCACCCGTCTTCATCTTGATCTGCACATCCTTTCAGATCTACTGTTGAAGTTCCAAAGTGGCTTGGGCAATCATCTGCAAGAGTTGAAGGAGGTGGATTATCATAAAAACCATCTCCATCGGAATCTGTAGACTGAGTATTATCTCTAGGTAATGCATCTAATTCATCAACTACTCCGTCATTATCTTTGTCACTTTCACCTGGATGGCATCCTAATTGTGAACCTGATTGACTAGGTACTCCTTCTGAATCATATTCTACTCCCTCTGTGTCTACTTCCCATACTCTCTCTTGTTCTGAAGAGGGACAAAGATCCGATTCATCTAATACTCCATCTCCATCATCGTCATCATCTTCTTCTAACGTACAACCATCATTATCTGGGTCATTGTTGAAATCTGAAATCCATCCTGTTACACCACTAGGGCAATGATCATCATCATCATCGATTCCATCTCCATCATCATCTGTATCATCTAACAAGTCATGACATCCATCTCCATCGAGATCAATTAATGGATTTGTGAAATAATTCCTATTAATAATACAATTATCATCTATGTCATTTAGTCCATCTCTATCAACATCATTAATTATACCAAAAGCAGGGTTCAAAAAGATTAATCCACCTAATGAATAATCAAGATCTCCATCTCCATCTATATCCGAAATTTTTGCTTGTAAGGAATATGTATCTTGATATGAAGTCCATTCTAATGTCAAGTTATGTAACCCATTTGATTGGTTATTTAGATAAATCCTATCAGGTTGATTATGAGTTGTAGCAACAAGAACGTCAACATCGCCATCTCCATCTAAATCACCAATATCTATTGTCTCACTAGATGGAATCGGTAACGATTGATAATTTACAGAAGAAGATAAAGGAATAGAAGTCCCCGAATTAAAAGTAACTTGTAAAAAAGAGGATTTAATTAGCCTAACTAAGTCATTATGTCCATCTAAATTAAAATCTACAATTTCTACTGCTGTAGTTGTCCCAACCTTGCCTCCAATTACAACACCATCTCCGAATAATTCCCCTTCTGTTGCTGAAGACGTATAATATGCACAATCATCTGAACCTTGGAATGCCATATACAAGTCAGCCTTTTCATCACCATCCAAATCCCCTAAAGCCACTTCATAAACAATTCCTGAACAGACATCTCCATGGGTCCAATCTACAGAACTACTGAAACCATTACCTAGGTTCAAATGTACTCCATGAATATCTACAAGATCTAATCTTCCATCTCCATTAATATCTCCAATTGATAAAGGTCCATCACAATCGTTTCCTTCGCAATATCTCATTGACGGGGTTTGTTCGAGTACCCCATTTATGGTTCTATAAATCTTGCCAGATTGTAAAAAGTCATAATCTCCATCACCATCAACATCAAACCACGCATTCTCTAAATCAGTACCTGAACCATCATCATTACCAAGCATTGGTAATTGGGGAACATTCACATAATCTGTACGATTAAAACTTGCATTGACTGGAAAGTCTTCAATAGCATATCCTTGAGAGGGAGAACTACGTTTTACGGGATTAACCAAATCAGTATCAAGTTCGTCAATTATGCCATCAGAATCTAAATCTCCCTCTAGGAAAGGCCCCTCTAAATCAATTCTACAACCATCTCCGTCAGGATCCGTATTAACATTTGAACTCCAATCAATTTCTCCCCTAGGGCAATCATCTAAATTATCAATAATGCCATCATTGTCATCATCTGAATCTTCACCCTCATCAATACAGCCATCTGAATCTCTATCATTACTCGGAATTGATACCCACCCAGACTGTCCTCCTTCACAATTATCTTGCATTGAACCAATACCATCCATGTCTGTATCTACAAGTAATTTCCACACATACATATGAGATTGGCGGCTATTCGGCTCTAATGTAGTTCCCATAAATTCTAATCCATCTGGGACTGCATTTTCTATTTCATTTTCATGAGATATTGCAAAAGTCCCACCAAGAACTAACGAACCTTTGGAATCTTCAATTACTTTTTTCACATTATCGTCTCTATCTGAAGTCCCTCTTATTGCCCAGTTCCAATCTCCATATGGATCTAAACTAGCTACGAAAGCATCAACATAATCATTTGAATCAATGCTGAGAGAACCAAGATTTAAACCTTGATCATCAAATGATGCACCCCAAGAACCTGCAAGAAGAATATTTCCATTTGAGTCAAATGACATTGAATTTAAATCTACAACATCGCTACTGGATGCCTGAGTGAAATTTAAATATACATCTGGATAAATGTATTTACTTACAAATATGTCTCTATAACCTAAACTTGTGGCTGAGGCATCTCCGAATTGTTTGGATCCTGAAAAGGTACCTGCAATGAAAATGTCTGAATTAATAGGATTAATATTGATATCAGTAACAACCCCAGGGATTGGGACTAAGGATTCAATGTTAGCATTATCATCTAGTTTCAAAATGAATCCTGCTTTCGATGAACTTTTATTTTCTCCTCCGCCGTTTATTTCTGCTTTATTGTCAGAGTCCCCTCCAACTAAGATTGTACCATCAGAATTAATTAAAATCGCATTAACTGATTGATCTGCTACTCCATCTATCCTGTATCCCCAATTTAATTCTCCTTGGTCTGTGAATTTACAGACAAAGCCATCCTCAGCCGTTCCATCACTGCCTTCTGAACCAAAATATACGATACCCTGAATCATCCCACCTAATAGAATGGTTCCATCGTCATTGAATACTAATTCCTTGACCTTATCATCATCTTCTCCACCAATGGAGTTTAACCAAATGCAATTAAAATCACTATCGAGTACTGCGAGGAATATATCTATCGAACCTCCATTTAAGTTTAGATTATCGATGGTGAATTCATCACAACTCATGCTCAGGTCGGAAAAATGTCCAGAGATCGCAATGTTCCCTACTGAATTTACAGATACTTGTTCCAAAGATACATCGTATGCACTTGAAAATGTCTTAACACTGCCAAAATCTCCTTCATCGGATATTTTCAATAAATAACCATCATCTCCTCCTGAGGAAATTATGTTTGTACCGCCAAAAGATTCCTCATTTGTAAAACTTCCAACTGCATAAATATCTCCAATGGAATCAATATCAAAATCATTTAATGTATCACTTTGGAATGTTGCAGTATTACTTCCTGTACTGGCCCAACCATAAACGAGACTACCTATTTCTCCATCTTCATCATTAGAATAATTAATACTAATGTCATTATTTAATGAAGATAATTGATTAGATGGCACCATAGAATATGCAGTAAATAAAAGAATAAATATTACAAATAATGATTTTATTGCCTTAATGAGTGCCACCAGCCCTAACACTTGGAGGTGAAGCAAGAATATAACTAAGGCGGAAATAAGTGATTAAGACTCGGCTAAAAGTGAACGTATCGCTTCAATTATTTGTGAATTTAAATCCTCATCGATTCCTAAACTCAATCGAAGTGATCTAAGTATTGCATCTTCTTCTAAACTAATTGATTCATCAGACATTGCAATCCATACGGCTTCTATGTATGGTTGGTAAGAGGGATCAAATGTTTTCATAAGTGCATGACGTTTTCTCGTAACGACTTCTAATCTTTTTCGATTTAATGGATTTAATCTTAATGACTCTCCTAATGCATCTAATAATGCAGTTGTACTTTCACCAACTCCAATATCTGCCCAAACTTTGTCAAGCATTTCCACATATACTGATTCTGCACCAGAAGAAATCTTTTCTAATTCTTGCCTTTCTTCATCGATAATTCGTTTTAGTGATTCATTACTCAATGACAACTGTTCTACTAATTCATCAATAAGTGTACGTTCATCATCGCTAAGAACGCCATCTCTCATTGCAGTTTTGATTAATTTACGTAAAAATTGCTCACCATCATCTTTGGCCCTATCTTCTATGCTCTCTTCCCTTGTACCGTCTGTTCGAATCTTAGCTAACCACCCCACAAGTGATTGATTCTCATCTATACTTGAACCAATAGTTTTATTTTCATAAAACGGGCTTGGCCTATCCAATATATTCCTATATAATTTCTTAGCTACCTTTCTACCTTTTTGAGTCATTCTGTAAATTAAAACTCTTTGGCGATATCCATCCGGACGTCCACTATCTTTCTCAATCAATCCATCTAATTCTAATTTCTCAAGTGGCCTACTAACGTGTTTTCTAGAGATTCCTGTTACAAAGCAAATTCCTTTTTGTGCTACCTTTCCACTTAGATCCCATACTTCATCACCCATATCATTTTCAAGCAAATGTAACAAGATTCTATCGGTTTGTTCAAAAGCATCTAGTAGTGTATTTACCATCTGACCCATACCATCTCAGAGGCTACTGTAATTTATTCTTATACCACGCAGTCAAAAAGTGTAAACATTACCGGATAGGTATGTCGCAACAAAACGGGAGGGGCTCTGGCCGACCTCGTGAACGGGGAATTCGTAGCCTTAATCCTGAATTAATTGGAGATATAGAAGGCGAAGGAAGACATAAACCACCAATAAAGCATGAGGATAAATGGTTAGTTTTAGGAGGTATAGGGAGCAGACTGTGGAATAAATCCGCTATCGGCACTCAAATAGAGGATGGAACATTATTAATGCCTGAAGAAGTTTTATTTTGTCATTGGCATAGACATCTCCCCTTACCCGATAATAATTGGCTTAACGACATTCTTTCAAATGATCATTTTCTTTTACATCGTGCAGCAGCAATGAATACAATAAGGGAACCCGGGGATATTCTTGTACTGGCAGATTCATCTGAATTAGAATGTGATCTGGAGTCATGGGGATTAAGATGGAATCGTGGAGAGCATCCGAGCAGAAATCCACCTTCTGCGGAAATAAGATGGGTTATTAACAGCTCAGAAATTAATTGGGAGAAATTGCATGAGTGGGCTAAATCGGTACAAAAAAATAGCAGAATGGCGGAAATTCTTGTAGTAGATGGGGAATTTGATGTTACTGCGTATAGGCTAAAAACTACAAAGCCAGAAGGGAATTTAAAACGCCCATCAACCCTAAAAAAGGTAGATTATGAGGGGATGCACCTAGGCTGGGAACAAAGAATAAAGTCAGGAGAAGGGTATTGGATTCCAATTAATCCAAATTCAATGCCATTACCCCAATTAGGAGTCCCTCAAGCAAGTGGTGTCTGGTTAGCTGAAATTGAACAAAAATGGTTAAAGTCGAAAATATTCCCTGAGGAACTTGATGAAATATCACAAATATATGGTTACTTATTAGAAAAAGGATTATGGCCGCGACCTGGCTTCAAATATGGATGTAGATGGAGAGTTTACAGTGGTGAATTATCCTCTCAGCATGCACCTTGGCTAATTGTACCTAATTGTGAGGCACCAAAAGATTGGAATGAGGCTTGTTTAGCAGCAAGGTTAGCCGCAGGGGTAAATAAATCATGGTTGTGTGCTATGAGAATAGATAATGAAATATGTTTCATTGAATTATCTAGGTGGTCTCCTGGAAAGTCCTAAATGTGTATTATTTAGATGCTCTAGGTTTTCTATCAGAAACTATTCGGGAGATTAATGCAGACTAGTTCTAGACGCTTAAGAGCTATTCTCGTATCATTACTGTTTTTTTGCATGAGTCTAAATCTAGGCTCAGGTTTAGCAGAGTTAGAAAATATTCAAGAAGACCCTCCTAACTTAGAACTTTATAATATGGTAATTGGGGATACATGGGTATTTGATACTGAGTTAGATGCTGAATCACTTATTGATCCTACTGATCCAGAGTGGTATGGTACAGAGATTAATCAACCACTTTCAGGGCAAACAACTCGTACTGTTATGGGCATTAAAACAATGGAGTATAAATCAGAAAATCACACAGTGTATGAAATTAAACAAGAGGGTAACTATGTAGGAGTTGGAACATTCCCTGCACCTGTGATTGGACTAATTAGTGGAACCATGAAAGTTGATTATTCATCTACAATGTGGTTTAGACTTTCAGATCATTCTAAATTACGTGAAGTAAGTGATATTAAAATCGATTTAGAACATTTAGCAGGTGTAGAGCAATTATTAGATACCGAGGTTACTAGGGAATTTGACACTGATGCTGAATATTTTGATTTCCCTACTCTCTGGAACGAAACATGGACTCAAACATTTATTCAAAATGAATCATGGAATGGAGACTCAGGCTATTTTTCACCACCAGGTAATGAAAAATTAAAAGAAAGAGCTTATGGATATAATAATTATAGCGCGCCACCATTAGTTTGGAATGGATGTGAAGTTTCATCATATGTTGAACAAACTAATAGTGAGGGTGAACCTACTGAATATCGATGGTTTTGTCCATCAATACGTGGATCATTAATCGAATGGACTGAGGATATTATTCTAGGCGTCCCCGCATACTCGGAATTAATTTCATTTACTCCGGGTGTGGTTCAAACCGCTCAATTTGTATTTGTGTTCGAGGAAGGATTTGATAGGAGTAATGTGACATTAAATACACCCATTTTAATTAATTTGAAGATTATACTTCAAAATGAAAGTTCTCTTGAAAATGAGAATATTACAGTAAATTATCTAGGGAAATATTCAAATTGGACTTTAAATGAAACAAATTCAGTATTAATAAATATCTCCTCAAACCTCTCAAAAGATTCTACAACTACTCTTTATGATTGGGCAAGTCATGGAGTAGTTATTGAATTAAATTCTCATTCGATATTTACTGCATTTACAATTACTCTTAACAGTAGTTCTATTGCTGAAGGAATAGCATTACGCTCCGAAAGTTTAGAATTAATGTCGGGATGGCGTGATGGAAGTTTTAACTTCATCACAATTTTTGGAGAACAAACAAGGTGGTAAGATGAATAAGTTTGCAATTTTGATTACTACCTTATTTTTATCAATATTGATTCCAATGAATGTTTCTGGTGATGAAGAATTCATCGTAAACACCCCTGAATATCTTGTGGGGGATTTCTTTCAATATTCAGGTTATACAAATACAATAGTAAATGAGTACAAGAATACACTTCAGAATGAAGGAAATAATGCTGAGGTCACAATATTAGAACATGAGGAATTATTAGTAAATATCGCCTCATTTGAAGAATGTGAATTAAAAAATTATTCCGGTTTTTGCCAAAGAGGAAAAACATCTCATTTTGTAAATCTAAGCCTTGAGTGGGAACATAATACTACAAATTATTTTGATGATCAAATGTATGTCCTTATAAGAACAAATGAAGAAAGTCTAACTCCTCAGTCAGAAAGTCCATGGTCTTGGACAAAAAGAGTAGTCCTAATAACTTCAATATTTAAAACAAATAATAATGATGAACATAATGTGGAAAGAAGAACTACCCATGAATATACAACTCATACATCAGGAAAAGCACCTGAAATATTTTCAGTTGGTGACACGTGGATATCATTAGAAAATAGAGAATTAAGGTCTGAATATTCTCAAAGAGAAAATAATGGGTTGTGGGATAAAATAATCACAAATGAGAATAGAACTATTACGAGGCTATTTACAGCAACCTCATTTGACCTATTGAATCTTGAAGAGAGTATAATTCCGGTCATTTCAGTAATTGAAGGGGACAAAGAGGATGGAAATTATACAGCCACATATATCGATGAATTAGGATTTGTAAGAAAAATAGAAAATTTCGTAAATAATGAAATTAGTTTTTCTACTGATTTAGAAGAGTATAGATATTTGCGTACACCAGACCCCTCAGCAAAACAAACAGTTCAAATGGGATCAACTTGCTTTGGAGCATTTATGGCCTCAAGTCTTATTTTTGTTACAATTGTTTTTGCTAACGAATATCGTAAACAAAAAATACAAAAAATAGAATTAGGAGAATATAATGAATTAGAAGTTCGTTTAAAAGAGTTAAAAGATAAGAAAAAAACTCCTAATAATAAAGAAAATAAATTGAAAAATAAATTAAGAACATTCTACCTAGAGCATAATCCAGCAAAATTAGAACATCTAAATGAAATTATAATTAAAATGGAAACTAATTCCTTCGGTGATACAGAAGAACATATAGAATTACTAAATATGCAATTAATCTCCAGATATGGTGTTGATCTAGATGGTAATAAATCTGATGAAAGTGATGAAAGTGACCTAGAAATACCTGAATCATCTAAGAAATTTAAAGAATTTATGAAAAGTTTACTTGATGATTGAATTTAATAATAGAGTTCCTCAGAGATTCCCTCTATAATTTCATGTTCATCTCCCTTAGTTTCTATTATTTTTAAGGATGGAGTATTTAGAGAAATACTCAATAAAAACCATAACCCACCTAATGCAAGTGAAATTGCAATCAATTGACCCGGACCTCCAATGTACTTAGCGATAGATGACTGACCTTCAATAAATTCAGATTGAAGAACTACTTTTATCTCATGCTCATGAAATCCGTCATGTAATACAATATACCCACGAGCATACATTCCAGGGGTTAGTAACCCTTGAGGGTCAATTGTAACTACTAATTCATCTCCAGGTTCTAAAGTGATTTCACTTGGTGATTTAACAATCCTCTCTAGTGGACCAATGTATTCTAACTGATATGTTCTAGATTCATTTCCTTCATACTCAAGAGGGATTACAACATCTCTAATTTCATTAAAATGTATTTTACCCTCATAATTAGATGTTGTAATCCTATTACCAATTAATTTCCATCCAAATTTCATATTTAATTGTGGGGAATCTCCACATTTTAAAATTCCAAAGATTTGTCCTGATTCTGAATTTTGGGTATTATCCCACACTCCATAAACGTTATTTGAACCAATACTTAGTTGTGATTCTAATTTTAAAATAATACTATCATCTCTAAATAATTCCGCATTAAAGTCACAATTCTCTGTTGTATCAACATCAATAAAAAATACCTCCCCCTCTAATAATTCAATTGGATTACTACCTAATACGACAGAGATAATTGGCAACACGCCAGTTTTCAGAACTAATACAATTCTCTCATCAGTCATATTTTCAACTTCAATTAACCATGGAACTAAAGATCCATAACGCTCCCTTATCTCTATCCCGCTACTACCAAAGTTAGTCCCGTTTACAAATAAATCGCTACTTTCCCCATCTCCTCTGCCATTGAGTAAATCTCCGTTTCCATCAGCCTCTACAACAACTAAGTAGGGGTTATCAGAATCTCTATTGACATTATTTAATGTAACATTTCCTACTTCTGCATCTTCAATACTTACTAATAAACCTGAACCTGGAAGCCCAACATCAATTCCACTTTGATGCCTATATTCTAACCAAAGAAATTCATTTTCACTTAATTTAATACGGTAAGCATCACCGGAATTAGACATTGGGCTCAATTCTAATCTCAGTTCACCATTAGATCCGATTTCATCAATTTGTATCTCTTCGAAACGATCAACTCCAATTAAATTCATAGTTGCGGCCATGGGTAATACAGGACGACTTTCTCCTGTGCTATTTTCTGCCCAATTACCACTAGCCATTAAATCGAAATCACCTACACCTTTCCAATTATCTTGAGGTAACTCATCATGAACTGCGTACAAATCAGCTGCTCCAAAAGAATGTAACATCTCATGAGCGATGGTACCAACATTGCTTTTCAAACCAGCCATAGCGTAGGTCGAAATAGTACTACCATTGAATGTCAATTCATCTTCTAGATATCCAAAATGACTCCATAATTCGTTCGAATTGCCTCCATCTTCTTGTACTCCTCCTGTGTGTAATATCAACACTCTATCAACGACATTATCTGAATTTAAATCATAGATGCTCCAATCAATTCCTTGTGAATCTGCTTGATGCAATGCCTCCATTGCCAATCCCCTAGCCCCTCCTGAATCTCCAATACCATCATCTCTAATTCCATCAATATCTTTACCATAGTCTGCTTCATTGAGAGATGCATGAAGCACAGTATCATGGAAGTTAAAATTAAAAATACTATTTCCTGATACCATTTCGTTCAAATAGTTAGAAACTCCATATTCTTGATTAATTAATAACCTTGCAGAATCTAAGTTTCGATTTGTATTTGTTTTTTTATCTTGGAAATCAATTAAGATTACTAACCAATTTTCCTCTAATTGCACTTTAAGTGAAGTCTTTTCTTCACCATTTACATCATCATTAGAATTTTCAATTACTGATTCTACAATGTCAGGATTAACATACACATACCATGATGAAACAAACAACATCATTGCAATTGGGAGTGCAATCCAAATCCGCATTAATTAGGCTGAACACATAACTTGTCTTCAATAGTTGGGGCAATAAACTTCAATAAACTATGAATCTACACAATATATCTCATTCGCTGCCAGTGTTAATCCAAATGTTTTTTCATCATTAGATCTAATTATTTTTATCTTAGAATTTCTTTTTGAAAATATCTCTAAAACCTTTTTTTGACGTTCAATTCTTTTTCCTGATGGCCACGGATTTGCAATAGATGCAAGGCTCATTTGTAATTGCATACCTTTGACCTTAGAATTTCCTTCACGTAAGGTTTCAATATCCATTAAATTTAATCCCCTTATATTACAATTCAGAGATGCTAAATTAGTTTTTAAATTATCAGGCAACGGTTTTGAACTACAACCACTAATTATTACATCTGATAATTTATTCATCATCACAGTTTCAACTAATAAATCCCTCTCTAAATTATTCAGACATAGTGCTTCAAATTCCATACCAAGAAGGTACTTAGGTAGTAAATCCACACCCATTTTAGGACATCCTCCTGCACAACTGCAATCCACTATCCCAATTCTCCTTAATTTCGCTTCATCATCCAAGATTCCTTTTTCAGAATCTAATACTGGTAAAGCAAACTTCCCCCGATTAATTTTTGAAAATGACATCTCCACAAAAATAAATTCTGTGATTATGCCTAAAGTCAATAATGTGTCCTGCTCTGAAGGGACTATAATCCACATTGAAAAAATTGCAATTCCATGTAACCTTAATTGCCATAGTACTTTGTTTTCCCCTTCTGCAATTCCATACCTCCTAAGTAATATTGCAGTAATTATCGCTAAGAAAACAATTAACTCTAGATAGCAAATAACCAATGCCAATTCTAGCATAGCTGCGGCACTATAACTCGGAGTCACTCCTTCTATAAATCCCGCTTCTTCTGCAGATAAAAACCAATTAGGTAATATCAGTAATAGAGTCAATAAGACGATAGATGAAATCGAAATACTACCACTAAATAATAGTTTTTTAAGCCATTTACGTTCATGAGACATCATTCCGGGGCTACAAAAAACAATTAGTTCTCTGAAAGAAAATGGAAGTGTTAAACAAATAGCAAATAATAAAATTGTTAACCAACGAAGTGAAACCCACTCAGTAGGGGAATATACTGCAATACAATCTAAACAAGGACTCAATAATGAAAGATAATTACTAAGTAATTCATCAACCCAATTCCAAGCAATCATAATCATTAATACAAATATTGCTAATAACCTACCTAAACGAATACTTAATTCATCTAAATGAGATTGTACGGTTTCTCCCTTATCGGATGCTAGACGAAAAGACATACCAACATGTAAGCGTAACAAGAAGCCCTAAATGAGCATATCATAGTAAATCAGAAACTTTTGTAGGAGTTATTGCCTGGATCCATGTCCGATATAATCCATATGCTGCCCATGCAGCCAAACAACCCACTAGTATCCCTTCAACTTGGCCCCAATTTTGGTAACCATATACTGTGAAATATAATAAAACAAGGAATAATCCACCTCTTTTGATTGCTTGAGGTATTGCTAATTCCTTTGCTAAATGCGTTGGTCCTCCACCAAATCTACGCTCATAAAATTCTCTTTGTACAACTGCGCCTAAAATCAAAATTCCAAGTGTTGGCCAGTAGTATAAATTTCCATTATCAAAATACTTCTCAGATAATTCTTTCTGGTGCTCTCTTTCTATTGCTTCAGGATCATCTACTTCAACAAACAATGTGTCATAGTGACCTACACTCAAAGTCCTTGTGGCAAGTCCATCACCCTCTTGAGATACTGCTTCACCTGGTGCGGACATTGAAAATGAAAGGATATTCCACTTATCTCCTGGGTCAGCAGCAGCACCATTCACTGCATTTACAATTAATGAAAAGTGAATTAATCCGACATTTGTTTCAGGAGCAGTCCAATTTACAGTCCAAGTTTTTTCTGAATTAGGATTATTATGAGATATAGTTCCTTCAACTTTAGGAACATAATGAATATCTAACCCTTCTTCCCAAGTAAAATTACCCATTGCATAATCTGTCAGTATAAATCCTGCTGCAGATGAATCAATTGCATCCCCGCTAATTACAAATGTATATTCGCCATCAGTAGCATATGACTCTGGAACTCCACTAATTTGTACTAATACATCCGTAGATGGCATGCCACCTCCATGACAAGTGCAACCTACTTCTGTAGTCAACTCTCCATTCTGAAGTCCAGGTGGTCCTGTGGGATTTGATAAAGAAGGTACAGCAAGTAAAACAAATACCATCAGGACCAAAAACGCCCTGAAGTACATCCTTGACATTGCTCTCACTGAACTTGCCACTAGTGATACGTCCTTAAGGATATAGCATGTGTAATGAACGTAGTGCTAAATCAAAGTTCCTTTAGAGCGGTATTAAGTTCAGCCATCATCTTTTTCCCATCTCCAAATAACATCATTGTTTTGTCTTCATAAAACAAATCATTGTCAACTCCTGCATAACCTACAGATAAACTCCTCTTTATGATTACAACAACTCCTGCTTTATCTGCAGCAATAATTGGCATACCCCCCAAAGGACCTTCGCCAGTTCTTGCAACTGGGTTTACAGTATCATTTGCTCCGATAACTAAAGCAACATCACAATCTCCAAACTCTGAATTAATTTCATCCATCTCTATTAATTGTTCATATGGCACATTAGCTTCTGCAAGTAATACATTCATATGCCCAGGCATTCTTCCTGCAACTGGGTGTATTGCATAACTTACTTCAACATCATTTTCTTCTAACATATCTGCAAATTCTTTTACTAAATGCTGTGATTGAGATACAGCCATCCCATACCCAGGAACAATAATACATTTTGAAATACCATCTAAAACCATAGCAACTTCTTCTGGATCACTACCTACTTTAGTTCTTGTCACACTCTCTCTAGTAGAGCCACCAAATGTTTTAAACAATACATCAAACAAGTCTCTATTCATTGCTTTACACATAATAAATGTCAAAATTAAACCTGCTGCTCCAACCATGGATCCTGCAATAATCAATACAGTATTCCCTACTACGAAACCAGTAAATGCTGCAGCGATTCCTGACAAGGAATTTAGTAATGAAACTACTACTGGCATATCCGCACCACCAATAGGCAATACAAACAAAATACCCAAGATACAAGATACAGCTACAATTCCATAAATTAGTTTTAAATTACCTGGATCTGTAATTGTCATTAGAATCATTACTAAGCCAGCAATAAATAATCCGACCTTTGCATAATTTAACCAACTTGGCCCCCATGTTGGAAACCTAACCCATTTTTTAGTGAATGGAATTGTAAAACCGCCTTTAAGTTTAAACATTGCAATTAAACTTCCAGTTAGAGTCATCCATCCAACAAGTGCAGAAGCACCAATAGCCAAAACAGGAATTAAATGATACACTTGATATACAGGTTCAGCAATCACATATGTCTCTGATGTATACATTCGTATTCCTTCGGATAATGCTACTAATGCTGATGCAGCACCTCCAAAACCATTGAATAATGCCACTAATTCTGGCATTCCTGTCATCTCTACAGTAGATGCCATCCAATAACCGATAGCAGAACCAATACCTAATCCCATTAATATCCACATCCACCCTTCAATTCCTCCATCAGATAGTTGCATTTTCAATACAGTAACTAATACTGCTACCAGCATACCTACAGCACCATACATATTTCCCTTAGGTGCTGTTTTTGGTGAACTCAGCATCTTGATTCCAAAAATAAATAAAGTAGCAGATACAAGATAGCCTAGATCCAATAAGGAGGAGACATTAACCATTATTTACCACCTCTTTTTTTCCCTCTAATCATTTGTAACATATTATTAGTCACCATAAATCCACCCACAACATTGATTGTGGCAAGAATAATTGCCAAGAATGCTAAAATTGTTGCTGTATTTCCTTCAACATAATTTGCTGCTAGTAATGCCCCTACAATACTGATTCCAGATATAGCATTTGCACCAGACATTAATGGAGTATGTAGGGTAGCTGGCACTTTAGAAATTAATTCAAAACCAAGGAAAATAGCTAATGCAAAAACGGTCAATGAAAGAATAAAACCTTCTAGAGTCATAAATAGTCCAATTACATCGCTCATTCTTCTTCTCCTCCAAAAATTAAATTTTGTAAACGCGTATGATTAGGGTGTATTTTGCCTCCATTCGAGATTAAAATCCCCCCAAACCCTGCACTAATTCCGCCTTCATCTCCAGTCAATACTTGTTCTTCTTGATTAATTACTAAATTTCCATCATCGACAAGAACTGAAACAAAACTAGTCACATTATTAGAATATAGCATAGATGCGGTATTAGGTACAGTTTTGCAAAGTGTAGGTGTACCAAAGAAAGTAACGCCTTCCTTAACAACAATTTCATTTGCATTAGCATGATTCGTATTCCCTCCAGTATCCATATTCATATCAACAACTACTGATCCAGACTTCATGATTTTATGTAAATTATCATTTCGTTCTTTACTGAAAAATAATTTTGGTGCATCTCTTCCAAAAATTCTGGCAGTAGTGACAAGAGCATCTGCTTCACTAAGAATACCTTCAACTGCAACATCAAAAGACTCCATTAATTCCGGATTATCAAATAATGAAGTTGCATGCCCACTAGATGTTTCAGCATCAACCCATCCAGGAACATCAATAAATCGACCACCAAGACTTTCACAATCTGTTTTTGCTGCTAACCTCACATCTATTGCATAAACAATGGCACCTAACCTCTTGGCAGTAGCAATAGCTTGTAGCCCTGCAACAGCCGCACCCTGAATCACAAATTTAGCAGGTCTAATAGTTCCCGCTGCAGTGGTCATCATTGGCATTAACTTAGGCATATTATATGCTGCTGACAATGCCGCACAATATCCAGAAAGGTTATCTTGAGAGGAATTAATATCCATAGATTGCCCTTTTGACAATCTACGAGGAATAACTTCCAAAGATAATAACGTGATTCCTGATTCTACAATCCTTTTCGTTGTTTCAGGATCTCTAAATGAATCAGCAACACAAGCAAGCATTGAACCTGAGTTCATCTTACTAACATCGGGGATACCTATACTTGTAACAATGTCTGAATTTAACACATCATCATTACTTACAATTAATCCACCCTTGGCCTCATATTCCGAATTTGAATATCCGGACTTTAATCCAGCATTACTTTCTATCGCAACTTCAAAGCCCATCTTCACTAACTTTGGAATTGAATTTGGAACAATTGAAACCCTTGGTTCAGATTCCGCTTCTAAAACTACACCTAGTCTCATTGACTCTCCGAGTTTATGGGGGTTATTGAAATTAACTTTATTAGAAATTAATCCTTTGAACGGTCAAGGTTATTTCCCCTCACATATTCGGAGATTCAGTGGAACACATTATGGGGCGAGGAAGAAAGAAAATTACAGTAATTGGAGCAGGCAATGTTGGAGCAACATGTGCATTTGTATTGGCACAAAAAAAACTAGGAGACATAGTAATGCTTGACATTTATGAAGGATTTGCAAAAGGTAAAGCATTAGACATGAGCCAAGATGCTCAAGTCTTAAATTATGACGGAAATATCACTGGAACTGCAAATTATGAAGATATCGCAGATTCTGATGTTGTTGTCGTAACAAGTGGATTTCCCCGACAACCTGGAATGAGCAGAGAAGATCTGATTGGGAAAAATGCAGAAATTGTAAAACAAGTAGGTGAAGGAATAAAAGAATACGCACCAGATTCAGTAATAATCATGGTTACAAATCCCTTGGATTTAATGACATACCATATGTGGAAAGTCACTGGATTCCCTAAAGAGAGAATCATTGGACAAGCAGGTGTATTAGATAGTGCAAGAATGACTCATTTTGTTGCAAAAGAAGTTGGCTGTAATGAAGAGGACGTTAGTGCGATGGTATTAGGAGGACACGGAGACACAATGGTTCCATTACCACGTTACACAACTTGTGGAGGTATTCCTATTACACAACTTCTTGATGAAGATACAATTCAGGAGATTAGTAAAAGAACTGCAGGCGGAGGTGGTGAAATTGTCAAATTACTTGAACGAGGATCTGCATTTTATGCTCCAGGTTCAGCTGCTGCAATAATGGCAGAGGCTGTAATAAATGACCGGAAAAGACTCATTCCTGCTTCTGCACACTTAAGCGGAGAATATGGACTTGAAGATATTTTCATTGGGGTACCGATAATTTTAGGAGCTAAGGGAGTTGAAAGAATTATTCAACTTGATTTAACTAATGAGGAATTATCTAGCCTTCAAGGGTCAGCACACTTTTACCGTAGTCAATTAACTGATATTCTGGGATATTAAGTCAACCCATGAATCGTTGCATTCATGACCTTGAACTACTTCCAGAGAATTATGACCGAAGGCGCATACCTCCATCTTGAACATGATGGGAAGATTCTTTTGGTAGATTCTAATGGAAATGGCCCACAAATTCCAATCAAAGGAAGAATTAAATCCATAGGAGAAAATGGATGGGTTTTTCGATTTCCAACAATTTCAGAAGTGGAATTAATGGGGATCACATGGGAGTTGAAAAGTAAATCTGTACTAGACATTGGAGAATCTAGCACTACTATAATTAAAGCTCAACCTGAAATTCCTTGGCCAGAAAATTGGGCATGGAAAGATGATGTTATCTCTGATTCTTGCATACATCCTGCTGTAAGGGAATCAATATATCGTTCAATACATCGATTAGTTTCAAAAGTGGTAATTCAAGATCAGAATAATCTTATCTTACTAGCCAAAGTAAAAAGAGGCCATTTTATTGGATGTTGGACACTACCTGGTGGGTATCTAGACCATAATGAACACCCGAAAGTGGGTGCTGCTAGGGAAACAATGGAAGAACTAGGCATTAATGTTGACATCAATGACAATAATACTTCCATTATTTCACAAAAGATTTTTACAGATGAAGGGATTTCATTTGTTTCATTCACTTATTTAGTAAAGATAAATTCTAATAAATTAGAATTCACTTTGAAATCTGATGAAATTGAAGAAATAAAATGGTTTGAAAGAAGTGAAGCAATAAAATCGGCTAGATCATGGTTTGATTTACAAGCAATTGAAAAATTAACCGAGTAAATTTTGAAGAATTATTTGCTCTTCATCATCAATATGGCCATCACTTACAGCATCAAATATTTTTTCAACTTGTTCAGGGGAAAATCCTGCTAATTCAGCGGCTTTACGTATTAATTTGGCTTCAACCTCATCTACATGACCATCAGCAATTGCATGCTGAATTGCAACTTTTGTAGCATATTGACCTATTTCTGTAGATTCTAAACCTAATTCTATTGCAACCTTAATTAATTCCTCAATATCTAAAGAAGTCAGTATATTTTCAGACCTAGCTTCCTCCCATTTACCAAGCACTAATGTTTTTGCTGCAGAAAGTGCATTTGGAATTCCTTCTGAGTTAGATCCTCCTCCTTGAGCAAATGTAGGCCTACCTCCACCACCACCATCAATATATTTTGATATGACCCTTAATATTTTTGAAGCATCATACCTTTCAGAAGCAATACTATTTTCTGTTACAGCAACCAATAGTTTTCCTCCTTTATCTCTACTTCCAATTATTGCCAAGGTTGGTGTTTTGGGTTCCAGAGTTAATTCTCCGACCATCTTCGTCATCTGTTTGATATCATTGTCAACTTCCATAATTACAATTCTTACGCCGTCAACATCACTAGAATCATCTCCCTCAACACCACTAGTCCTAAGTCTGATTATTTCTGCCTCTAATTGCTCAATCTTCTTTCTTTGATATTTCCATTCATCAAAGAATCTACTTGAGGTCTTAGGTAAATCCTTCTCTGATACTCCAAATGTGGCTGCAGAATCTCGAATAAGTTCATCTTGTTCTCTACCATATCGTAGGGCAGCATTCCCTGCAACAATTTGTAATCTCTCCACCCCATCCTGTACTAAAGTAGAGCGGACTATTCTTATTTGGCCTATTTTGCCAGGGTCATCATGATGCGTACCACCACATGCTTGAATATCATGAGTACCAATTTCTAAAATCCGCACATGTTTTGTTTTTGGAGCCCCACCTTGGTACAAATCAAAACCATATGTTTTATCTGCATCTTTTCTATCTAGTTCCGACTTTATTGTGCTATCCACATCTCGTAAAACTTGATTTGCAAGAGTTTCAATCTGATCTAAATCCTCTCTAGTCAATCTTTCATAATGGGTAATATCTAATCTTCCAGAATCTTCGGAAACATTTGAACCTGCCTGAAATACATGAGGTCCTAGAATTTTTCTAGCAGCACCACCAATAATATGTACACCTGTATGATGGTCCATCAATTGCTTTCTACGCTCATAATCAACAATACCATGGATTACTGATCCAACTTTAACTTCAGAATCGGTAAAATGGATTACATACAAACCTTGTTTTTGGCAATCTAACACTCTAGTAGTTCCATCAGGATGAATAATCTCTCCAAAATCAGCTTCTTGACCTCCTCCTTCAGGATAAAATGCGGTTTTATCTAAAATTATCGCATAAGATATTGATTTATTTTCATGTATTATTGACTGACAATCAATTATTTTTGCATTAAATTCTAACCAAAAAGAGTTTTGATAATAGAGTAATTCGGTTCCAAGTATTTTTGAATCTATCTTTAAAAATTCTTTATTTTTAACCTGTGAAGAAACTTTTACAGAATCAGCATGTCTTTGAGCAATCTCAGCACTAAATCCCATACGTAATTTAATCTCTCCACCAGAAATTTTATTTGCAATTTGTACTGCCATTTCAGGAGGAATACCTTGACTATCATTTAATTGAAAATAAAAGTCATCAGGAAGTTCTTTTATCTCTTTACTATGCTTTTTTAATTCATTAGCGACAATGTTTTTCCCTCTCCTTAATGTTTCAATATATCTTTCCTCTTCAAGATTTAATATCCCTAAAAGACCATTCCTTGTCTGCTTAGAATTACTTAAATCAAAATTTACTTCCATATGGTGCTCTGCAAGTTCGGAGAGTGTTTTCTCAATTCCTAATTCATCACGCATTCGCATAACTCTTCTTGCCATCATTCTCGCCAGATAACCTTCCTTCGCATTAGAAGGAACTAAGCCATCGCCAAGCATATTGCATAAAGCATGCATATGATCAGGAATTGCATATATTTTTGATAATGGATCCATTAATTCCATAATTTGATTGCTATCTACAATAATCCCTCTTTCAGATAATCTTTCAATTAATTTTGAATATATCTCGTTCTCGTCTGAACCTATTTCTATATTCATAATTCCTGAGAGTTTAGATAATTCACCCAATAAATTATCTAAATCATCTACATTGATGTTTGTTATTTTATTATCAAAGTCACACAATTGTTTCAACCAGGAAACTGATTCAGGATATATAGCCTCATAAATTGTAGAAGTTCCTGCTGCTGCCCAACAAAAACGCTCTAATCCGTATCCTGTATCTACTATTTGTAAATCCATTTCAGAGTAATTTACTCCTTTAATCTCATATTCTCCTTCTTCATCTTCTTCAAGATTCATAAAAACAAGTGTTGCTAATTCTAGTCCTCCCACAATTACTTCTACCGCAGGGCCTGCATTTCCTCCACCAGACCAAGGATTTTCTACATATGTAATTTCTAATGAATTTATGCCTAATTCTTCTGTGAGTAATTCATGGCATAATTCCACACAATGATTCATCCAATAATATTCAATTCCTTCTTTTGGTTTATTGAATACATGGTGTGCCATCATTTCAAAGGTAGTTAGGTGTCTACCAGAATTACCAACTGCATCAACATCTGTTAGTCGAATACATGGCTGAGATATAGTCAAAGGATTTGCAGGTGGATCAACTAATCCACTTGTCACATGAGGTTGGAAATCAGCAATTGAAGCAATAGTCAGATGAATATCATCTCTCCATCTTGCTAGAATGGGATATGGTTCGATTTTAGAATGGTTGCGTAATTGAAAAAAACGTAAAAAACGCTCCCTCATTTCGTTTTTTAAATCTACTCCTCGAGTCTTAAATCCTGAAATTAAGGGGTTTCCAATAAATGTATATTCATCTAGATTCGTATCTCCACAAGTCATCCTATCTGAATCACAAGTCCAATACCAAAGTAAAGTCTCAGTACACTTTTTGCGTTCATAACCCTTTTCGATTAAGTAAGGTACATCGATTGGGGGCAATGACATATATTCACCTTAATTCTCCTTCAATTTATACTCAATTAATACTACCGTGTCATCCCCATCTGCAATGCCATCTCCATCTGCATCAACTGAACTGAATACATGATTTTCATAATCGGTACTTATTACGCCATTAGAGCCATCGAGATAATCTTCTTTTGTAGGATATAAAGTCATAATAATCTCATGATCTTCATCAGTGGAATAATCCAATATTTGATTTTCATTAAAATCTGTACCCCACACAGTAAAGAAATCTTTTACTTTAATCTTCAATGGGTTTGAACTAGGAATCTCAATATGTAATTTTCCATCTGGGCTATGAGTATGTACTGGATACATACATTCTTCTGTAACTCCTGTGTTTTCAGGGATATTTACTGAGTCACCATCAATCTTAATGTAAAGCCATGGATGGTAATGAGTAATAGAATCAGAATGAGTAACACAGACATCTAAAATCTTGGGGGAAGTATCAGCTTCGGGGCCATATATCCCATATCCTGCTATAGAAATTAATATCACACCAGACAAGATTAGAAGCAATTTCATCTTTCCATCACCGGCTGCTGCGGCTATATTTCCTCCGACCATATGAAAGCCTGATTGCAAGTCCCATTTAAGATTCAGCGTTGAATTTGAATCCACAACACCTTTGAGTAGGTTCTGTGAGCAGGAAATATGGATGGCTACTCATGGCAGGATTTTACCGAAAGAAAATCAACAAGTGTAGTTAAAATGAAAAAACATGGTTTGATGAATGGTGATGCAAACCTTGTAGCTGATGAAAATCATTGGAAGAAACAAGCTGATGACAGAGGCCCTGAGCAATTGCGTAACTCTGCATGTTTACCTGGACTAGTTGGTGATGCTTGGGCAATGGCAGATTGGCATTTCGGTTATGGTTTTCCAATAGGAGGAGTCGCAGCAACAGACGTAGACAATGGAGGAGTCATAAGTCCCGGTGGTGTTGGCTTTGACATTAATTGTGGTGTAAGGCTCGTAACCACAAACCTTACCTTGAAAGACATTCCTGACATTAAATCATTAGGAAAAAACCTGGCTAGAAACATACCTGCTGGTACTAGTGGAAAAGGTGGTTTTGAACTTAATGAATCTAAATTATCTAGATTAATTTCTGGAGGTGCAGAAGCAGCATATGAGTTAGGATGGGGAGAGTCAGAGGATTTGGTTGCAATTGAGAGTAATGGAATATTACCTATAGATGAACCTAATCTTTCTGATAGAGCAATAGAGAGAGGTATTAGGCAATTAGGAACATTAGGTTCGGGAAATCATTTTCTGGAATTACAAACTGTAGATTCAATCATAGATACAAATACAGCAAAAGGGTTTGGACTTACTTCAGACCAACTAGTTGCAATGATACATACAGGCTCACGAGGGTTAGGACACCAAGTATGTACGGATCATTTACGTAAACTAGAATCAGGATACAAAAAAGAAGGTGAATACTGGAGACATAAAGAATGGGACATTCTACTTCCAGATAGGCAATTAGCTGCTGCACCCATTCATTCTAAAGAAGGGCAAGAATACATTCAAGCAATGCAAGCGGCCGGAAATTTTGCATTTGCAAATAGGAGTGCATTGACACAACGTTTTAGAGACATAATTAACCATGAATTAGGCTCAGATGCAGAAGTAGAAGTACTATATGACGTATCACACAATATTGCTAAATTTGAAAAACATGTGATAAATGGTAAAAGTTGTAATTGTTGTGTCCATAGGAAAGGAGCTACAAGAGCACTTCCAATTGGTCATAACGAATTAGATTCTAAATTTTCTTCATTTGGGCAACCGGTACTAGTACCTGGTGACATGGGTACCGCATCATGGGTATTAGCAGGCCCTAAAGAGAGCAATCAAGCATTTGACTCCTCATGTCATGGTGCTGGAAGAGCATTATCAAGATCTCAAGCAAGAAAGAATATAGATTCCAAAGAACTTCTGAATAAATTAAGTAAGAAAGGAATCCAAATCCACGCTAGAACAGAAAACGTCCTTTCAGAAGAAGCACCAGAAGCATACAAAGATGTTGACGAAATCATAAAAATGACCCATGAAGCAGGCCTTGCAACACCTGTTGCTAGATTAAAACCTGTTATTGTAATCAAAGGATAGAAAGTAGGTGCATTTTATAACACTCAATGCTATTTTTCTCACTTAGTGCCGTTTTTATGATTGTGCGCCCCTTCATAGGCCGTCTACCATTCGAGATACTTAATGACAAACCCTATTGTTATGCCTAATTTGAATTCTGAATACATCGCCTGGTTCAAAGGAACCGGTATGAATGACGTTGCATCCATTGGTGGCAAAGGAGCATCGCTTGGTGAGATGTATTCCTCCTTAACCGAGAAAGGAATCCCAATTCCAAACGGCTTTACCGTCACTGTGGATGCCTATGCAGAATTTGTCGATTCCGAAATAGACTCGATGCGATGGAGTGGAGTTTCAGAAGCTGAAGGGTTACCTGGATTGCGAGATTTGGTAATGAAGGCAACTACCCTCAGAGGTGCAATTCATGCATGCTTTGAGGATGCTGATACTTCGGATCATTTAGAAATGCATTCCAGAACATTTCTCGCTCGATCCCTTATCATAAAGAGTGTTGTTCCTACTCAGGTTGAAGAAGAAATTGAGAAAGGTTACAGTGCCCTGTGCGATGAATATGGACCAGGGGTAGATGTTGCTGTTCGCTCATCAGCAACGGTTGAAGACTCAGTTGACGCATCGTTTGCTGGGCAATACGATTCATACCTCAATATTACTGGGCCAAGAGGTGTTGTGTTCCATTGGAAAAAATGTATTGCCAGTTTGTTCACGGAGCGTGCAGTCGCATACCAAGTAGACAAAGGAATGAATCCACTTGATGCATCGTTGGCAGTAGTTGTAATGAAAATGGTTCGGGCCGATATGGCTTCGTCAGGTGTAATGTTCACCATAGATCCCGATTCAGGCCATACCGGTATTATTCACATCTCTTCTTCATTCGGATTAGGGGAACTTCTAGTTCAGGGCAGTATCTCCCCTGACGGTTTCCTCGTTTGGAAAAAAGGGCTTGAGCAAGGGTTACCAGCAATTGTACAACGCCACCTCGGGGGTAAAGAAGAGAAGATGATTTACGGCGAGGATTCCGAAACGAAAAACGTTGATGTCCTGCTTGAAGACAAATTAAGATTCTCATTGGAACGTTCCGAAGTCCTAACTCTTGCTGAAATGGCACTTACTATCGAAGCACATTATCAAATGCCGATGGATATCGAGTGGGCCAAGGATGGGATCAGTGGAGAATTATTCATTGTTCAAGCAAGGCCCGAAACAGTCCACGCCAAAGAGAATTCATCAGTTCTTACTCGCTACCACATGAATCCAAAATTATTAGAAACGCTACATTCTGATGGTTCGATTTTAGCAACAGGACAAGCAGTAGGAAAGAGGATTGGAGGTGGAATGGTTCGACAATATCAGAACTATAACTCTGTAATCTCGAGTAAGCGTGACTTGCGTGATAGGTTGGCTACAGGAGTAGAAATAACTGAACTTAGTTGGGAGGATAGAGTCTTCGAACAAGGTGATGTTCTAGTTACTGAAATGACTACTCCTGATTGGGAACCAATGATGAAGCAGGCCTCCCTGATCATTACTCGCAAAGGGGGAAGAACAAGCCATGCTGCAATCATAGCACGAGAATTTGGAATCCCTGCAATCGTTGGAGCAACTGAGGTTATGCATCTCTTAAATGATGGAATGATGGTTACTGGCTCTTGCGCCGAAGGGGATACAGGAATAATATACAAAGGGAAACAACCGTTTGAAATTGAAGAGATTATTATTGATACCAACCAGAAACTCAAGACTAAAATCAAGCTGAATGTTGGTTTTCCTACCAAAGCACTTACCGATTCAATGCTACCGGTAGATGGAGTTGGACTTGCACGTATCGAATTTATTCTCTCAGCTGAAGTGGGCATTCATCCGATGGCATTAGTTCATCAGGATTCGTTAATAGAATATACTAAAACAGGAGTAATTCCAAAGAAACTACTGCCTTTCCAACGTGGTCTTGAACGTACTAATGAGCGTGATAGAGCGGAATTAATCAGAGCGGTTTCGGAAAAGAGTCGAAACTCTGCAAATCCAAAATCCCTCTTTGTTGATGAACTAAGAGAGGGCGTTGGACTAATCTGTGCGGCCTTCTATCCTAGGCCAGTTCTCGTTAGGCTCTCGGATTTCAAATCTAACGAATACAGAGAACTTCTCGGTGGGGAAATCTTTGAACCGATTGAGGAAAACCCGATGATTGCCTGGCGAGGTGCAAGTCGATATGTCGATCCAAGATTCTCAGACGCATTCGAATTAGAATGTAAAGCATTGCAAGGTGTTCGTCACGATATGGGACTCGATAACCTTCAGTTGATGATTCCATTTTGCCGTTCACCAGAAGAGGGAGTTGCTGTAAAGAAAATTCTGGAGAACAGAAAACTTGGCTCTAAGGATGGAGTACCCCTATTCATCATGGTTGAATTACCTTCGAATGTAATAGAAGCGGAACGCTTTATTGAAGAGATGGAACTTGATGGTGGTTCGATTGGAACCAATGATCTTGTTCAGACTGTTTATGCGGTAAGTAGAGATGACTTAGAGGGATATTTACATCCAGTCGATGCAAGATCTTCAGCAGTCAAAACTATGGTGAAGAGGACTATTGAAATTTTCAAAGAAAAAGGAATCGAGATAGGAATTTGTGGTCAGGCTCCTTCGGATTACCCTGAAGAATATCCACAATTCCTAATCGAATGTGGAATCACTTCGATTTCAGTTACTCCAGATACTGCAATAGCAGTCAGGATTGCGGTTGATAAGGCTGAGAAAGAACTCGCCACTTAGTGTTCTCTTGATTAGGATAATTACCTACTCATATGTGTTGTCATGCTCTACCTTGCGTAACTTTGGTAATATTCTTTCTTGTTGGATTATATGTTCAAAACAAAATAGTAGGGTTCTAGAAAGTCATCTCAAACCTTTTTGTTTTTGTTGTGCTCTTTCAAGTAACCCAATAGTTGGCTTCTCTTCTATTTCATAAACTTCATCTTCAGATACTACCATTCCTTTTAGATTCATTACAAAAGGTATAGTACTAAACAAAATTCCTACTAACCACATTACTAATGGTATGACATCTAGGAATGTATCAAAGTTCATCCAATAGGTAATATAGTTTTGATTTTGGACAATCGCACTTTTCATATCTTCAGCGTCTTGATCACCAATCACTGATTTGGATTTAATTTCGAATACAGGAATCAAATCCTCAATATCTGGTTTAGTTTGCATATCTTTTCCATCACGAGAATCAAGATAGAATCTCGTAGTAGATTCACCTGCAATGATTAAACCTGAAAGAGTTTCAGACTTAATCTCAATATCACTTCCCAAGTAAATTGGAAGTGCACTAGGTATTGCATCTAGAAGTGTAAATGTTTTCAGTAAATTTGCTTGTATTGAGCGCTCGGATGCATCAACTGATGCCTTACAACTCTTGACTGGTATTCCCTTCAATATCTCGGTGCCAGTACAGGTAATGTCTGCTATTGCATATCCTGAAACATCTAATTTGTCTCCCTTACCTGTGATAAATCCACCCGTAGCACCAGATATTTCTTCAGGCGTCAGTAGTCCTAAAGTCGCATCAAACATCTTATCATTTCTCCATGACAATTGATTCGAACCATCTTGTGTAACTAACTCCCCTTTGTCACAATATGATTTTTCACCTGTACAAAGGGTGTAGTTTGTTCCATCACCATTCTTAACTTCATTCGAGCCGAAATAGGTCTTATTAGATTCTAAAGATGCCCATCCTACACTCTTGTCTGTTGCATTTCCAGATACCAGATACGCACTCACAGGATCATGCCATCCCAGTAGCCAACTATTAACCGATTGAGTCAGGTATGGTTTCGCAGCAAAACTATCAATTAGAAACCCTTCAACAAATCCTCCAAAAATAGTCCCTACAAGTAAAGATTGTAATGCTGCTGCTGAATCAAGATCAATCCCATAAGCAGAAGCGATTACATCAACACTCCAAGTATCATCTCCTGACTGAGAAAATCCGAGATAGTCAGGTGGGATTTTACCTGATAATTCTCCATAAAGAAATAGCATAGCTCCTGAAGAAGTCGTTAATCCAAGAGGACCATACAATATGTTTGCTGATTGTTCTAGTGTTAATGAAATAGGACTCAAGGTGTTTTCGCTTTTCCAATCACCACCCTGATTCAAACTATATTGTAAATAGCCGCCATTAATAGGATCTTCATCTCCAAAAGTCATATTGACAAATTGACCCGCATTCATCATTCCGTTTTTGCCAAGAAGTGCCATTTGGAATGAACTTGCAGAATTCGCCCAACCTTCTGCCCAAGTTTTAATCGCATCATATTGCTCATTACTTAGTCCAAAAGTAGACATTGCAGTTGTAGAGTTCATATTCAAGAAAGCACTCAAACCAAAGCCAGTCCCTGCAGAGTTTTTTGCTAGTAAACCTAGTGGCTCATCGCTTCCATTTCCATTCATCATTAAATCAAAACAATCAACATTTGAGAAGTCAATATCTAATAAGTTATTCAAGCGATTGATAATGTCTTCACTATCTGTGAAAGAAGACCCACCTCCATTAGATTGAAATTCTAATCCAATCGCGACATATAATGACCAATCTCGTACTAGAGTTTGAGCATAATTTGGCATCAGAGTATCTACATCTCCATCACTATCTGTATCAACCATTTCAGTAGCCAAATATCCATATGCTGTAGCACGCATTACAGTAATTGAATTATCTGGATCTGCATCAATTTCCGATAATAACGCATCCGGTGATCCCATACCCATGAATGCCACAGGGCCTAAACCGTTGAGTAGAGATATATTGAATTGCAAATCCAACGGATGTTGAGATGAATATAAAGCCGAATCTAATCCTCCAAGAAAATTAGCGATAGGCAGTAAATTCCCATCGAGAGTATTTGGAAATATGACACTTACCTGTCCTGCCGCCTCCGCAGCTAGTAAAGCTGAGTAACCATACGATCCAAAACCTGCACCTCCAATATTATTGGTCAACGAAGCAATGTAATCTGATGTCGCAATTCCTGCTTGAGTTGTATTAAGATCTTGATCCATCATTGCACTTGCAAAACCAATCTTTGTCAAATCCATGATACCTTTGAATGCTGTACCGGTTGCACCAATAACTTGAGGCCTAAATTGAATATTTAATTGTGTTAATTCCTCATTACACGAATTTTGACTATCTATAGAGCATTCGAAGGAATTTACTACATTATAAGTTAATTCACCATTCTCTTTATCATGTTCTAACAAAGTTTTTTCAGAGGTTATTTGATAGGTATAAGGCCCTTTTTTCTCATATTTAGGTAATTCTTGATCTTCTAATACTTCATTTACATTAGTTAAATCCCATGCATAATAATCTCGTGTTGTAGTTGATATGGCCCAACTCCCCTCAACTGAATTACAATCACCATCTTCACCACAGGCGGAATCTAGAGGATAAGTTTTGAATTTATCCTCAACAGCCCCGGGAACAGCTCCAGTGAAAACAATCGGAATTATAGTGAGATTGAGTAGTAAGGCTGAGAGTCCAACTACGATTAGAAATTTGTCACGAAGATTTAATTCCATAAACTAAACATTCCAATTAAGCAATTAAACATTCACCAAGAAATAAGTGAAACATTAGCCATCTTAGGAGTTCATCACACGATTGGACCCGTTGCAAATAGTGATCAAAGAAGGTGTATCTCCAGGGACTAATGGTTGAACGAGATAAGTGGTTAAATCATCTTATTTTGTCAAAAATATCCAAAATGTTCAAGAACGTATTTTTCAGAACAGGGGTAACTTGAATTAATTCAGGGGTGGGATGCACATGAAAACTAACGATGATAAATCTATTATTGCAATAGCAAAAGTGAAAGAACTTGAAGACGAATTACAGCAACTAAAATCTTTGGTAAATACATTACTAACGGTGATTACTGAAGAAGCTGACGGAGTACAATCTGGCTCTGCACCAACCATACCTGGTCAAGCTAAACGCGGATTTAGTATGTAAGGTTCTATTCGTAGAACTCATCTTTCATTTGTTGTACTGACCATCCAGCTTCTAAGTATTGTAAAAGTACATCTTCTCCCCATGAGGGGAATGCATCCATTGCTTCAGAAAGCAATGGATGAGCTGAGGTATCAACAGGTTCATCTGATTCTTGACGTCCATGACTGGTTGGCACATCAGGTGCTTCTTTTTCTACAATTTCTTCTGCATCATCTAAATAATCCTCCTCATCTCTATTCCTCAAGATAACAAGTGCAATACTACCGATAACTGCAACAAGCAGAACTCCACCAATTCCGAACCAAATCATTAGTGAACCACCCTCGTCTCTTTCTCCAGATTCGACAGTTATGACTGAACCACCAAAACCTAATACGGGGAATGAGTCTCCTTCGAAACCATCTACGATGATTCTTAATTCTAACTCTCCTGCACTTCCAATTTCGTAAGTAAACGGATCTGGCTGGAAGGATTGTCCATCACTCAATGAGACTATAGTTGATGAAACAGTAGACCAATTTCCAAAGTCATTCATTAGCTGTAATGATACATTCCCTTCGCCTTCTTTATTCCCTATATTTTTAGCCAGATAACTAATTGTTATCGTTTCCCCTACATATGGATCAGAGGGATTAACATTTATTTCAGAAATTTCTAATCTAAATGATTGGACATCTATTTCAATAAATCTTGGTTGTGACTCAGTTCCTGAGCCAATTGGCATATTTCCTGCAAGATCTTGTGTGATAACCCAAACCTTTAGTCCATCGCCAATTTCAAGTCTCAAATCACCATTAGGAGACATGTCAATAGCCTCTTGATATGTCCATGAAGTTGAACCACTGGCCCCTCCAGAAGTTTGTGAGATAAGTGCACTACTTCTACTTCCGACAATTTCCGGTCCTCCAAAACTAGTAGTAAATGCCCAATGAAATTCCAACGGACCATCTGCAATTCCGCCATTATCATTTAGAATTACTGTAACCAGTACAGCGGATAATTCATCAGATTTTAGAGATTTGAATGTATTTGCGCCAAATGAAACGGTAGGTGCATCACTATCAACTACAATCATTGGCCGGAATATAATTTCTTCCCATCTTTCACTTGTAATATCACTACCCAAAGTAGGAATTCCTGTAATCTCCATCTGTATTGGTAACCTTGGATCACTTAGCGCCCTTGTAGGTAAAGTAACAATAATCTCAAAAGTACCTTCATCAGTAAGTATTTCAGAATCACCATGTACTTCTTCTGTACCGTAGTTGAAATCTAAATTCGCAAGTAACCCCTGAGGAATTACTTTAATCGGTACTTGAGCTTTAGCAAACATTACAACTCCTGAAATTGATACTTCGTCTCCTTCGGCGACATATAGCAATTCCGGCGAACCTGCTGTACTAGGAGGAGATAAATCGGTCATATTGACTAATTGAATCATCAAGTCATTATCTAAACTCCATCTATTAGTACCAATATTTGTGAGTACTAAATCATATGTACCTGGGTTACTAACTGGATCTGTATCTTCCAATACGATAGAAGGCAAGTTCCACCCTCCTTTTGCAGTTTCAGGGAAATTCCAATCTAATGTAAAGTAAAAATTCAAATTGTATAGTGATCCTTGATAAGGCGTCACCTCAACTCCATTAATCGTAAGATGACTGTCCTCAGGGGTTGAATACTCACCCGTAACTGGATAATAGCTCATTACCCCCAATGTTTCTTCTGTTTCTCCCATCAGATATATTGTGATATAATCAACAGTACCGATTCCATTCGGTTCATCAATACGCAGTGACAATGTATGATTTTGCCCAACCATCAAATAGTCACTCTCGGTATCAAGATAGATGAAATCTTGAAGAATATCTGTAGGCTCATTTATTGCAGTATAAACTGTGGCGTAATCAGTATCATAACCTGGTGATCCTCCATTACTCAATTCATTTCCAGCAAAATCAATACCAGTAAAGTAAATACTAACTCTATGGTTTTCAGCATTAACTTCTAGATTAATAGGGAGGAAACTCACTGTTTCTTCTCCTGCGATTCCTGAATTAAATATCATCATAGTCATAGATGCATATTCTTGCACATCAGGAACTCCATTCTTGCCATTTACTGAAGGATCATATAAGTCATGCATATCTTCTATCCAATAGAACATTGTTACTTCTGAACCAAGGGATTGATTATCTGAAACCGTGAACAATAATGAAATTTCCTTAGAGGGATCCCATGTATAACCATCTGCATCTATATATTGCCCCGAGGTGTAAATCTGTAATCTCTCTGCAGTAGGGTCTTCATCATCAATTCTAAATTCAACAGTAGGCCTTTCTCTTGTTTCATCCATGCCTCCAACTGCCCCATCTCCTGGACCAACTCTATTTATTTGAGCTGAGAGAGGATAACGGATTATTGTACCTGCTCCTTCATCTCCACGAACTGGTGTAGTTACTGTTCCAGACCAGGTACCTGAACCTAATGAGGTCATATTTACCAAAGTCCCACTTAAATTAGCAACTACATTGAATGCATCAACTTCAGGTACTCTATTCATTGCATCTTCAAATGATACATTTCCATATACTGTTAAGGTACTATTGTCATCTACCCATGAATCTTCACTAACAAGTCTTCCAAACTGATCATAAATCTCAAAGTCATTTACTACTAAATCGTTTTCAACAGCATTATAGCCGCCACCGCCAGATGTTGCTGAATATGGAGAAATTCCATACCCATCTGCATCCGTTGCAAGTGAAATCCAGGTGATTGTGTCTTCATCATCCCAATCCCATTGAACGTCAAAGCCCCAATCAATTACCCAATGCCCATCTACAAGAATTACTGATGATTCGGCAGGTACCAAGGAAAGATACTGTGAACCCTGTAATTGCGTAAACACGGGAGTACCATCAAGATCTTGAACATTTACATCAATAAATGAACCGCTAGTTGCAGTAGCTCTTAATCGAACAGTATCTATCAAATCATTATCCTCTAAATGATAATGTGTTGTAGTTACAGTTTGAATTGAACCATCGGGATAAAAAGTAGCAGGTGGTATGAATGGCTCATTTGTAATTATTAATTCATGGTATATTGCACCATCCAATGAGACACCTCCACGATCCGCCAAGAATGATAAATTGTAACGAACGTTGTTTGCGCTACCATTGTCATTATTAGACTGGTGATATGGCTCGAATATAGGCTCTAAACCTGAAATATTTTCCATCAAATCATAACCGATAGACATTGGACCGATACTAATTGTCAATGACGATTCTGAATGTGAAAAATCCATACTCAAATCAATACCTACATTCCAAAATGTTCTCTGACCCTCTGTAACTGTGGGAGTACCTGTCAATTGGCCATTAATTGGTAAACTTATTACTCCCTGTCCTCCTTTCGAATTGTTAATTACTGAAAGTAAATTTGTTTGCCCCATAAATGATGCAGAAATATTCGCACTTATCACATCATCAGAAGTTACTATTAACGGAAGAATTGCGGATTCAACACTTGCATTCTCTGGAATTAATACATGAATTGTGATAATCTCATTTTGTGAAAATTCGAGTTGCATTCCTCTATCTTCAGTATTAGAAAGTGATAATGCTCCATCTTCTGTAACTCCATAATATCTATTTTGCCATCCATAATGACCAAAATAAGGGTCCGCAGGGAATTCCCAATCAATTATTCCATCACGCAGAATATCTATCTGAGGATTAAATGCAGGATTAGTATATACTCCAATGATATAAAACCAATTTAAGTAATTCCCTGGATTTAATACTACTTCTGCTGCAAAACCCGGCTGAGGAGAATCAAAGATTATTTGTTGACCTGCGGTTAAGTTACCAAGTAAATTTCCTGAAATATCTTTTAGATAAACGGTTGCATTCAGACTTCCTATTAATTCAAATGTCTTCATTGGCCTTGAAGAATACATAAATTCACTAGAGATTGTATGTGGTTGCCCATCATCAACAGTCATATTGCCTAATTCGGTAATCTCTAAACCTGTTTCTGGTATATCCCAACCATTATTCTCTCCATTAGAGGATTCAAATGACCTTATCCCTCCAAAGAAGAGTTCGGTTAAAGTCGGAGTATAATGGGGATCATCAGTTCCGAAATTTAATTGAAGTCTAACATTGGGATACAACTCTAAATCAAGTCCTGCTAATGAGAAAGGAATTGTCAAATTTTCAAAACCAGGCACAACTTGCCCACCTGCATTCAATATAGATCCTGTTATCCAAGTACCGTTGGGAACTTCCATAGTAGCATCTACAAATCCAGCACCTAACTCATCCATTCCAATTAATTCACTTTGCCATCTTCCATCCATTTGGAAATAATCTACTTCTATGCCTAAATCATCAACATACCAACCATCATAACTCCAATATCTGTCCGCTGCAAATTCAAATCTAAATTGTACAGTTGAACCATTATATGCATCTAAAGTTCCACGTACTTTTTCCCAACCTGGATGAGTGACTACTCCCCCGACTGCTGCATTACAAGTCCCACCATTTTGTGGCTGCCCATATCCTTGGCCAACAAATACATCATGTCCCCAAAGCATGTTCTGAGCAGCTATTCCTCCAGTGATTGTACCATCGTACCAAGAATTGTTATATCCACCTACAACTGGTGGTTGGAAATGAGTGAAATTTCCCCCATCTACTGAAATAAATACGGCTCCACCATCATAATTTGGTTCTCCACAGATCCAATGATTGAATGATAAAAAGCTAGTTGCGTTATCTAATAAAGTATACGTTGGAGTTGTTAAACGAGTATGTAACTGTGGTGCAGCCCAAACGTAGGGACCTGCCAAATCAATTCCAAAACCATGAGTACCAGATGTAAAAGATGACGGACCATATCCTGAATAAGGAGTTGGAATCTCTCCAAATTGCCACTCAGAAGCTGCATAAAGGTTCTCTGCAACGAAATCCATAGCACCGATTGCATCAGGACTTTCAAAACTTTCACTGAATGAAAAGGAACCCTGATTATTTACTACAAAATTCCAATCATCTATACCTACAGCACCTGAAGGATTAAATCCCGCATGAGGGGTAGCTTCATGCCAACCATTAACATTTGTTTGAAAGTCATCTGAAAACATCACAGATGCAGTATTGGAATCAAAAATTTCAAGGTTATCAATAAATACACCACAATGCTCTGAATACTGAGGATAAGCACAACCAAGTGACGAATCGGTTTCAACTCTCACTCTAAACCAAGTTGTTGAATCACCTACATAACCTGCAGGATATGTATATTCAAGTGATTCAAATCCCTGTGAATCTCCATCAGTGGAAGTTCCAGGGAATGGAGTTGAAGGTGATGATGCCACTGCAATTACATCTTCCCATGTATTGTTATCATTGCTTACCTCAATATACATATTATCTCCATATGGAGCAGTACCGCCCTCTAATGCCCAATGAGCATCTAGATTAATTGTTGGATCTACTGTTGCTGAACTTAAATCAACTGGAAATACTAAGGCGCCACCACCAAGGTTTGCATAGTTTCCATTTGCATT